>Ga0209742_10001029_pt1 | contig 13437 bp, 8 predicted proteins | sample DeeMarSeWOR38_10_FD_187462 | JGI IMG/M metagenome (GOLD analysis project Ga0209742, IMG submission 187462) | Marine sediment microbial communities from White Oak River estuary, North Carolina - WOR-3-8_10 (SPAdes) (version 2) | ecosystem: Environmental > Aquatic > Marine > Intertidal zone >... | reverse complement strand
TCGGATCATCAGCCGAGTTGATTATCCGCGGTGAAGATGTTGAACAGGAAGACCTGACCCGGCGACTGGTTGACCTGGGCTATGAAAATGTCTCGCTGGTTCAGGGGATCGGTGATTTTTCTGTCAGAGGCGGCATAATTGACATTTTTCCACCCGGATACGAGGCCCCGGTCAGGCTTGATTTTTTCGGTGATACCGTTGAATCTTTGAGAACTTTTGATCCCATATCTCAGCGTTCTCTTTCCGAAATTGCTGAAGCGGTCATTCTTCCTGCCAGCAACATTCTCTTTCCACCAGATGCATCATCTGAGTATGTCGGGTTACAATCCCGCTTTCAAAAAGAGGCGGAGCGTCTTAACTGGCCTTTTGAAAAACTTGACGCCTTGTTGGAAAAGATCAGTTCAGGGCGGAGATTTCCCGGTATTGAGTTTTTCCTGCCTCTTTTTTACAACGATCGACCAGAGTGCCCCTGTCCCCTGCAATATCTTTCAAAAAAAACCGTTGTTTTTATTGCGGATCCCATTGAAATACAACGTTCAGTTAACCTGTCATGGGAACGGATCCAGGCAAATTATCATGAGTCTGTTGCTGCACGGACGCCTGCTCTTAGGCCCAATACTGTTTTTATTTCACCCGATAATCTCGCAGAGGAGCTAAATGCTTTTACCCAGGTCAAGGTGTCTGATTTTCTTGAAGATGATGTACGCGGAACAAAAATATTTCCCTTTACCTCGCAAAGCCACCTGGTTCTGAAACAGGAAGTGGATCTGCAGCGAAAACAAAAAGGGCTTCTTTTGCCTCTTGCCAGTGTGCTGCACAAATGGTTCACAAAGAATGAACCCGTAGCAATGGCCTGCCGTTCGACTCGTCATGCGGTTCACCTTGCCGAACTCTTGAGCCATTATGATATTTCAGCCCATATTTATGATGCACCGCTGGAGCTTTCCACTTTCCAAAAAATTGAAGAGGCTTCAACAATTCTGCTTTTGAACCAGCCCATATCAGAGGGCTTTGATCTCCAATTGCAACCTGGCATAAAGGTACATTTTCTTTCCGAAAGCGAACTGTTCGGCGAACGGCGGCTCGGCCCCAGAAAAAGAAGACGGCCAGCCAAAGAAGACCAGCTTCGTTTTGATGAACTTAACAGGGGTGACATTGTGGTGCACCGGGAACACGGCCTGGGCATTTATCAGGGACTGGTAACCCTGACCCTGAAGGACATCACCAACGATTTCCTGGAAATTCATTACCAGGGAGAGGATAAATTGTATGTCCCGGTGGACCGCTTAAGCGCAATCAGCAAATACAAGGGGATCTCCGACAAAAAGCCGAAGCTGGACAAACTGGGAACCAGAACATGGATAAATACGAAAAAGAAGATTAAAGAATCAGTCTGGCAGGTTGCCCAGGATCTTTTAAAGTTATACGCCAAGCGAGAAATGCAGAAGGGGCTGGCCTTTTCGCAGCCCGGCGAGCTCTTCCAGGAACTCGAAGAATCGTTCTCTTTCGATGAAACATCCGGGCAGTATAAGGCTATAGCTGAGGTGCTTGAAGATCTGACCTCTAATAAAATTATGGACCGACTTATCTGTGGTGATGTCGGGTATGGCAAAACCGAAGTGGCTGTCAGGGCTGCTTTTAAGGCCATTGAAGATGGCTTCCAGGTTGCCATGCTTGTACCGACAACTGTTTTGGCTGAACAACATGCAAAAACCTTCCAGGAGCGGTTTACCGGTTTTCCGGTGCTGGTTGAAAGCCTAAACAGGTTCCGCACAAAGACCGAGCAGAAGAAAATTCTCAGCAACTTAAAGACCGGCAAGCTCGATATAGTCATCGGTACCCACAGGCTACTTTCCAAAGATGTGCTGTTCAAGAAGCTCGGTTTGCTCATTGTGGATGAAGAACACCGTTTTGGCGTGAGCCATAAGGAAAAAATCAAGCGTTTCAAGGCTGAGGTCAATGTCCTTACCCTGACCGCCACCCCTATTCCCAGAACATTGCAGCTTTCTCTGCTCGGCATCAGGGACCTTTCAGTCATCAACACGCCGCCCGAGCAGAGACGTCCGATAAAGACCTTTGTTGCCCGCTATGATGAACTTGTTATCAAAGAGGCCATAACCAGGGAACTGCAACGGGGCGGCCAAACTTTTCTGGTGCACAACAGGGTCCGATCAATTGGTGAAATGGCCCGCAAGGTAGAAAAACTAACACCCCAGGCCAGAATTGCTTTGGCACACGGCCAAATGCCGGCAAAACAACTGGAAGAAATCATGGTGCGTTTTGTCAACAAGGAAATAGATGTCCTGGTCTGTACCACAATTATCGAATCTGGCCTGGACATTTCAAGTGCCAACACTATTATCATCACCAGGGCCGACAGATTAGGGCTGGCTGAAATCCACCAATTGCGCGGCCGCGTGGGGAGAAGCAATGAGCAGTCCTATGCCTATCTTCTGGTGCCAAGCCTTGATGGACTTGCCAAAGAGGCAAAGGAGCGTCTCCGTGCCCTTCTTGAACACTCAGAACTCGGAGGAGGCTTCAAGCTTGCCATGAACGATCTGCAGATACGAGGTGGCGGCAATATCCTTGGTGTCTCTCAGAGCGGTCATATTGCAGCCGTAGGATACGATCTCTACCTGGAACTTCTGCAAAACACTGTATCAGACCTACAGCGAAAGGATACGGCGAAAAAGCCCGAAGCGACTATTGAACCGGAAATTAACCTGCAGATTTCAGCTTACATTCCTGAAAAATACATTGTGGATACTTCACAGCGCTACATTGCCTACCGTAAAATTGCCTCAATAAATGATCATGAACAACTGGCAGACCTCAAAGAGGAACTGGAGGACAGGTATGGCCCTCTGGCAGCTGAAACCCAAAACCTTTTTGATATCATGGCGTTAAAGGTAAGGATGAAACAGTTTATGATCATCAGACTTGAGCAGGGTAAGGAAATGCTTGTTTTTTCCTTTCATGAAAAAACACCTGTTGGGCCGCAAAAAATCCTTGATCTCATGGAAAAATCGCAAAACAACATCCGTTTCTCCCCTGATGCCCGGCTCTTTGTACCCCTGGCAAGTAAGGCAAGCCTTTCGCCCGGTCCAATTTTTCATACTGCCAATGAAATTTTAGACTTCCTGCAACCAGAATTAACCTAACGATTTAAAATTACAGACACTTTCTCCTTTTTACTTAAATTCAACAATTTCTGTAATCTAACACTGACGTTACAAAATCAGTTTAAAAATCAATAATTTGTGACAATTTGCATTGACATTTTGGCTGAATATACGTTAGAAGCTGAGAGGCTGCATACGTATAATCACCACTTGTTGCACGATGTAAAGAATCAAATTCTGAGGAGGGAAAGGATGAAAAAAGTTTTAATGTGTGTTGGGGGGGGACTGGCTCTTTCTATTGCCTTAACATCAACTGTATTTGCTGGAGCTATTGAAAATAAGACAAACTGGTCTGCTGAGTATATCAGGACACTGAATAGAAATGCGGCAACAGACTATGCTGACATTGCCATGTACAATCCGGCGGGAACGGTTAAACTTACAGAAGGCTTTACCCTTAACGGCACAATTCAGTTTTTGAGCAAAGAGTATGAAAATATTATCAACGGCACCAGCTTCGAGTCCGATGAACCTTCATATATTCCCGGTATTTTCGGTGTTTATAATAAAGGCAAATGGTCGTTATATGGAGCTTTTTCGAATGTAGCAGGTGGCGGCAAGGTGGATTTTGGTCAGGGCAACTGGACAACTAGACAAGCCATAGGATATCTTTCACTTTTTACTGGCCTACCAGGTTCTATTCCCTCCCAACAACTAACAGGTGAAAGCTTTTATTTAGGCTACACCCTTGGTGGAGCTTATGCCGTGAATGATATGCTTTCCTTTTCCGTTGGCATAAGATATGTGGATGCCCATAAAGAGGCAAGCGGGGCAGTGAATTATACTGGCCTTCCTGAGCCAGCTCTAATCAATTATGAGCAGGACGGAGATGGATGGGGAGGTATTTTCGGCGTTAATTTAACTCCCAACGATAAACTAAACATTGCAATGCGTGTTGAAACAAAAACAAAAATAGATCTTGATACAAAGGTCATTCAAGATACAACAGAATCATGGCTTTCTCTTGTTCCAGCACCTAGCCTTTTGGCTGCTCTCGGCATTGTAAATGGCACATCTACACCAAGAGACCTCCCTGCCATATTAGCTCTTGGAGGTTCCTACTGGCTTACCCCGAAATTAAGAACCGAAATTAACCTGACCTATTATTTTAACGAAAATGCTGACTGGGGTGGACTTGAAAGCGGTGTTGATAACGGCTACGATACAGGCATAACTTTTGAATATCATTTTAATGATAAACTTCTGGCCAGTATCGGTTACATGTATACCAAACTTGGTGTAGATCCTCCCGATATGCTGCCCGAGAACCCGGAGTTGGATGTCAATACCTTAGGTGGAGGAATAGCTTACGCATTTACTGAGAATTTCCATACCAACTTTTCAATCGGCAATTCCTTTTATAAGGATGACTCCTTTACACCAGTTCCAGGTACCTCAGTCGAATATAAAAAGAATGTCTCATTTGTGGTCCTGGGAGTGGAGTATCGTTTTATGTGATCAATAAACAAAAAATTGTACAAAAAAGCCCCGGTCATTTCACCGGGGCTTTTTTAATGTAATGAATTTATTGGTCCAGGTTACAGCTTTAAGTGGTCGGGGCGGCAGGATTTGAACCTGCGACCTCCTGCTCCCAAGGCAGGCGCGCTAACCAGGCTGCGCTACGCCCCGATTCGCAAGGGAATAAAGACCCTATTCACTACCATTTGACACTGTTTGACGTCAAGGAAAAAGGTTGAACTTAGCAAGAAAAAGATTTAAAATTCTTAGTTTGTAAGGTATTGACGAACTGTGTTTTATTTACTATAGAACCCGCTTCTAATATTGTTCCTCGGTAGCTCAGTTGGTAGAGCAGGTGGCTGTTAACCACCCTGTCGCTGGTTCGAGTCCGGCCCGGGGAGCCAGAAATAGTAAGGAGTTAGCTCACAAGGCTGACTCCTTTTTTATTGTCCCTCTAATAAAATTCTCCGGTAGTAACAAGAAGGGTAACAAGTTTTTTCAACTTCTATAAATATTGACACAAGAAAGCCCCTTCCAACTGGAGAGGCTTTCTTGTGCCGACTGGACATCTTGATTTTTTAAGAATCATTCACGACTTTTAGTTGATAGACTTATCAGCAGATACATTGATTATTGTTTCTGCTCGTCCTTCTTCAACCAGAAAATATGCTTAGCGCAACTATCTATAGGTATTTGGAGAAAAAACTGGCCCGGGTGAAACATGATGCCCTTGATTTAAACCTGACTTCATGAGCCTGTTCGCCTTGTCTGGAACTTGATATCTTCTATCACTATTCGCAGTTGCTTTTCCTGAAGATTTCTCTTTGGTTGTGGAGGTGCTGCTGCTACCGTATAGTTTAGTCCCTGGCCTGGCTGCTCCCTCCAAAACTATTTTGGGGGGAGCCTGTGCCTTAGCTTTTGCTTCTTGTTCAGCAATTTTTTGATTCACATCATTTTTATTTTTAATTGCTTCTATATAGTTAGGATTAATTTCCAGTGATTTATTATAGTAATCTAATGCTTTTTCATAATTGCGATGCTTTCTGTAAACATCTCCGATTTTAAGATAGACAATATATTCTTCAATTTCTGAAGTTGTTTCCTTTATCCATAATTGCTTGATTGATTCATCAACTTGAATTTCATCATTGATAACCTCACATTTTATCTCTCTACCATTGAGCAAATTAATTTTGCCGTAACCATGCATAAGGCCTTTTTTGAATTCTCCACTATACTTTGAACCGCTAGTAAAAACTAACGCTCCCATTCCGTCAAATCTTCCTTTGTTCCATTGTCCTTCATAAACTCCTCCATCCTCAAAAACAAATATCCCATAACCATTATTGCAGTTTCCTTGAATGCATGTCCCTTCAGAGGCACCGACACTGTTAGTTATGTTTAGGAAGAGAACTAAAGTTATTATAACCAGTATTGATTTCATGAAAACCTCCTTTTCCGGTTGAGTTCATATGCAGGAAAAGATTTTATTTTATCTCATTTTTTTTAATTTTGAAAATTACTTGCCACAATCTTAACTTTTGGGATAAAGAGTTGCGGTCAACATCTCCACTGGCAATCTTAATACTTCAGGAATGATTCACGACTTTTAAATGATAGCAGATATCGCAAGTCGCTACAGTCTAAAAATAAAACGTACAGAATATTATATTCAGTATTTGGGGAAGATGGGAAATTGAACACTTATTGCAGGTATGTTCAAAATAATGCTGCGCTTACCTGGCCAAAATCTACTCCATCTTTTTTTTTATTTCTTGCACACTCGAATTATTCATCAACTTCACAATTTTAGGATTGGTCATTAAAGCGTTAAAATCGCCAGAGCTTATTGCCGTCATAATAGCTTCGTCCTGAAGGATATCCTGGAAGTCTGGGTCATTCTGCAAAGCCAAAATCAGTTGTACGATAGATTCATCCGCTATCATTTCTTGTTGGATAGCCATGATTTCCTGTTGGACCAAAGCCTTCTCTGGCCCTTCCATTCTTCCTGACTTATTACGAATGGCTTCAACCCTTGCATCTTCTACCATTAAATCTCCAAGGGTAGCAGTCTTAATGGTGTAGATCCCATTTGTCAGTGATACCAACTCGCCAACGATAATGCTGCCATCAATTAGGACAATCTCCTTTAATTCTCCAGCGTGAACTGTTACGGGTACAATAGTCATCCAAAGCAGCAAAAAAATACCACACAGAGTTTGTTTCATTGTTGATCTCCTTACGATTCTATCTTTTGCACTTATACGTTTTGCCTGAAATGAAAGTATTAATAAACTATTTCTATCGATGCCGGCATAGAAATTATTATTTTAAAATTGATTATGCTTACTAAAACATCCTTGGCACTGTTTGTAGTTATTTAACGCCCTAGTTGCGCAATAATATCAGTTATTATCTTTAGTTTTATCACCCCACCGCCAAGCAGCTTTCTCACCCTTTTTTATACAAATGAAAACAAAAATAGCAGTTAGAATAAAAAATCTAAGTGATGAGAAGTGCCACTTCCCGGGGAGTGTCTGTTAAAGTAAAGCTAGCTACACCAACAAGCAATAAATATGACACGAGAACAAACCCTGCCAAGTAACCGGAAACCCCCAACCATAGCCATATTTTTTAGCTGGAAACCAAATATCTTTATCCGCTTTTCAATATATAACTTGCCACTATCCTGACTTTATGAATGACTGGTACGAGATAAAATGTCTTTTGGACAGATTGATAAATTTCATAGCTTCAAACATGTACTTAAATAAAGACCTAACAAAAAAGTAAGCCAAAGCATTATTAGGGTTAAGCCGAATACTTCAACATCCTTATCCTGGATATTATATTTCTTCTTAATCCTATAGGAAAAACAGAAAGATACCGAGATGAAAGTTATGCCGATAATTATCCAATAAGTCATTTGTCTTTATTATGTAATTGAAATTTCAGTTTCCTTGCCACAATCCTGCCTATAGGCAAACTTTATAAATATTCAAAGAGTATAATGGCAACCTGAACTTTTCAAACAAAAAGCCCCTCCGGTTGGAGAGGCCTAATATATCCAGTTGACATCTGGGCATTGCAACAATTATTTACCATTCTTGATTTGTAACAGAATTGCTCCAATAAATAGCGTAAAAATGCTTCAGATTTATTTAGAAGGTTGTCGGATAGTTTTTGTTTTTGTGCTATAGGAAGCCATTACCAACTCCATGAAGAGAGGCTCCCATGAAAAAACTGGTTCTGTTAATGTTTCTTTTATTTGCACTGAATGGTTGTGCAACCAGTAATCCACCAAAAGCAATATATGCTGTCGCAAAACAAGACAGATACTCTGGAGTGAACGCAAGCCGTGATTTTTTTAGGGTAGGCGAAACCCCATGTATTAAAATATCTGGCTATGGCAGTTCAACATTTTCTTACAAGTTATATAAAGAAGGTCTGCTAGAAAGTGTTGATTCTGGAAGTGTAAATAAATCTAGTACTAATGACATTCTTACTTGTTGGAAGAATTTGCCAAACGGTTTTTATAAGTTTCAGATTTATGATAGTTCCGGGACATATGTTGATACGATTAAATTCAGAATTGGGGAATAATTGCAGAACTGCCTCCCTGCCGGATTAGCAAATAAGAAAAATTCGATAAGGAAAAAGGGGACGGACGCAGTCGGGTCGAGTGGATTTCCTTTATTGCGTAGCTTCAGGGCCTGGAACTCAACAAAGAAATCCAGAGTACGATCGACAGCCCGATCCATTATTATATTTCCACAGAGTAAAAATTTTTTGCAGGTTATTTTTTTACAGCTAATCAAATGATAGGGTATTTGTTGCTTCTCTCTCTAGCAGGTGGCTTTCCTCACATAATCACTGTAGTTTTTACGATAAATATCTGCCAGTGAAAGAAATGCCGTGACGATCAGGGGGCCGTAAATAATGCCCAAAACACCGTAGACGCTCAACCCGCCAAGAATTGAAAGAAACACAAGCAGTGTATGCATCTTTACCCTTTCGCCAACCATCCAGGGCTTTAAGAGATATTCCACGGAAAAAGAAAGGACCGCATAGAAAAAGAGCATAAAAATACCAACCCCAATGCTTCCTTTCAGAAAAAGTATTATGGCAGCAGGCACAAGAACCAACCCTATCCCGACAATGGGAAGAAATGCCAGGATGGCCATGACACCCCCCCATAAAATTGGCGAGTTAATGCCGAAGAACATAAAAGCTGCTCCACCCAGAAAACCCTGCAAAAGACCACACAAGCCATTACCGACCAGCACAGCCTTGGCAATTTCCTCAAATTTTCTGAAGAGTTGGCGTTCCTGCTGGTCCGGGAGAGGGGAGAGTTCGAGTATATATGTCATAAAACGTTCCTGGTCGATCAGAAGGAAAAAAATGACGATAACCATCATGAAAAAACTGAAAACAAAGTTCAGGATATTTGCAGCCCAGGAACTTGCCTGGTTGTAAAGAAAAAGTCCTGCCACCTTGCCAATCTCTGAAAGAGTCCGGGTCAACCGTTCAGGATGAAATTCTATGCCGAAGCTGGCGAAAATTTCTTTAATTTTAGCAACAACTTGGTTTTCCTCAAGCAACTGCTGCAGCAAGAGCGTGAGATTCTTCCCCTTTATCAAGGGGTAGAGCCCCAAAACCTCTTTAGACAGGGCAATAACAAATATCATCAGGGGCAAAAATACTACGATTACTATAAAAAAACAGGTGGCCATGGATGAAAATTGTTCTGAAAATTTAAGCCTTTCATGCAAAAACCTGAAAACAGGTTGAAAAAGTCCGGAAAGCAGAAAGGAGAGTATCAGTATGGAGAAGAAAGGCCAGAGAAGTCGGCCAAGCAGCAGGAACGAGACAAGGAAAAGCAGCAGAAAATAGCGAAAGACAAGAGGGCTGAAGGATTTTTTGGGCTTGGTTTCAGATTGTGATTCCATACATTTGATCCCTGCAGTTTTATGCGAACCCTGTATATCGGATTTTATCCGGTCTGCTCATACTATATTTATGTGCCCGACCCGGCTCTTGATTTAATTTGTTATACGCTATGGGAACTTAATATTACCAACAAAAACTTTTTTATATACAGTTGCAATTTCATGAGCTTGAGGGTATAGGCTATATTTTCTTTTTTTATAAGGATAATTTCTCATTTATTATCTAATATACTGTACTGAAAAGGAAAAGCAAAAAGAAGCTTAGTTCAAGGAGTGGTACTGCATGGATATCCGGGTGGAAAAAAAGGCTCCCAACCTCCTCAAGGCGAAGCCGGATGAAAAATCTCTGGGATTTGGGCAGCACATGGCAGATCATATGTTCGTTATGTTGTATGACGAACATATTGGCTGGCATGACGCTGTTATCAAGCCATATGAAAATTTTTCACTTGATCCTGCAGCCATGGTCCTGCATTACGGCCAGGAGATATTTGAGGGCTTAAAGGCATATCGCGGCCAAGATGATAAAATCTTTCTTTTCCGCCCGGAAGACAACCTGAAAAGAATGAATGTGTCAGCTACCCGGATGTGCATGCCTGAAATTCCCGTCGCCGATGTTTTCAATGGCCTGAAAAAGCTGATTGCACTTGATAAGGATTGGGTTCCCAAGGCTGATGGGGCAACACTTTATATCCGGCCGACTATGATCGCTTCTGAAGCAGGTCTCGGAGTAAGGCCGGCCAAGCAGTTCATTTTCTTCATTATTAACTGTCCGGTCGGGGCATATTACCCTGAAGGGTTCAATCCTGTTAAGATCTTTGTAACCGACAAGTTTGTCCGTGCTGTTGCGGGTGGTGTGGGCAATGTCAAGACAGGCGGCAATTATGCGGCCAGCATTATGGCTGCCGTGGAGGCACAGCAGCAAGGATATACTCAGGTGCTCTGGCTTGATGCCATTGAACGCAAATACATTGAAGAAGTCGGCACAATGAATATTTTCTTCCGGATTGATGATGAGATCATCACACCACCATTGACAGGCAGTATACTGCCTGGCATAACGCGAGATTCTGTTCTGCGCCTGACTGAAGACTGGGGCCTTAAGGTTTATGAAAAGAAGATCTCCATTGATGACGTTCTGGCTGCCAATGAAAAGGGAAGCCTGCAGGAAATCTTCGGCACCGGGACTGCTGCCGTTATTTCCCCGGTCGGTGAATTAAACTACAAAGGCCATGTCTGTACCATTAACAATGGAAAAACAGGTGATCTTGCCCAGAAATTATTCGATGAATTGCAGGCCATCCAAAACGGATACAAGAAAGACCCACACGACTGGGTGGTTGAGGTATAATTTTTTTAAAATCCTCTCTTGATTTTTCAAATATCGTACCTATAGTTTCGCGCATCCTGGCATGTAAGCCAATATAGTCTTGTTTTTCAAGGTGTTAATAAAATTATAACTGTCTTGTGTTTTGAGATTGAGCATAGACCTGCTTAATCCGGAAAAACTTTAACCATGCAAACTAAAAAGTATATGGAGGGAAAAAATGAAAGTTCGTCCACTGAATGACCGGATCCTGGTCAAACGTTTGGAAGAGGAGGAAATGACCAAAGGCGGCATCATCATTCCGGACTCTGCAAAAGAAAAACCGGCCGAGGGTGAAGTTATTGCTGTAGGCAAAGGCAAAACGAATGACAAAGGCGACAGAATAAAAATGGATGTAAAAGTAGGCGACCGTGTCCTGTTCAGTAAATATGGCGGCACTGATGTCAAATTGGACGGTGTGGATCATCTCATCATGCGTGAAGATGACATTCTTGCAATTGTTGAATAATAATTGATTTTTTCAACATTTGAATTAATCCGTCAAGAGCTTACTAATCGATAATAAAGGTTAAGAGGAGATAGATATTATGGCTGGAAAAGATATTAAATATGGAGTGAAAGCCCGCGAGTCGATTCTCAAGGGTATAAATACCCTGGCAGATGCGGTCAAGGTTACATTGGGCCCCAAAGGGCGTAACGTTCTGCTGGAAAAATCCTTTGGCTCCCCGACCATCACCAAGGACGGCGTTAGCGTTGCCAAAGAAATTGAGTTGAAGGATAAATTTGAAAACATGGGTGCCCAGATGGTAAAAGAGGTTGCCTCCAAAACCAGTGACGTGGCCGGTGACGGCACCACAACTGCAACCATCCTGGCCCAGGGCATCTACGCCGAGGGTTCCAAGCTGGTTGCTGCCGGTGCCAATCCCATGGAAATCAAGCGCGGCATTGACAGGAGCGTTGATGCAATTGTTGCTGAGTTGAAAAAAATTTCCAAGCCCACCAAGGAACAAAAGGAAATTGCTCAGGTTGGTACCATTTCCGCTAACAATGATGCGACCATAGGCAACATCATTGCCGAAGCCATGGACAAGGTCGGCAAGGAGGGTGTTATTACCGTGGAAGAGGCAAAATCCATGGAAACAACCCTGGATGTGGTCGAAGGTATGCAGTTTGACCGGGGCTACCTTTCCCCCTACTTTGTTACCGATCCCGAAAAGATGGAGGTAAACCTTGAAGATGCTGCCATTCTCATAAATGAGAAGAAGGTCAGTTCCATGAAAGATCTGCTGCCAATTCTGGAGCAGGTTGCCAAGATGGGCAAACCCTTGATGATCATTGCTGAAGACGTTGACGGCGAGGCCCTTGCCACCCTGGTGGTCAATAAGCTGCGGGGCACCTTGAATGTAGCTGCCGTTAAAGCTCCTGGTTTCGGAGATCGCAGAAAAGCCATGCTGGAAGATATTGCCATTCTCACCGGTGGCCAGGTTATTACTGAAGATCTCGGCATCAAGCTTGAAAACGTAACCATCAATGACCTTGGTACAGCCAAGCGCATTGTTATCGATAAAGACAACACCACCATCGTAGATGGCGGCGGCGACAAGACTAAACTTGAAGGCCGCGTCAAGCAGATCCGGGCCCAGATTGATGAATCCACCTCGGATTACGACCGTGAAAAACTGCAGGAGCGTCTTGCTAAACTGATCGGCGGTGTTGCAGTTATCAATGTCGGTGCTGCCACTGAAACCGAAATGAAAGAGCGCAAAGCCCGCGTCGAAGATGCCTTGAATGCAACCCGCGCTGCTGTTGAAGAAGGAATTGTTCCCGGTGGCGGAGTTGCTTACCTGCGCTGCCTCAAGGTCCTTGACAAGGTTGAGCTCAAAGGCGACCAATCCCTAGGTAAGAAACTTATTGCCCGCGCCCTGGAGGAACCGGTCCGCCAGATCGCCAACAATGCAGGCCGTGAAGGCTCCGTCATTGTTGAACATGTGAAGGAAATGAAAAATGCCATGGGTTTTAATGCTGATACTGAAGAGTATGAAGACCTTATCAAGGCAGGTGTCATCGACCCGGCGAAGGTGACCCGTTTCGCCCTGCAGAACGCAGCAAGTGTTGCAGGATTACTCCTAACCACCGAATGCATGGTAGCTGAACATCCTGAAGAGGACAAAGGTGGTGGTATGGCTGGCATGCCTCCAGGCGGTATGGGTGGCATGGGCGGCATGGGCGGCATGATGTAATGCAGTCCACGGCTAAAATAAATTAGCCTGTTTATATAGAAAACAAAAAGAGCCTCGCAGATAAGAGGCTCTTTTTGTTTTTACCTCTGCAAAAATCACTCTTTCATACCAAAACTGAGGCTTTATGCAGCAATTTGAGTTATTTTCCTGTTGACATGTCTGGGGAAATTGAACATATTTGACCCCTCTTAGCGTGGCGATGTAGCTCAGCTGGTTAGAGCGCACGGCTCATATCCGTGGTGTCCGGGGTTCAAGTCCCTGCATCGCCACCAACAAATATT
>Ga0209742_10001028_pt1 | contig 13441 bp, 11 predicted proteins | sample DeeMarSeWOR38_10_FD_187462 | JGI IMG/M metagenome (GOLD analysis project Ga0209742, IMG submission 187462) | Marine sediment microbial communities from White Oak River estuary, North Carolina - WOR-3-8_10 (SPAdes) (version 2) | ecosystem: Environmental > Aquatic > Marine > Intertidal zone >... | reverse complement strand
ACCTCCATGAGGGTATTACCTATTACTTTGAGATCAAGCTGGCAGCCGGTGCCGCAATAAGGGCAGGTGGTCCGCACCCTTTCAATGACTTCATTGACCATGGGCACGATCTGCTCTTTCTTGTTGAGTGCGCCTGTGGAGCAGTTATCTACGCATTTGCCGCAGGACACACATTTTTCGTTGAACCGCAATGTAATGGACTCAGCCCTGCCCTTCTCATCAAAACCCGAGGCTGAAAGCTCCAGGGCTTCATATTCGCAGGAATTCATGCAGCGCTGACAGAATATGCACTTGTTCAGATCAACAACTATTGCCGGATGAGAGGCATCCTTTACATAGAAAGGCTTTGTGCCCATGCCGGTCTTGTTGAGATTAATATCATTCTCAATGGAAAGCCGCTTCAGATCGCACCGATCAAAGGCTGTGCAGCCGCAGGAAAGGCAGCGCTCAGCCTCCTTTCTGGCTATTTCCTCGCTGAAGCCGAGCTTAACTTCATTAAAATCAAGGATAGATTTTTCCGGCAGACGCTCGACCATTTTTCCCCGAGGTTCGGAACTGATCCCGGTAAAAGTTTCAGGGGCAACATTATCAAAGGTTTTACCGCGGGAAAAATTAAAGCGGCTTTCACCTGCCTCTTTTTCAATTCCCATTATTTGGGCATGAATATTTTCCGCCGATCTGCGGGCCCCTACAACTGCCTGAATTACGGATCGGGGTCCGCTGGTCGCATCACCGGCCGCATAGACCCCGTCGAGACTGGTTAAGAACGTTCGAGGATTTGCATTGATATTTCCGGCCGGGCTCAGTTCCAGTGATTCCTCAAGAGAGCCGCCCCTCAAGCCATCTTTCACAGCCATTTTCCCCATGGAATAGATCGCAGTATCAAACGGCAGGTGCATGTTCGATCCGGGAATCTCCACCGGATTGCGCCTGCCACGTTTGTCAGGTTCTCCCAGTTCCAGGCGGATGAGTTCAATATCCAATCCGCCCCCTGGTGAAGAAATCTCTACCGGTGATGCCATGTCCAAAAACGTGACGCCTTCTCGTTCGGCATCGGCAATATTTCTCTGATGGGCAGGCATTTCCTCTTTGGGCCGCGGAAAAATAACGGTTACCTCATCCACACCTGACCTGGCAAGTGCCCGGGCCGCTTCCACGGCAATATTATTTCCGCCCAGAACTGCGGCCCGTTTGCCATAATCAACTTTTACACCGGTGGTGATGTTCTTCAAAAATTCAGAAGATCCCATAACACCGGACAGGTCCTGGCCCGGGATGTCCAAAGGCTTGTCCTCCGGGTTGCCGATGGCGATGAGAATGGCATCAAAACCGGAATCTTTGAGATCCTGCAGGGTATAATCAACACCCCATTTCTGTTCTGTTTTCACGTTAATACCCAATTGCAGCAGAGTATTTATTTCATAATCAAGGACATCTTTGGGAATTTTAAACTCAGGGAAACCATAACGCAGCATCCCGCCCAGTTTTGCTTCGGCTTCATAAACAGTTACATCGTGTCCTTTTCTGGCCAGGAAATAAGCCCCTGTCAAGCCGGAAGGGCCGCCGCCGATGACTGCCACTCTTTTGCCGGTTGGCGGTTCTTTTGGGATTCTCAGATCAATTTTATTCGCCATGCACCAGTCAGCCACAAACCGCTTGAGATGATTGATTGCGATAGGCTCTTCCACCAGGTCGCGTCTACATTTGGTTTCGCAAAACCGGGGACAGACCCGGCCCACGGAAAAAGGAAAAGGATTCCGTTCCATGACCAGGCGCAGGGCCTCTTCATACTGACCTCTGGCAACATGGGCGATATAGCCCTGCACATTGATCTGGCCCGGGCAGGTCAGATTGCATGGTGCCTTGCAGTCACCGAAATGGGTTTCAGCAAGAATGGCCAACCGTTGACTGCGCAACTCCTTCAAGACCTCGGAGTCCGTAATGATGGTCATGCCCTCCTGAATTTTCGTATCACAGGCGCGCACAGGAGTCTCAAACCCTTCCAGTTCCACAACGCATAGTCCGCAGGCTTGGTCCGCATTTCTTCCCCTGACATGACAGAGTGTAGGAATATAAATTTCAGCCTGTTCTGCCGCTTCCAGGATTGTTATGTTCTCACGGGCAATTATTTCCGTTCCATTTACTGTGATCTTCATTCCTTTTCACTCCAATCAATTAAGGCCACTGGTATAGAGGACTCTGCTGCAGTCTTCCCTGTATTTTTTTCGACTGTACCATACTAACAAAAGAGTATTCCCGAAATCAACTTTTATTAGGTATTTCTACTCATATTGTATCTGTTTTCATTTTGTCTTTAATGTTTCTTCTTTTGAATCTTTCCGCAGCAAGCTGCGGGGAATCTTCTGACGTAGGGAATATTACTTTATCAAATTCGCTCGCTAACCCTGCGGCAAGCCGCGAGGAAGGCGCTTACTGATCGTGTTCATAATCCGGTAAACACTGATTGTTCCAGGCCTTAACACTAAATATGTAAATAAAAAAGCCCTTCCATTAAGGAAAGGCTTTTCTGTTTTACAGCACGACTGTAAATATAAAAATTAAAGCATTAAGGTATACTAGAGGCCCTTTTTCTCAAACCAGCGGAACAGTGCAAGCACTCCAGCGATGAAAACTATGATAACTATCCAGCGGTTGACTCCAATCAGTTGTGGGATGGTGAGATAGCCATAATTGCCCCAGCCGATAATATTTTGTTTGAGAAATGAATAGGTCTCAGCGTAAAGACCAGCGCCGACTATCATACCCATAATGCCCCAGATCGCGTCCCAACGTCCTTCTCCAAGGGCTCCTCCCTGGGTGCCGGGACAATAACCCAACAAACCCCAACCAAGACCGAAGATCATCCCGCCGGCAATGTTTTCACCAATGACTACCGGCTTATATAACAGCTGAACAAGTCCGAAAACATCAAAGAAATGAATACCAACCATACCGACTATTATGGCGGACATCATGAATTTGACTATGGTCATATCCTGAAAACGTAGAGCCGCTATCTGTTTATCATACCGTACAACCCTCGCCCTCTGCAGCAAAAAACCGAAGAGCATGCCGGTTAAAAGTCCAAAAATAAGCATATCCATTATTTCTTCCCTCCTGAATAAACAATTCTCGCCATAATGATACCTCCCACAAAGAAAAATATCATAGCAATGAGGCCGCTTACTGCGAGTTGTATCATTCCTGAGAGACCATGCCCGCTGGGACAGCCGTCTGCAAGTCTGGCACCGTACATGGCGATTATGCCGCCGAAAAATGCTACGATTCCTCTCTTGGCAGGATTTGAACCAAAACGTTCAGCCCACATATCCGGTACACCCTGCAGTTTGAAAGAACCGGACCAGACCGCAGAAATGAACGAACCTAAAAAAATGCCGACCACAAACAGTAACTGCCAGTCAAATTGCGGCAGATACCGGATAAAATATTCGAGTTGGGCAACCCGTTCCGGTTCAAAAACTTTGCCAAGCATTCCGGCAGAACGAACAAATGAGGTTGAAGCTCCAAAAAACTGCCCTACCCACAAGACCGAACAAATGATGACAAGTCCGCTCAGTCCTCCTGCAATGTAAGGGCTCCATGCACCATCATCCTTGTTTTGCACATCCATTTTACTCCTCCTTGAACTTTTCCATGCAATAGTTCATGTAATTTACTTTCCAAAATTTACTTAATGATTATTTTTGTAACAAGGACACCATATCTCATTAAATATTTTCTTTGCTATAATTAACAATATAACAGAAAATACAAGAAAATAACATAAATTTAACGGGTGTTAACTTTCTGCTTGACAAGGAATTAATTCTTTTTTAAATATAGTTAACACTATGAACGATGTCAACACACAAAATGATGTCCGCGTTTTAGAATATCAGGCAAATAAGCTGCAGGAATTGATCAGCGAAGTGCACAACTGCTGCAAGGATCGTTTTGCCCATGAGGCCAAGGCTTTTAAAATGCCCCAGGCGGAACTGAAATGCCTCATGCTCTTTGAGGGTCACAAGTACCTTACCGGTATAGAAATAGCTGGTATGCTTGAGGTGGCCAAAAGCAGAGCAACCGTCATTATTGATAATCTGGAAATAAAAGGTCTGGTACAGAGATCACCCGATCCGAACGATGCCAGAGTCAAGCTTATAAGTCTGACCCCAAAGGGACAGCGCAAGGTGCGGAAAATTGAGGAGTTCATGTTTACCCTCCACCAGCAGCTTTTAAGCCAGATAGACCCTACACAACGTACGAATGTGATAACCGCCCTGGAAACCCTCCGCTCTTCAATGGAGGCAATAAAGGCACAACTGCAGGATTAACAAAACAACAAATTTCAGCAAAAATAAATTTTGAGGAGGAAAACACTATGAGCGAAGAGCAACCCAAAAGAATGGCTATAATAGCTTCAAAAGGATCACTTGATATGGCCTATCCACCTTTGATCCTGGCATCCACCGCAGCAGCCATGGATGTGGAAACCATGATATTTTACACCTTTTACGGTGTTGATATTGTCAACAAGCATAAATATGCCAACCTGAAAGTGGCTCCCATCGCCAATCCCGCCATGCCGTCACCGGTTCCCATGCCGAATATCATCGGCATGCTGCCCGGCATGACCGCTCTCGGCACCATGATGATGAAATCAATGATGGCCAAGATTAACTGGCCGTCGATTCCTGAAATGATGGAAGTATGCCTTGAAATGGATGTAAAAATGGTTGCCTGCACCCCGACTCTGGAAATGACCGGTGTCACCCAGGCTGATCTTGTCGAAGGAGTAAAGGTTGGCGGGGCTGCTGATTATCTGGATTTTGGCCTGGATGCAAATATCAACCTGTTTGTATAATAATCTACTGCAAAAATTTGTTAAAAGTATTAACTATAAAAAAATAAGGAGAAAACCGATGTCAAGCATTACACCAGATGAAGTTGTGGATCTCAAAGGCCTGAACTGCCCCATGCCTGTATTAAAAACAAAAAAAGCGCTGGACAAAACTGAAGGCGGCAAAATTCTGCGGGTTGATCTTACCGATGCCGGCTCCAAGTCTGATCTTCCTGCCATGATCAAAAGAACCGGCAATGAACTGCTGGAAATGTCTGAAGAAGGTGGTGTGTACACGTTTTACATTAAAAAGAAAATGGCTTGATTCATAAAAAACATCTTTATAAATCGTATCGAGGGGAAGAAGGTGTCGCCCGTCTATCTGAACCGGCGCCCAGCATTTATAACTCAAACAGAGAGGAGTTAGAAAAGGAGATGAAGCTAAAAAAAATTATCGGATTGAGGAATCTGCTGCTCGGTTCCGCAGCAGTGATGGCTGCCGGTTTACTGGTTGCTAATGATGCAAACGCAACCAACGGCTATTTTTCTCATGGCTACAGCATCAAGACCAAGGGAATGGCCGGTGCCGGTGTGGCTGTACCTCTAGATGCCATGGTGACTTCAACAAACCCGGCAGGTCTCACCGAGGTCGGCAACAGACTGGATCTCGGCTTGACTTTATTCAGCCCCAGGCGGGAGTATAGTGTTAGTGGAGCCCCATCCGGATTTCCTGATACTTTACCTTTGGTGCCTGGCACAGTCGAAAGTGATACAGAATACTTCTTTATTCCAAATGTTGGCTGGAGTAACCAGTTTGAAGACCGGGGCGCCATTGGTATTGCAGTTTACGGCAACGGCGGCATGAACACTGATTATCCGACCCAGACATTTTATGATCCAACCAGTTCAGCAACCGGCGTTGACCTCATGCAGCTGTTCATTGCTCCTACAGTGGCCGCCAAGATTACACCCACCAGTTCCATAGGTGTCACACCCATTTTTGCGGCCCAGTTTTTTGAAGCTAAAGGTGTACAATCATTTGGATTTGCTGGTTATTCCAGCAATCCGGCTAAGCTGTCCGGTAACGGCCATGACACTTCCTATGGCTTTGGTGGCCGTATCGGTTATCTGGGTCAGATCACAGAGCAACTCAGCATCGGGCTTTCCTACCAGACAAAGATCTACATGCAGGAATTTGACGACTATGCCGGTCTCTTTGCCGAACAGGGCGATTTTGACATCCCGGCTAACTGGACAGTAGGTTTTGCCTATATGCCCACCCCGGCACTGACTGTAGCTTTTGATGTCCAGCGCATCTATTACAGCAATGTTAATTCCATTGCCAACCCTTTACTGCCAAATCTTGTTACATCTCAGTTGGGTAATGATGATGGCGCAGGTTTTGCGTGGGACGACATGACCATATTCAAGATCGGCCTGCAGTGGGCCCGCTCCGACCAGTGGACCTACCGCTTCGGTTATTCATACGGCGATCAGCCCATACCGAGCAGTGATGTGCTTTTCAATATCCTGGCTCCCGGCGTTCCTAAACAGCATGCAACTTTCGGCTTAACGTATACCTTTGCCAATGCCAGTGAACTCGACTTTTCTCTGGCCTATGCCTTTAAAGAGGATGTAACGGGTCCCAATTCTCTGGAAGCACCCGGTGCACAGACCATTACTCTTAGCATGGACCAGTGGGAAGCCGGCCTCGGCTATTCCTGGAAGTTTTAAGCAACCCTCCCTGGGGGATAATTCCCCCTTCCTATACCCTTGGGGGCGTTTTTATAACGCCCCCCTTTTTATTTAGAGTTTTTTATATTCATCTCCACACCCTTCATAATAATTGAGGAGGATAAAAAAATGATTCGAAAAAAAACCGCAGTATCACTTTTTACCACCCTTCTGATCCTGGGCCTGTTTTCCCTGGCCCAGGCAGAGACACTAAAACCTTTTGTACTCGGCAAAACCCCGCCGGGCAACATGGCTGATGTAGTAGAATATACCAAGGCCCAAATCACTGGACAGGGTTTTACCATTGTCGGCAGCTACATGCCATACCCCTACGCCACTGTCATCTGCGCCAGCCATCCTGAATTGAGTGCTGCGGCAGCCAAGGCAGAAAACGGCGGCTTTGGTGCTGCGCAGAGAATAGCGGTTACGGAAGTTAATGGCACCCTGCAAACAACCTACATGAATCCTGCTTATCTTGGGACTGCATATGGACTTGGCAAGCTGGAATCCATTTCGGCCAAACTTGCAGATGCTCTTGGCCATGAACAGGAATTTGGCGCCGAGGGCGTCAAGGAGGAAAAACTGGGGCCCGGTCAATACCATTATAAAATGCTCATGCCCTATTTTAACGATATAGACGTACTCAATACCTATCCAGATCATGCGACCGCTGTAAAAATTGTTGAAGAAAACCTGGCAGCCGGCAAAGGCGGTACAGTGAAGGTTTACCGCATTGATCTGCCCGACAAGGATGTTTCTGTTTTCGGTGTCGGGATACCCCAGGGCGACGGCCCTGATTCCGGAGACAAGGATACTGACAAGGAAATTATGGATATTATCGATTTTCAGGATATCCGTTCCACCGCCTATCTGCCCTATGAGTTGATGGTGCAGGGCAACCAGGCCATAGCCCTGCGCGGCCGCTACCGTATTGCCGTGCATTTCCCGGACACATCCATGGCAGGCGCACATGGATTTACCAAGATCATGAGTTCACCCGGCGGCATTAAGAAAGCCCTAGAGGCAGTAGCCGGCAAGTAATTTTTCCTGTACCAGATAAACTAAAAAAAAAACAGCCGGACAATTCCGGCTGTTTTTTTTGCAATTCCCTGCAGCTGCGCCCCAAAAAAGACAATCAAACAAATATGTCCTCTCCTCCCAGAGAGTTCACCATGATAGTTGTCGGCATCCCGTCAACAAAGGACCTGTAACCGGCATGCCATTCAGCTTCATCTGCCTTTTCCGGCAGTTCGAATCCAAGAATTACACATGTGGCGTCTGCTGAATGTTTATGCAAAATCCTTGAAAATGATTCTTCTTCAAGTACAACGGACACTTCACCATCAACACGGGCAAGGTCTAATAATTTCTGCAAGGCCTGTCCTGCCGACTCCCGGCCGGCATCATTTTCCACAACACGCAGAAGCCGAATCTTGGTATTTACCCATTCCCAGTTCTCAGAAATCAAAAAGGCAAACAGCAGCATCAGTGCTCCGTTCTTCTTCCCCCGCCACCAGATATCAATACGTTTTGCCTGTTCAGGGACAGGAAGCCCCCTGGTTTCAATAAGGGCCAGGCTCATGCCTAAGGTAGAAGCAGTTCGCAATGCATTAAGGTATGTCTGTCTGCGCTCCATTTTCCCAGACCAGCCAAAAAGTGCCAAATTGGGGCGAATCGGTCCGATCGCGGTTGACTGCAGAAGCATGGCGATACCCTGCTCCAGTTCTTCAGCTGCGACCACCACAGGAAAGGCGGCATAATTTTTCTCATTGCAGAACTGGGTCAGCTGCTGAAGGGCTGCCGGCCTCCGTGGGGCAAGATTGGCAAAATCCCCCACCAGTACATTGGCCAGGTACACAATACCCCGTCTTGACTCCATCCAGGCAGCATATCTAAGAATTTCCTCACGGCCCATTGGGTTGCCGGAAAAAATGAGAATATTGGGCCGCCAGTTCTTGGGGTCCTCAGGCATCCGTCTGAGTCTCAGGAGATTATTGCGGGTCTGTTTATAAATGAAACCTCTCCGGGCATCACCAAATGTTGCTGTGAGACGTCTTGCTTTCAGATACCAGAGCAGAGAAGCAATAATAATAATTGCGAAGAGTGCCGCCTTCCAGTTGATCAGGACAGTGACCGCCACACACCCTACACCGCCCAAAAGCGCTGTTGACCAGTGAAAATAACGGAATTGCGGCCGAAAAGATGGGTTGTCCCCGAAACCTTCCAGAAAGGCGGCCAGGTTGATCATGCCGTAGCTGTAAAGAAAAAACATGGTTATCAGCGCAGCGACACCGTTTAAAGCAGCACCTCCGGTTTCATTGCCGGCCCAGAGAAGCACCCCGATTGTTATAATGCATGTAAGCAGTAAGGCATTTCTCGGCTCATCGCCCCTTTTGCTCCCCTTTGCAAAAAAATACAGAAAATGAAGAATCCTGTCCCGTGATACAGCCTGCAGCACACGTGGCGCGCCAAGATAACTGCCGACAGCTGATGAAAGGGTGGCTGCAATGACACCGAGGGTCACCAGTATTGACCAGCCAAAAAGGGCATTGTCATGCAGCAATTCATAAGGGGTTGTTATGAGTGAATTTCTATCATAAGCGCCACCACAAAGAACGATCTGGGCAACATATACCAAAAAGCCGACAGCAACAGCCGCAAGCGTCCCCCGGGGTATGCTGCGTCCGGGATTCTCCAAATCACCTGACATGTTCACCCCGGCGGCAATGCCGGTTACCGCCGGAAAATAAATGGCAAATACAACCCAGTAGCTGAAAAGCGGCGCCATGCTGTCCTTAACGTCAACGGCTGTATATGCCGGATTCAGGTTCTGCTGCAGGATGGAAAATGAAAAATGCTGCGAAGCCCCTCCCAGAAAAGCCATGACAGCCAGGAAAAGAAACGCCATGATGACAAACTGGGTTTTAATAGCCCATCCTGCTCCAACAAAAACAAGCGCAAACAGGATAAATGCTGTGCCCAGAGTAATAACAAGAAAATATGGTACGAGTTGCGGATAGGAACGAACCAGGGCCTCGGCAAATCCCAGAATATAAAAAGGCACTGACAGGGACAGGGCAAAAAAGAGTGCGATACCAATGGCACCACCGAATTCAGCACCAAGCACCCGGGAGATCAGAAAATAAAACCCCCCGCCACGCACCCGCATATTGGTACTTATTGCTGCAACCGATAATGCTGTTGTAAGGGTGATGCTTTTCGCAATGACAAGAATGGAAAGCGCACCGAGGACACCGGCCTGACCAATAACGAAATTGGCACGCATGAACATTATCACCCCGAGAATGGTGAGAATGGCCGGCGTAAAAACGCCGGCGAATGTGCCGAAGCGGTTCCTGGATGAACTTTGTTCTTTTTTTTCAGGCATATGTTCTTTTAATGAAAATCGTGCCTAGCATTATTTTTTTTGCTGAACTGAAAGAGCCCCTGTTTGTCTCAGGTATGAAATAATTTCCCGGGGCACATATTCCAGTGCCAGGATTTCATCAATAGTGATCTCGTCTGTTTTGAGCAGATTTAACAAGCGGTTATGATAGCGCGACTCTGTCTTTGTCTGGTAATAATCACGATATACAAGCGCTGAACCGAGTATGGCGATAACGGCCATCATCATCCAGAAGACTGCATGGCTGATCTCGATGTGAAAGCCTTCCAACAGGAGTTTTGTGCCAACAAAAAAGATGAGTTGATAGGCAAGGTCTTCCAGTTTCGGGAGTTTTTCCAGTAAACGGATCAAGATGCCAGCTGCAAAGCGCAGGAAAATGATGCCCATAATACCTGCCAGCCATACTACAATCAGTTTGTCACTCATGGCCACTGCGGTTGTTATGCTGTCAATGGAAAAGGCAATATCTGTCAGTTCCACAAGCAGGACTGTCTGCCAGAAGCTTGCTGCAGCTTTGGGACGGGACTGGTGGGCATCCTCCTTGTAGAAAAAAAACATGTGCTTCATGGCCAGGTAAACCAGGTAGGCGCCGCCTATGATCTTAAACGCAATAAAGCGCATCAGGTGAGCGGCAAATATCAAGGCCACCATCCGGAAAAAGAAAGCCCCGAGAATGCCGTACATCAAGGCTTTTTTCTGCTGCACTTTCGGCAGGCTGCGAACCATGATGGCGAGGACTAACGAATTATCCACGGAAAGGATGCCCTCCAGAATGGCAAGCGTTACAACTGCCAGGCCATCAGCTCCGGAAAGTGTATGAAGTTCCTGGCTGAACTGCATCATGAGAGAAGTTTCCATAAGTGAACCAATCACATGTTATGATTCAAAATTACCGGGCATAAAAAAATATCGAAACATTCTGCTCCGTTCTTTCATCTTGATGATGTCATCTTTTTCTTGAATCAGACCAGAGTTGGCAGAACTGATCTTTTTCGTTAGCCTTACAGGTCTTAATCACAGACCATCTGAGCAGCAATGGCGCCAGAAGCGTCGTAACAAAGGCCATGAGTACCAGAGCGGAAAACTGATCCCCGGTCAACAGAGGGGCACTGATAGTTCCCTGAGCCAACAGCTTGTCACTCAGTTCAATAACCACGGCAACGATAACAAGTTCCACCGCGCCTCTGCCGTTCATGCCGAAACCTATAATTGCTGATTCCCGTATATTGTAGCGGAATGACAAGGCGCCCAGAGCACAGCCGACAAGCTTGCCGACTATTGCGGCAAGTGTTATTGCTACTGAGAATAAGAAGAATGAAAAATTCCAGTAAAAATGGATATGAAATGCCAGGGAGGCAAAGAAAACCGGCATCAGGAAACCGTGACTCAGGCCGTAAAATCTATCACTTATAGCACGGTAAACGCTCTCATGCATAATCTCCTTGCGGACGAACTGGCCGGCCAGAAAAGCACCAATAACAGTATGCAACCCTGCCAGTTCAGCTGCGGTTGCCATCACCAGGGCTGCGATCATTGCAAAGGTAAAGCCCTTCGCATTGTAGTCATCAAGTTTTCTGGTAAAAACAGGGATCACGAAATGACCGGCCAGGATGGTGAAAGCGAAAAATACCGAGACTTTTAGGATGATGATAAAAACGGAACCGGTTTCCACCGTACCTGTCTTTACCAGGCCCAGCAGGATGGAAAGCCCGATCAGGGAGAGTATGTCATCTACGATTGCCGCACCCATGACAATATGCCCTATCCTGGATTTATGGATCTGCATTTCCTGCAGGATGACAGCCTGGACCGCAATGGCCGTGATAGAGAGACCGATACCCACAAAGAGCGACTGAAAGATGGTACCTCCAAAATAACGGGCCACGAAAAAACCCATGGCAAATGGCAGTACAAATCCCCCAACTGCCACTGCCAGTGACGGCCAGATGTGCTCAAGCAGTTCCTTGGGGTCCATCTCCATGCCGGCATAGAACATGGCAAAAAATATCCCCAGATCGGCAAGAAAGGTTATGGCTTCCGAAGGACTTATGATGTTTAACACTGCCGGTCCCAGCAGCAAACCTGTTACAAGCTGACCGAGCATAATCGGCAAGCCCATACGGACAAAGAGTGCACCCATGGGCCAGGCAACCGCCAGAATGATGAGAAGATTTATAATCAGATGATCAGTCAGCATATTCGATTAGCCCCCTTTTCACGTAGAGCTTTTTAAAGCTTGACCCAAGGGGTTACAGATTAAAGCAGTACCTCTTTTTAAACATTTTTAATCACTTTATTCTTTTCCCTCTGGCATGACAATATCTGAGTCTGTTAAATTATATTTTGAACACACTCTTGTATTTTTAGCAAAAACTTCTCAGGTAAGACTGTGAAAATAAGCTGTATCATCCCCACCCAAAACAGATGCCAGTCAGTACTTGCAGCCTTAGACAGTATCAAAAGGCAGCAGTTTTACGAACTGGAAATAATACTTGTGGACGATGGTTCCACCGATGACACCCTTGCTGAAGTAGCATCACTGTTCCCGGAAGTTCATACCGTCAAACTATCAGGTGTCGGCCCGGGCCTGGCTCGCAATGCTGGTGCTGGAGTCGCCGGGGGTGATATCCTCATGTTCCTCGATTCCGATGATCTCTGGCTGGAGAACCATGTAAAGCGGCTTGTAAATGTTTTAAACCTCGGTTTTGAAGTGGCTTACGGGGTGGCACAAACCAGAAATGAGGTAGGCGGTGAAGATTTTCTCATTCCTGAAAATGGTACCGGTCTTGAAGGGGACTGTTTTCAGGCCCTGACCCGCTGGTGTTTTCTGGTGCCGTCGGCTCTGGCGGTCACGCGAAAAGCTTTTGAGCATGCCGGTGGATTTTCTTCGGTACCATATGGCGAAGACTGGCTGTTCTTTCTTGAGCTCGCTACCCTTTATCCCTTTGGTTTTACAGGTGCAGAACCTATCACTCTGAGGAAACTGCACCATGGCAGCCTCTGTTTTTTAAGTGACAAGAAAAAACTTCTTGGTATCATCACGCAAGTGCTGACTTTTCTTGAAAATGAACCCAGAGCAACTGCAGCACATTGCCACCATTTTAGAATGCTGCATGCCTGGACCGCTGAAAATTCCACACAATGGCCGACCGTGCAGGATTGGTACCTTTCAATGCTGAAGGAGAAAATAATTTGACCACCATCATTCCAGAAAATAAACACCGACAGATACTGGATACCTGCATTGATGTGCCGGAAACAACACCATCCTTTCCGCTGCCATTGGCAAAAGTTGGTATCTCGGGAAAAACGGTTTGGGTGAGATTGGCAGGAAATAATGGCGGCCATCTTCCTTTTACAGCCAAAATCCTTGTCAATCTTGCTGCCAACAGACGCGGTATTCACATGTCACGTATTGAACAGGCGATATCTTTATTACATGACAGGGAATTTACCAGCCT
>Ga0209742_10001027_pt1 | contig 13446 bp, 11 predicted proteins | sample DeeMarSeWOR38_10_FD_187462 | JGI IMG/M metagenome (GOLD analysis project Ga0209742, IMG submission 187462) | Marine sediment microbial communities from White Oak River estuary, North Carolina - WOR-3-8_10 (SPAdes) (version 2) | ecosystem: Environmental > Aquatic > Marine > Intertidal zone >... | reverse complement strand
CCGGGTGGCAACGCCCTTAAATTCTACAGTTCATTACGGCTGGACATCCGAAAGATAGCCACCTTAAAGGACGGGCAGGAAGTTATCGGCAACCGCACCAGGGTCAAAGTGGTTAAAAACAAGGTTGCTCCCCCATTTAAGTTGGCCGAATTTGATATTATATACGGGGAGGGCATTTCCAAAGTCGGTGATTTACTCGATCTTGCCTCAGCACAGGATATCGTGGAAAAAAGCGGGGCCTGGTATTCCTATGAAGGGGAACGCATTGGTCAGGGCAGGGAGAATGCCAAGACGTTCCTGAAAGAACATCCGGACATGACGGATGAAATTGCCCGGAAGGTAAGGATGGGTTTCGGGCTGGCTGCAGTAGAAAAAACCAAGAAAGAATCCGAGTAACGCTCTTTAACTGGGGCAGGGAATACTAAGGGGTGTCGTCATAGCCTTTCGGATTCTTTGTCTGCCAGCGCCAGGTGTCCTCGCACATTGCAGCAATATCCCTGGTCGCCTTCCAGGACAGTTCCCTTTCAGCTTTTGACGGATCAGCATAGCAGCTTGCAATGTCACCGGGCCTTCGCCCGACAATCCTGTAAGGAATTTTTTCCCCTGACGCCATAGCAAAGGCATTTACCATCTCCAGAACTGAGCAGCCTTTCCCGGTGCCCAGGTTATAGGTGAACAATCCCGGCTTATTGGCAAGTTTTTCCAGGGCCTTCATGTGCCCGTTGGCCAAATCCATGACATGGATATAGTCCCGCACCCCTGTTCCGTCCGGTGTCGGATAATCGTTGCCGAAAATCTGCAGTTCTGGCAATTTCCCGACTGCCACCTGGGCAATAAAGGGTACCAGGTTATTCGGAATGCCCATGGGGTCTTCACCGATCCTGCCGGAAGGATGGGCACCGACGGGGTTGAAATATCGGAGCAGTGCAATGCTCAATCCAGGATCAGCATGGTAGAGATCCCTCTGTATCTGTTCCAGCATCACCTTGGCCCAGCCATAAGGATTTGAAGCCTTCAGGGGAAAATCCTCTGTAATGGGAAGCGAAGCCGGATCACCGTATACTGTGGCCGAAGAACTGAAAACCAGATTCTTGACACCATGGTGCGCCATAACCTCAAAAAGCACCAGGGAGCCTGTGATATTATTTTTATAATACTGCAGGGGCAAGGCAACGGATTCACCTACCGCTTTCAAGCCGGCAAAATGAATGACCGCATCAACATCAGATTCCTGAAAAACCGTTTCAAGTGCAGCTTTATCAAGCAGATCGACCTTATGAAAGCGTAGGTCTTTCCCGGTTATTTCTGCAATGCGTCTGATTGATTCTTCCCGGCTGTTAATAAGGCTGTCTACCACAATTACTTCATGACCTGCCTGCAATAAATCGACACAGGTATGACTGCCTATATAACCTGCACCCCCTGTTACAAGTACCCGCATTGATTTTTCTCTCAATTGAAGTCGGATTGATAAAAATTCTTGTTCATATTAGATATAAATATAATAAACACAATGAACTATTTATAATCATAATTACGATAGCATCTTTGACAAAAGATAGCCAAGATTCATTGAAATGGGTATAGAGATTTAACAACCAGTAATGGTTTTTAGTTCATAATCATTTGGTCCCAGGAAATCACTTTCACCTGAGAATTTCTCAGAAACCAATCTAAAATAATCTCGCTGTAAGGAGGAGATCATGCCCTACGTCAACATCCGGGTAGCCGGCAAACTGGACAAGCAGCAGAAAGAGGAAATATGCAGCGGCGTTACAGATGTAATCGCCAGAGTGGCCAAAAAACCCAAGGACTCCATCCTTATTTTTATTGATGAGGATCAGCATGAAAACATTGCGCAAGGCGGGAAGCTGCTGCAAAAGCCCAAATAACATCTGTCAAAACCTATCTGGCTGAAATGACTGAAGAAATTAAGAAAAAAATTCAAAAACTGCGCGAGCAGATCAATTTTCATGCCCACCGCTATTACGAGTTGGATGATCCACTGATTGCTGACAGTGAATATGATCAGCTCTTTCAGGAACTCCTGAAACTGGAAGGGCTCCATCCAGAGCTGGTCACGCCTGATTCACCAACGCAAAGGGTTGGCGGCAGACCCCTGGCGGAATTCAGGACCGTACGCCATACCCGCCCCATGCTCAGCCTGGAAAATGCCTTCAGTGAAAAAGAGTTACTTGAATTTGAAGAGCGGTTGAAACGTTTTTTAAAGACCGAAACCACCTTATCCTATATGGCTGAACCAAAGCTGGACGGTTTGGCCGTAGAACTTGTCTATGAAAAGGGATTGTTTGTTACTGGTTCCACCAGGGGGGACGGCCGCATCGGTGAAGAGATCACCCGGAACCTCAAAACCATCCGCTCTATTCCCTTGCGGCTGACTGGGCCAAAGAACATGCAACTCCCTGAAATACTTGAGGTGCGCGGAGAAGCGTATCTAACGCTTGAAGGGTTTAAGATTTTGAATGAACAGCGCCTAGCAGCGGGAGAAACTATCTTTGCCAACCCCAGAAATGCTGCGGCAGGTTCCCTGCGCCAACTGGACTCCAGGATCACAGCACAAAGACCGCTTGAATTTTTTGCTTATGGTATAAGTGACAGCGGGAAAATCCCCTGCAGCAGCCAGGATGAACTTTTGGACTATCTCAGAAAATTAGGCTTCAAAATTAATCCGCTGACAAAATTCTGTCGCGACATCACAGAAGTTATTAAACATTTCGGGCATTTGCAGGATATTCGTGCCACATTGCCCTATGATATTGATGGAATGGTGATCAAGGTCAACTCATTTGAACTGCAGCAGCGCCTAGGCAGCAAAGCAAGAAGCCCACGGTGGGCGATTGCGGCCAAATTTGCAGCCACACAGGCCACAACCATCCTGCAGAAAGTTGAATTCCAGGTGGGCCGTACAGGTGCCATAACGCCGGTTGCTATCCTTGAACCCGTCAGTATCGGCGGTGTGGTGGTCAGTCGGGCAACCCTGCACAATGTGGGCGAAATCAAACGAAAAGGGGTAAAGGCAGGTGATCATGTCCTTGTCCAGCGGGCGGGGGATGTTATTCCCGAAATTGTCAAACCTGTAGTAGAGCAGCGTGATGGCAGTGAAAAAACTATCCGGATGCCTGAAAGCTGTCCGGTATGTCAGCATCGCCTCATAATGCCTGAAGGTGAAGCCATAACCCGTTGCCCCAACTCCCACTGCCCGGCCCAGAGGCTGCGGCTTCTTATCCATTATACCTCAAAAGCAGGAATGGACATCGAAGGCCTTGGCAAAAAGGCAATGGCGCAGCTTTTCAATGAAAAACTGGTCCGGGACATCCCGGACATTTATGGTTTAGAGGTTGGTGATCTTGCTGCATTAGAAGGATGGGCCGAGAAATCGGCCCGCAATGCAGTTGCAGCAATAAAGGCAAGCCGCAAAACCAGCCTAACCAGGCTTATAAGCGGACTTGGCATCCGTTATGTCGGTGAAGAAGTTGCCGGTCTCCTTGATGAATATTTTGAAGGTTCACTGGAGAAACTCATGCAGGCCAGCGAAAAAGAACTTCTGGATATAGAAGGGATCGGACCGCAAACCGCACAAAGCATTACAGAATATTTCCTTGATCCGGATGTTAAAAAAATGGTGTCACGCCTGCAGAATTCTGGTTTTACTTTTGTCTTTGCTGCAAAAAGCCCTGAGCAAAGGCCTTTTGCAGGATTAGTCTTTCTTTTCACCGGCAGCCTCTCAGCAATGTCGAGAGACGAAGCCAAAGTAAGGATCAAGGAACGTGGAGGAAAGGTAGCATCCCAGGTCAGTAAAAAGGTGACCCATGTTGTTGTGGGGGACAAACCCGGGTCCAAATTTAAAAAAGCCCAGGAACTGGGATTGAAGATTCTGACTGAGAAGAATTTTACAGATCTGCTGACAGGCGATGATGTACCGTCAGAAAACAGGCAGCTCTCAATGTTTTGAGGATGAGTAAGAATCACAGACAGAAATAGCTCCATATAACAAAAACTTGTCACTAATTATTCGTTTTGTCACCCTACAGAATGACCGGTGATTGAAAGTTGGAGGTTTTTTCATGGCTGATGCAATAAGGGCGCATGTCATAGTTGAAGGCAGGGTTCAAGGCGTTTTCTTTCGAGCTTTCACCAGGGACGAAGCTGACAGGCTTGGCCTGTCCGGCTGGGTTAGAAACCGTCCCGATGGTTCGGTTGAAGCTCTGGTAGAAGGTGAAAAGAGTGCTGTGGAAAAAATGCTGCAATGGTTTCACCAGGGATCGCCAAACTCAAATGTAGAAAAAGTTCATGTTACTGAAGAAGTCCCGATTGGCGTCAACAGTTCCTTTGAAATTCATTATTACTGATCACCGCGGATTTTATCTTGATCCATTTTATGGTATAGCATGTGCTGCCCGCGAACCAGTTAATTTCCAACCATGTTTTAAAAGTGCACCTACAAGAAATTATTGTATTTACGAGATACAACTCTTCTTTGTCGGAAATGCCTTATACGCTATACTTTACAAATGTTGACAATAACGGAGTACTGCTTTATAGAGTAGCGAATCATTTTAAAAGGAGGATTCCCCTGACAATGAGTTATTCTGACACATCAAAACTCAACAAAAAAAAAGCAAGATCTAAAGTGGTAAGCTTCCCAAGCACCCAGCGCATAACCTGTCCTGAATGCGGCAACAATAAGGAGTTTCTGGAAGTATCAGATGGTGTAATTCTTACTACACGCTTTGTCCAAAATAATGACGGCAGCTTCAGCCAGGAACTCGACGACTCTCAGGTCCTGGGCCAGGTAAAATTTTACTGCGGCGATTGCGCTGCCGATCTCACCAAGTTTCATAAACGCTTTCTGGAAATGCTTTTCTAGTATTCAACCAAAAGTAGTGAACACTTATACCCTGTAAGGAGATGTCTGGATTGAGCCGCGAGAAGCTGGTCATTAGAGATAATTCCACTTTGAAGGCCCAGTACAATTCCCTGCAGACTGGCGATATCGTTATAGGACGTCTGCGCCTGAGGGAAACAGAAGAATCTTTACTTCTTGACCTGTGCGAAAGGGGCATTTACTTAATTCCTTCAGGTCTTTCACAACTTGTCAGCCGTTCAAAAGCATTGCAGGCAGTAGTTTTTACCCCTTATATGCTCCCGTTTACGCGCGCTATTCACACCCAACATGATATGATTGAAGCAATTTCAGAATATCATAAAAATTCCATCACAACTGTAATCACCAAGCTTGACCGCAGTAATGCTGGATTGGGTGTGCAACTCTGGCAATCTATTGAAGAAGTATTTACCCATGCTTCGCTGGGCAATATCCCTTTCCCCTTTGTCCTGCAACCCTATGAACCTGACTGCCGCGATATCAGGGCTGTTTTCATTGGCGATTATATCGAGGCTTACTGGCGCCATAATCCGCATAATTTTCGGAACAATCTGCACCATGGCGGCCAAAGTCAGTACTGCGAACTTTCAGAAGAACAAATCAAACTCTGCAGGCTGGTGATGAAACGCGGCCTTTTCCCATATGGACACCTTGATATTATTATAACAAAAGCCGGGAAATCCTTTCTTTCGGAAATTAATCTTCGGGGAGGAATCCGGGGGGCTTTAATTTCCCCGGAAGAATACCAGGCACGAGTAGAAGCTATTCACCAGGAGATGTTGGACAACTATATGGTATAATTATTTACCTTGTGACAATAAAAAAAGGGAGAAGGCAAAACCTTCTCCCTTTTTTTATAGAACTGCTGAATAGCAAATCATACACAACCGGTCGGCTTGGGCAGACCAGCCATTTTGCAAGCTCCCTTACCAGGTCCTGATGGGAAGAGCTCATAAATTCTCTTCAGCGGGAAGCCGGTTGTTTTAGAGAGAATACGGACCATTGGAGCGATACCATTTTTCTTATAGTACTCCTGCAGGGCATCAATTACTTTCTGATGCTCGTCTGTCATCTCAGAGATGCCTTCAATTCCCTTAACATAGTCAACCCAGTTCTCATCCCAGTCTTCCATGCCTTTTGACAAGAAGCCATCTTCATCAACTTCGTACGCTTTGCCATTATGCTCGATACTTGCCATCTTAGTTTTCCTCCTTGGTTTCAGTCTAGTATATTGTTGATTGTTCCAGTCTCTACCGTATTTTTCAAATAAATAATGAATAGTCCTTCATAATATAGCGTCTATTCTTTGTCAAGCAATCATTCACATTTTTTTAATCCATTGAGCAGCTATGAATGGATAAAAAACACGAATAAATAGCCGTAGCACATAGAGAGATTTTTCCCCATAACTTTTTTCACTTCAGGCAAAAAAATATTTTATTATGAATCATAATAAACGGCAGTTATTTTTTATACTGGATCTCGATTTTATTGCTTTGATATTTTAACGGGCCGGTAAACAGTTATGCTTTGACAGATGTTGCGTATATAATCAATTGATATTATAAGGCCCTGTTGATAACTGTAAGACTTTTTATGCTTGTATCTTTTTTCTCTGGCATTAATTAATATGTTTCGAATAAATTAAAATGTTAAATTTTTTGCTTTGTCATTGTGCGACATATATATTTTCACAATGAACCTGATAATTTCTATTTAGAATAATCGGCCGCATTTTTGGCTAAGGAGAGAAATATATGCTTGATTTGCTTCGTAAAAAAGCTCAATCACCCCTTATTCAGGGGACTATCCTCATTATTGCACTTGTTTTTATTTTTTGGGGTGTTGGCGGATATCGGGGTTCCAGTAACTCTGTAGCGCAAGTCAATGATGAAGTTATCACATACGAAGAGTTTCAAAAGGCTTACGAACGTCTGGCAAACCAGTACCGAGACCAGTTTGGCGGCAATCTCCCGAAAGGATTGCTCGAAAGCCTTGACCTTGAAGGTCAGGCCTTAGAGCAACTCATTCAGCGATCCCTTTTGCGGCAGGGCGCCGGTAAGATGGGCATAATGGTAAGCGACCTTGAAGTTCAGCAGGCAGTAGAAAAAATGGAAGCCTTCCGTAGCAACGGTATTTTTAATGTTGAACTGTATCAAAATATCCTTTCCAGCTCCGGCATGACCCCAGCTTCTTTTGAAGAGACAATGCGAACCGATCTGCTTGCTGGAAAAGTCGTCGAACACCTTTCCCGGTTTGCCAAACTGACCCCTCTGGAGATCGATGACCAATTTGCTTTCGACAATGAACAGATCAAAATTGAATTTGTCTCTTTCAGCGGAACAGACTTCAAGGATAAAGTAGACACCGGCGAAGAACAACTGAAGACATACTATGAAGAAAACAAGGGAAATTACATGACGGAGCCTCAGGTAAAGCTGCAATTTCTTGCCTTTCCCTACGATACTGCTGAAAAATCTGCAATACCTGAAGAAGATTTGGAATCTTTCTACCGTGAAAATTTGAGCCGCTACGCCAACCCCGAACAGCGAAGTGCCCGTCACATCCTCATTAAAACTTCAGAAGAGGATTCAGAAGATGCCCTGGCTGAAAAGAAAACCAGGGCTGCCCAGATTCTTGAACTTGCCAGGACAGGCGAAGATTTTGCCGAACTTGCAAAACAACATTCCGAAGGCCCGTCCGGGCCCAGGGGAGGAGATCTTGGCTTCTTCACCCGGGGCAGGATGGTAAAACCCTTTGAGGATGCGGTTTTCTCATTAAAGGAAGGGGAAATAAGCGATATAGTGGAAACCCAGTTCGGGTTTCATATCATAAAGCTCGAAAAGATTGAACCTGCCCATACAAAAACCCTGGAGGAGGTAAAAGGTGAGATTGCAGACCTGCTCTGGGAACAAAAGTCCAGAGAGCTTGCATTTACGCAGGCTACTGCGGCTTATGAAAATATCATTCTTGCCGGCAGCTTGGACAAATTCAGCCAGGAAAGTGATATTCCCGTTGGACAGACAGAATTTTTCCCCAGAAAATCTCCTGAAAAAAGCGGTTCCAAAGTTGGCATGGTTTCCAATCCCGCCTTTCTCAATGCCGCTTTTTCTCTCAACAGGGGCGAACTCAGTTCACTGGTTGAAACTCCACAGGGATATGCCATTATCTTTGCTGCTGACAAAAAAGAACCGGAAACTGCTTTATACGAAGATGTTAAGGAACAGGTCAGGAAAGATTACATCAGTGCTCAATCAGAAACCATGGCCAAAGAAGCAGCAGAAGGACTGCTGTCTGCCCTTAAACAGGAAGGGGCCGGCGATTTTGCTGCCGAGGCAGGCTTGCATAATATGACCCCAAAAACGTCTGACTTTATAACCCGCAATGCTGCCGGAGATTCTGGGTTGCCGGAACAGATTGTCAGCATGGCTTTTGGCCTCTCAACGGAAAATCCATACCCTGAAGAGGTAGTGGCTACTAATGGTATGTTTTATGTTTTCAGGGTTTTGCAAAAGAGACCACCATCCCCTGAACTTTTCAGCGAGAAGGAAAGTGAATTCAGGACAGCATTACTGGAGAGAAAAAAGTCAACTATTCTGAATTCCTGGCTCGCAAATGTGAGAGATAAGGCAGAGATCGAGATTAATCAGCAGTTTCTCTAATTCACGAGCCGACTTTGCCTTTTTTGCTGCAGCATCATCGCGATATTAACATACTCAAAGTATAGCGAATCTCACTGTTGTCCTGCAACAAAACGGCAGGACGATTGACACCTTGCATAAAGCAGCAACCCCAACTCTCCTGAACACGATCAGCCAGAGTTTATACTCTGCAAGGGTATTTATGCCCTGTAAGGGTAAATTCCCCATGGCTTGCTGGGGGAACTGCAATTATTCGTACTTGAAAGTATGCAGATCACCTTTCTAAAAATCTACTCCCAGTCAGGACGCAGGTAAAGCTCGGTGAGCTGCTTTCTTGCCACTGAAGCAGGTGCTTCAGTCAGCGGACAGGTTGCCCTCTGAGTTTTTGGAAAGGCTATGACATCACGGATTGTTTCACGGCCTGCCATAATCATCAGCAGCCGGTCAAGCCCAAAGGCTATACCGCCATGGGGTGGAGCACCAAGTTCCAGGGCTTGCAGCAGAAAACCGAATTTATCATCAGCCTCTTCTTTCGCAATTCCCAGGGCCGCAAAAATCTGATCCTGCAGATCTTTCTGGTGGATACGTATGCTTCCTCCGCCGATTTCAATACCGTTCAACACCAGATCATAGGCCCTGCTGCGAACCCGGCCGGGATCCTTTTCCAGAAATTCCAGATCCTCTTCTTTTGGAGCTGTAAATGGATGGTGCACTGCAACATGCCGCTTTTCGTCATGGTCATACTCCAGCAGGGGAAAGTCGACAACCCAGACAAAATTATAGGTGCCCCTGTTAATCAGACCAAGTTTCCTGCTTAGTTCCAGGCGCAGTTCAGCCAGAGCCTGATTGGCCACCATCTTTGTGTCGGCGACAAAGAAAAGAACATCATTTTCCTCTGCCTCAAGCTCCTTACTGATAGCCCCGCGCTCTTCATCTGTAAAAAACTTGGTTATTGGAGACTGCCATTCACTGTCTGCCTTTACCTTAACCCAGGCAAGACCCTTGGCACCGAACTGCCCGACATATTCGGTAAGATCATCAAGATCCTTACGGGAAAAATCACCACAGCCCTTGGCATTTATGCTTTTTACCAGGCCCCCTTTTTTTACCACAGTCTGGAAAACATTAAAGCCGCAATTCCTGACTGTTTCTGTCAGATCCACCAGTTCAAGTCCGAATCGCGTGTCCGGCCGGTCCGTCCCGAACCGGGCCATCGCCTCATCATAGGTCATCCGGGCAAATGGAGCATTTAATTCAACACCTAATACATCTTTGAAGAGTTTCAGCATCATGCCTTCGATAATTTCATAGATACTCTCCTCCTCAACAAAGGAAAGCTCCATATCAATCTGGGTAAACTCAGGCTGCCGGTCGGCCCGCAGGTCTTCATCCCTGAAACAACGAACAATCTGGTAGTACCTGTCAAGACCCGATATCATCAGAAGTTGTTTGAAAAGTTGCGGCGACTGGGGCAGGGCAAAAAATTTCCCGGCATTTACCCTGCTGGGAACAAGGTAATCCCTTGCGCCTTCAGGAGTCGACCTGGTCAGAACAGGTGTTTCAATCTCCAGAAAATTATTGGCATCAAGGTATGTCCTGACTGCTTGGGCTGTCCTGTGCCGCATAACAAGATTTGCGGCCATGGAAGGACGCCGAAGGTCAATATATCTGTACTTGAGCCGCAGGTTTTCAGAGACCTCAACCTCCTCGTCCAATGGAAAGGGCGGAGTAAGACTGGAATTGAGCACGCGCAAGGTATCCACTAAAACTTCAATGGCTCCTGTTTTCAGGTTGGGATTTTCCATATCCGGCGGACGTCTTTCGACACGCCCCTGCACAGCAATGACCCATTCACTACGGAGCTGATGTGCTTTATCATGCACTTCTGCATGAATTTCAGGATTGAAAACAACCTGCGTGATGCCCCAACGGTCGCGTAGATCGATAAATATGACACCGCCATGATCACGGCGACGCAGCACCCAGCCCATCAGAGTGACTATTTCTCCAACGTTATCCGCTGCAAGATCATTACAGGAATGACTCCGATTGAGTCCCCCCATGGATTCCATTTCATTACTCCTTACATTTTTTATAAACAGCCACCTGAAATCTTCCTTTTCACGATTCCCGGCCGTTTTTATATTTATACTGTTACCTGATTTTTTCCTTAATAATTGCGGCCCATTCCTCAAACACCGGTGTCAGCTCAATACGTTCCTGCTCACCGGAATGCATATCTTTCAGGCTAACTTCATGGTTTTCCAGTTCTCTTTCACCCAGGATAAGGGCAAACCGGGCTTTCTGTTTATCGGCCTGTTTCATCTGGTTTTTCATGCTCCTGCCTTCATGATCCATCATGACCCGCAACCCTTTCGCCCGGAGCATCTGCATGAGGGCAAAGCCTTTTTCATATGCTTTATCTCCCAGGGTGACAAGAAAAAGGTCAAGAGCATGGCGGATCTCACCCTGGTCTTTCTGGCTTAAAAGCATGACGAGCCTTTCCATACCCATGGCAAACCCTATTCCGGGCACCTCTGGGCCACCAAGCTGCTGGACCAGGCCGTCATATCTGCCGCCTGCTCCAACCGCTCCCTGGGCACCAAGTTCAGTAGTGATCAGCTCAAATGTTGTCCTGGTATAGTAGTCAAGCCCCCGCACCATTTTTGGATTGACCGCAAAGGGTACATCAAGGGACTTCAAGGTCTGCTTGACCTCCTCAAAATGCTCCCGGCATCCTTCACAAATATAATCTATGATAGACGGGGCGGAAACATACTGGGCCTGACAATGTTCACTTTTACAATCAAGAACACGAAGGGGGTTGCTATCAGTGCGGCGTTGGCAGTCTTCACACAGATGGCTGATGCGCTCCTGCAAAAAATCCTGCAATGTTTGCTTAAATGACGGACGGCATGCGGTGCAACCCAATGAGTTGATCTCCAGGCTTGCCTGCAACCCTATATCCTGCAGGATCTGCCAGGCCAAGGTAATAACCTCGGTATCAATCCTGGCACTGTTTGAGCCAAGCACCTCAACGCTCATCTGATGAAATTGGCGCAGCCTGCCCTTTTGGGGCCTTTCGTGCCTGAACATGGGGCCGATGGTGTAAAGGCGCTGCACAGACCCTCTAACATATAGACCATTTTCAATATAGGCCCGGATTACCGATGCTGTTCCTTCAGGCCTCATGGTTATTGAAGAACCGTTACGGTCCTGGAAGGTGTACATCTCCTTTTCAACAATATCGGTGCTCGCGCCTATTGTCCGGACAAAAAGGTCGGTCCTCTCCAGAATCGGGACCTTAATCTCTTCCAGGCCGTACCTGTGAAAAACATCCCTGGCTGTTTGTTCAATAAACTGCCAGAGACCCACTTCATCGGGCAGGATGTCCTTAAAGCCCTTTAAAGCTTTAATGCTCAAAATAATCTCCTAATTGCAACAGAAATGTATTAAAATGAAAAAATAAACGGACAACTTTACTCGTACCGGTGGTAAAAAGTCAAGCAATGTCCCCTTTAGGGATATGCTTTGACTTGACAAAGAGTCTGAAGAAGGGCATATTCGTGCCTTATTAGAGGATAGCAAAAAAAATTATTTGTTTTAATATAAGGTTATTTGTTTTAATATTAATGAATTAACTTTCACAGTACCGTCTTATACTCGTGCCGGAGAACCCTGTTTAAGGTCGTTTTTATATTTCTCCAATTTAAATACCACATGAAATTACCCCCTTTAACCATTGGCCCATATGTTGCCCCTGTACCCCTTATTCAAGGTGGAATGTCAATCAGGGTTTCCACATCCGCCCTTGCCATACCTGTTGCTGATTGCGGCGGTATTGGCACAATCGGCGGTTCTTCCATTCCTACTGATGAACTAAAGGCTGATATTATCAAGGCCAAAAAGGCAACAAAGGGTATTATCGCGGTGAACATCATGTTCGCCATGAAAAATTTCTATAGCCTGGTCAAAGCATCCATAGAAGCCGGTGTCGACATGATTATTACCGGGGCAGGCTTTTCCCGAGACATCTTCAAGATCGGTAAGGAGACCAATACGCCCATTGTTTCCATTGTTTCTTCCCCTGCATTTGCCAGACTTGCAGAAAAGCTCGGAGCTGCTGCCATTATCGTAGAAGCCAAAGAGGCCGGCGGTCATCTGGGTACAGATATTGCCCTGCGTGATCTTTTTCCCAAGATTCGCAAGGTTGTAAAAAAAGTACCTCTTATAGCGGCAGGGGGAATCACCGACGGATACGACATGGCGGAAATGATGGATAAATACGGTGCGGACGGTGTTCAGGTTGCTTCCCGCTTTGTCCTGACAAAGGAATGCTCGGTGTCCGATGCTTTCAAACAGGCATACCTGAATGCTAAAAAAGAAGATGTTACCCTTATCCGTTCACCGGTAGGCTTGCCCGGCAGAGCAATCAGAACCCCTTTCGTTGCTCAGATGGAGGCTGGGGAAGAACTGAAAGCCAAGGAATGCAAGTATAAATGCCTGAAAAAATGTGACCACTTCTACTGTATCTCCGAAAGACTTATAATGGCAAAGGATGGTAATATTGAGGAAGGTTTGGTGTTTTCCGGAGAAAATGTCTACAAGATGAAAGATATACTCACGGTCAAAGAGGTTTTTGATATGTTTATCTCCCAGGCCGAGTCTGTCTACAAGGAACCCGTTGCCTCCTGAACCAAGAAGTAATCCTGCAAAAGTACTAGCCATGCCAACTGATCCGGGAACTGCTAGCAAACCAGTTGACAATAATACCAAACCCCGCATTATCCACAGGTCGAATCATCCGATATCCAAAAAAGATATTGACCGGGAAGCGCTCAAGGTCCTCTATCGTCTCCGTGATACCGGTCATTCAGCCTACCTGGTCGGTGGTGGTGT
>Ga0209742_10001025_pt1 | contig 13449 bp, 7 predicted proteins | sample DeeMarSeWOR38_10_FD_187462 | JGI IMG/M metagenome (GOLD analysis project Ga0209742, IMG submission 187462) | Marine sediment microbial communities from White Oak River estuary, North Carolina - WOR-3-8_10 (SPAdes) (version 2) | ecosystem: Environmental > Aquatic > Marine > Intertidal zone >... | reverse complement strand
ATCAATATGTACTGCCATGTAATCGGTTGCCAGAAAACTGTATCCCACACCAAAGTTCAAGGTAAAGCGATCGGCATCGTCAAAATTGGTGCTTCCGACACCGGCGACTACATAAAGCGACGTATTATAAGTAACGTTCTGGGTCATGAAAGCTTCACCCGGTAGCAGGTTGAAGCCGATATTGGCACTGTAATAGGTTAAGGTGCGTCCGTCATCGGAGAGAATCCCCGCTCCACCTGGATTGAGTAAATTTTCCCAGCTGGTTTTTTCTGTAGTGGTTTGTCCGAGGGCACCCTCAACAAATAGCCTGTCAGTAATGTGATAGGCGAGGCGGGCGCCATAAACCGGGTTAGTGCCAAAGTCCTCGGTACTATAGATGCCGAGAAAAACGCCCACTTCGAAGTCTTCCGTGTCAATGCGGGCTTCGTCAAATTCCTGGCGTGTAACTTCTGGCTGTATTACCGGCTTAAGTTCAGCATCCGCTTTGTCGGTGTCACTCGGTTCTGCCGCATGCGATGATGTGGCGAAAAGAAAAAAACCGCCAACAAGGCCGCTCAGAAGAAAACTGCGAAGCCTAGCTTCCATTGGTTCAGTTCCTCATTTGAATCATTGTCATTATTGGCATTGAAAATCACATAATCATTGAATTCAAGGCGAAAGATAAATCGTCGCGTGAGATAAGTGCGTACGCCAATGCCAACATAGCTTAATTGACTGGTTGTATCCCGGGGCTCCACTATAGTGGTGCGTGGTTTGGTGTTGATTACACCGGTTCCCAACGTAAAGTAAGGTGAATAACGCCATTCCGGAAAAGGTTGCGCAAGCAGGCTTCCGGTAAGGAATAAGCTGCTGGAAATATTGCCAAGTGTCTGTGACAGGGTAAGTTCCGCGGACAGGTTTTTGTTAAACGCGTAGCCGCCATAGATGCTCAGGGTTGCCGCGCCTCCAAATTCACCGCCCAGGGCACCCACTTCCCAACGGCGTTGTTCAAACTCGTCCTGAGTGACAGCCATGAGTTCAATTTGTTCACCGGTGGGTGCCAGGGTTTGGGTTAACTGCTCTCTGTTGACCCAGCCCTGTTTGCCTTTTTGGGTCCTTACCTGGTACCAGTCTGTATGGCGTTTCAAGACAGTGATTGAATCGCCTCGCTCGATAACATGAAAAATAGGGTAGCCACTACCGGGACCGGTATGGAGTTCAATATAGGGATCGGCGATTATGACTGTCTGGTACGACTCCTCTCCCAGAGCCGGCAGAATCATCAATAACTGCGCTACCACTAACCAGAAAACATGAATTCGCATGATGTCTTTGCCGGACGCTATAGGCCGAGCAAACTACCTTTTATTTTTTGTCATTGTTATGCGGACTGGCTATTACGCCTGATTCTAGCCAGATAGCCGCTGAATTATACCTGCTTTATATATATAAGGTATGAAGCTTGTGTTTCGTCATCAGTCATTAATTCTGAGGTGCCAGCGGATCAAATGGATTGTTGTAGTACTGCGCCCCGATATCCAACCATTCCGCAATCAAGCGAAGTTCCGCTCCCGTTAACATGGCAGAATGATCAACATAACCCGGATCACTCATAGGAGTTAGGCTGCGGCCCGCATTGAGTTCTGTTTCCGTCATTTTTTCCATGAAATAACTGGACCTGGCTCCTGCCGCAGTCATTGATGGGTTCACGACGGCATTGGGATCTGGAATCTGAATGGGCGTTGTCATGCCAGTAACCGGATCAACAAAGCAGATAGTTGGATCAATCGGGTCCCTTACACAATCCGTAATGGTGATATCCTCTAACTGACTGCCATTGACGGTTTGTCCCTGGTCATTAAAGAACAATTCCCGGTAGGCCTTGAGATGATCGGGTTCATCTGTAGGATCGTCACCCGGATTGTCATCGCTGAGGTTCAACTGACCGGCTGGTACGCGTATGGTATTGACATCATTAGGGTCGGTGCGCGTGCTATGACAGTTGGTACACTTCACATCAATGGTATTGGTAGCTGTATCAAGCCGGTCTTGATTCCACATGGGGTGGATGTGCTTTTCATAATGAATAACGCTACGACAATTCTTTTGCCAACTGGTTTGGCAACTATCGCGGGCTGGCGGATCGTTCGAGGGATCGGCATCGAAGGCATCCAGATGTCTTAAATCCGCATAACGATAACTGATATCTGGATTTGGCGTCAGTGTCATGTCATTCGGGTCGGTCCAGAAGTCCTCGTACAGCAGATCCATAGTTGGCTCCAGGCGTGCAGCGGCGACGGAGCAACCAACCAGATCAATTACACAACGGTTATAGCGGACCATGGCCATGGTATCGCCCGTCACGGCGTATAGCATCGGATCCGTATCTAAGACCCCCGCAAAATCCAGCGGTAAACTTGGCGGGGTACCGATACCGGCGCCCTGATTGACAGGCATGGGTGCGAGGTCGCTACGGCCGTGGGGCAGCGGCGTGCCTGTCGTTGGATGCGCATGGCAACCATTGCACTCTAGGATTTCCCCAGCCTGAATCTGTAGCCAGTTATCGTGGCGTCCGCCGAGACGTCGCCCGGCACTGTCCAGCACCTCGATGCTAAATGGCACATTTGCCGGGACTTTAACCATTACCGAACCGTCTGGCTCAATTGGGGCGTAACCCAGGATCTCGCGCATGCCCAGACGCCGTTGTGGGCCAAAGGCGGTGTTGGCAAGATCCGGTGGATCTGTGAGTTCCGGATCATCCGGGTCAGGTAGACCCACGGATTTAATCAGTCGCAGGAATCGGGCTGGGCGTTCATCAGCTGGTGTGAGCGAGCTGGCGAATGTGGTGATATCGCCGGCAGTCGCGCCCATGTTAGTAAAGGTACCATCCAGGTCATAGACACTACGAATGTGCAGTGCCCCGACACCTTCCGTTTCCCATACCGTGTTAAGGGTCGCGGCAGGCAGAGTGGCGGGTCGAGGACGTGGTTGTACGGCAATGACATCGGTGATCACCAGGCCCAGTTCAGGGAGCACGATGGGTTTCTCGGTGTTTTCGCTGCGATCATACATCCAGATGCTATACAGCGGTGGGGCTTCCTGGGCATTAGGATCTGAGATAAACGGTTCGATGCAGGGTTGCAGTTCCCCATTCACATCCAGTTGGCAGAAGCTCTTGCTGACCAGCATGCGGCTGGTGCCATCCCACAACGGGTAGGCATCGTGATAGCGACCACCGGGTGAGGGTGCTAGATCGGTGGTGATGTTATTGATGGTCGCCGATTGTTGGGCGTTATCAATATTGCCGGGGACGTCAATAATAACGATGTCACCACCACCAAAAGTCCCGCTAAAGGGTTTAAGGATGGCCATCACTCGGCCATCCATCATTTCGCGGGGGCGCACAAACTGGATCGGAACCAGACTACCTGCGGTGCCGCTGGCATGGCTGTGTGCACCATAAATAATTTGTAGATTGCTACCATCCGGATTCATCTTATAGAGGCTGACCGCATTGGTGACCCTATTCATATTGTCCCAACGGCTGAACAGGATTTCGCCGTTGTTCAGGACCACAGGATCAAGGTCATGGCTTTGATTGAAGGAAAGCTGTTCGATGTTGTTACCATTCTCATCCATTATGTGCAGCGTAAAAGCTTTGGTATTTTCATCCTCATCCAGGGCAGAGAACTGGGGTTTACCCAGATTCTCCTGCAGTAAGATTGCCTTGGTTTCTTTTTGGCGTGTCGAAGCGAACACGATGCGACCATCAGGCAAGTAACGGGGGCTGATATCGTCGCCTTTGTCGGCATCAACTACGTTCATCATTGAACGCAGTTGAGCGGTTTCAAGATTGTATTCCCAGATATTCCATGGCGGAATTTCATCATCGTTTGGATCGGGATCTTCGAGCCGCAGGGAAAAGATGATTTTGGTGCCGTCATAGGAAACATCGATATCCCTGACATCACCAGTCCCACCTGTAGTACTGCCGGTAATATTTTCTTCGGTAGCATTGGTGGATGAGCGGGAACGGAGATAGAGATCGCCACCACTACTGAATAACAAGGGATCACGTACATCTTCCTGCGCGGGGTCGCCCTGGTTATCAACCGGGTGGGGACGTTTTACATAGGCAATCGGGTAATCTTCAATACCTGGATCGGGGCCTTCTGTGCTGGTGCCGCCGCCACAACCCAGAATCAATAGCGATACTCCGCCGGCCAGCATTAGCTGAAAACGGCGACAGATATTATTTTTACAGAAAGTCAGAAACATAAACTGATATATTATTTTTTATTGGCGCAGATCATATCTATATCCATAGTCATAGATATTGGTATGACCTGCCCGCATGACCGTTGAGACTGACACTCAGCAAAGACTGTCAGAATCTTATTTATAAAAAGAAATTCTATATTATCCTTCGCGGGCCACGCGCCTCTAACTTGAGCAAAATGTGAATTGATTCATCAAAAAATGTGAACCAGTCGAAAAATAATGATATTGGCGTAGCCTGGCGACACTGGTTTCGGCTATTTTGTAATTTAACAAAAAAGAAAATAATTGACTTAATTATTGCGGTTACTCCAGGAAAGACTTGATCCTATGGTTGTATGAGCAGCCATGGCTTGGAAATGCCTGTCGCTAATATCAATGAAGGCTTTGTTTCATTACATAAAGTAAGGTAGTTCTGTTTTATGAACCGCTCAAACAAAAGTAACAATAAACCCCATAATCGGCGGACAATCAGCCTACTGGCATGCATGTCATTGGTATTGGCCAGCCAGTTAGTGGTTGCAGGGCCACGCGAACAAGCCAAGCGCATGCATGATCGCCTGGCCGGGGTACCTCCAACGGAAGCGGTTTTGAATGACATGGCTTCGCAGATCAATACTGATCCTGTTGGAGTGGCGATGAGCATTTTGTCACCGCCTGTATCAGACCCGCTATATGATGAATATCGAAAAAGTGCCAGAAATTTCTATTCGGTCACGCTTAAAAATATGGTGACACCCTGGACGAATGAGGCACAAACCATCTTCGCACCGCTTAATGATTACACGGCAACGGTCATCGGTATGGTTCGGGACGAAGTCCCGTTTAATCAGTTACTGTCTGCCAATATTGTCTATGTTGGTGCACCAGGTGTAGTTCCATCAAGTTACTCCATGTCCAACAACACACACTATGAGCAGTTGGAAGATCAGGCGATTGATCTGAGTGATAATACAAAACTGGTACGCGTTGCACAGACTGATGTTACCGATTTACCTGCTAATGCGACTGCGGGGATTATGACCTCTCGGGCAGCGGCTCGAGCGTTCTTTGTAGATGGTACCAATCGCGCCATGTTCCGTTTCACCATACTGAATCACTTTTGTGATGATCTGGAACAAATCAAGGACAACAGCCGTTCCCCGGATCGGGTTCGCCAGGATGTCTCCCGCAGTCCCGGTGCCGATAGTCGTATTTATATGAATGCCTGTGTGGCCTGCCATGCCGGTATGGATCCACTGGCACAGGCCTATGCCTATTACGAGTGGCAATATACCGGCGATGAAGAAGAGGATAAGGATCAAGGTCGTTTGGTCTATACCGAAGGTAGCGTGCAGCCCAAAAATTTGATCAATGCAGATACTTTCAAATACGGTTTTGTAACCACGGATGATCGCTGGGACAATTACTGGCGCAAAGGGCCGAACTCATTACTTGGATGGGACAACAGTCTTCCAGCTAGTGGTAACGGCGCCAAATCCATGGGTGTAGAGCTGGCAAACAGCGATGCCTTTGCCACTTGTCAGGTCAAGAAAGTATATCGCACTGTTTGTTTTCGTGAACCCACGGTCAACGAATTGAACTTTACCACCAGCAATTTTAAAGCCGGCTATAACCTGAAGCGGGTATTTGCGCAGGCGGCTGCTGACTGTATGGGTGACTAATCAGGGTACAGACATTAACAACAGACCTTACCTAAGTACCGCCTACACGATACTGGAAGAGATACAAATGAATGTTGCAATAAGAAAAAAACCTGACGTAAACCTGCTGTACTGGTGGCAGCTTGCAAAGGATCGTTGCTGCCTCTCGTTTATCATTCCAGGTGTAATATTATTGCTTGCTTCATTCAGTCTTGTTGGCTGTGGTGGCGGTACCACGAATGAAGCGAACCCGGGTGCCGGTGGTACGAACATCGTCACGGCATACAGTGGACCTCCTGCCAGTAGTAATCTGGTACAGGCCTACAAACTGGAAGTCTGGGACAACCTGGTGGCGACAAATCGCTGTGGGGGTTGTCATGGCACCGGCGGCCAGGCTCCGAGTTTTGTACGCAATGATGATATCAATCAGGCTTATAATCAGGCTATTACCGTTGCAAACCTGAGTTTCCCGGAACAATCGGTTTTGGTGACCAAGGTGGCTGGTGGGCATAATTGCTGGTTGCCCAGCAACACGGCTTGTGCCGACGTCATGACCCGATATATCCAGAACTGGGCCAGTGCAGGGGGCGCCGCTATCGCTGGACGGGAAATCATATTAACCGTACCGACCGACAGGGACATTAGTAATAGCCGTCCTTTCCCGGCTAGTCCGTTTGATAATCCGGGGAACAGCTTCGCCGAAACCGTCTATCCAGTACTGGTTGCTAACTGTTCCGGTTGCCATTCTCCTGTTGGTACCGCCGGGCGGCAGCAACCTTACTTTGCCTATGACGATGGTGATCCTGCAACTGATGATGATGTCATCTCTTCCTACGAAGCCGCCAAGGCAAAAATTGATTTGAGTGATGCCGACATATCTCCTTTTGGTCTGGCGACACTGGACCAGGTTAATTCATTGCTGGCTGTGCGTGTCAGGGAGTTACATAACTGCTGGACTACAGATTGTGCAAATGATGCCTTTGATATGGCCACGGAAATCAGGAATTTTTCCGGCGCCATCTCACCGGTGGTGGTTGATCCGACTCTCATAACCAGTCGAGCATTACTGTTTTCAGATGATTGTGACACGCTCGGATACTGCATTGTCGCCAGTGGTGGTAATCGGTATGAAACCAACCAGATCGCATTATGGGAATTCAAGGACGGTAGCGGGACAACTATCTCAGAAGTTAGCGGTGTGGGTACGCCAATTAACCTGGAATTATCCGGTAATTACAGCTGGCTGGGTGGTTATGGTATCCAGTTTACTGATGGTAAAGCCCAGGATATTAGTGGTGCGAGCAGCCGACTCAATGCGAGTCTCAATCCGGCTGCAGGTGGTAGTGGTGAGTATTCAATTGAAGCCTGGGCAGTTCCCGGTAATGTCACTCAGGAAGATGCCAATATTGTCAGTTATTCAGGTGGCGATGGTGCAGCGCGTAATTTCACACTGGGCCAGACCATGTATAATTATGATTTCCTGCATCTCTCGGACACGACAACTGATCCTGAAAATGATCGTGTATCAACCCCTGCTGCAGATGAAGTTCTACAAGCAACGCAGCAGCATGTTGTTGTTACCTTCGATCCTGTGAATGGTCGTCGTATCTACGTCAACGGCGTGTTAACCAATGCCATGGATTCGTTTACTCCCGGTAGTCTTGCGTTCTGGGATAATACCTATGCCCTTGTTCTGGGTAATGAAGTTTCTGATGATCGTCCCTGGAGTGGCACTCTGCGCCTGGTTTCCATTCATGATCGTGCTCTTGGTCATGAGCAAATCGTGCAAAACTATGAAGCAGGTGTTGGGCAGAAATTCTTCATGTTGTTCGGTATCGATCATATTCCTGGAATCGCGACTGGCAGTTACATCATGTTCGAGGTCAGCCAGTTCGACAGTTACAGTTACCTGTTCTATAAACCAACTTTTATTAACCTCAATGGCGCAGCAGTCGATGGTATTGCGATAAAAGGTTTAAGAATTGGCGTTAATGGTTCCGTACCGACTGTGGGTCAGGCCTTCAGCAACATCGATACAAGCATTGATAGCAGTATATACACGGTGGAAGACGGCCAGGTGTTATCGTTTTTGGGAACAGTCATCCCGCTGGAACGTGGCATGTCCGCATCAAACCCGGATGAATTCTTCTTGAGCTTTGAATTATTAGGCGGCGCAAGTAATCCCTTTGTAGAGCCAACTCCGCCACCGCTGGTCCTGTTAGACCCAGACCCTGTGCCTGATATTGGTTTCCGTACCTTTGAAGAAATTAATACGACCATGTCTGTACTGACAGGGGTCAGCACAACAAACAGTGCCGTGCGCTCAGTTTACGACACTTATATTCAGCAGTTGCCAACGGTCGAAAGTATGGAGGGCTTCCTGCCGTCCCACCAGATGGCAATTGCACAGCTGGCTTTGTCCTACTGTAGCGAACTAGTGGATAACAATGGTTCGATTTCACGTGATGCCTACTTTACGGGATTCAATTTTAACCAGGCCGCAGGGTCAGCATTTGATACGATGCCAGAACGTCAGCTCTTACTGGATCCATTAATGCAGCGTATGCTCAATGTCGATCTGGTTAGCCCTGTTAATAACCTGACAACACAACCTGATGTAGGGGAGATGAGTAACCTGCTTGGTGCCAACGTGCCTCAGAGTTTACTCGGTGATAGCGGTCCAGCTGATGATTATGACAGCCTAATAACGATTATGACGCAGTGTTTGCCGGGTTGTGACACAACTGCGCGAACCCGAGAAATTGTCAAAGCCAGCTGTGCAGCGGTACTGGGTAGTGCCGTCTCCATGGTGCAATAGAATAAAAGAATTCCAAGAGGTTTATTAAGATGGCAAAAAGACGCAACCACTTTCAAGTCGATGAACCCTTGCGTCATCCAGACCACCCGCGACCGGTAACAAGGCGTGACTTCATTCGTCAGGGATTCATGACGGGTGCGGCGATGGTGACAACAGGCAGTGTTTTTAGTCTGTTTGCCAACCCGCGCACGGCATATGCTGCCGTCTCATCAGATCTTGAGGCTCTGAAAAACGACATCAACACCCGCGCCAATATCAGTTGCCAGTTGGGTGGTATCTCAGGTGATGCAAAAGTACCGTTTATCTGTTTTGACCTGGCAGGGGGTGCCAACCTGGCAGGGTCCAATGTGCTGGTGGGGCAGGGATTGGAACAAACTGATTTTCTCTCAACCGCCGGTTACAGCAAGCTGGGACTGCCCGGCGACATGATTCCCGGGCTGGATGATACTAATTTTACCTTGCTGAATCCGAGTAACGGCCTGTTTGTTAATGATGAACTCGGGCTACTGTTCCATGCGGATAGCGCCATGCTGGCCGGGATTCGGGAAAAAGGCGGTTCTGCCCTGACCCCGGGTAATATTGATGGTGCCGTGATTCCCGCTCGCTCCGACAATGATACCGGCAATAATCCTCATAACCCGATGTATGGCATTGCCGCGGCGGGGGCCAAGGGCGGTGTAGTGACCTTGATTGGTTCCCGCAGTTCCGACTCGGGTGGCAATTCCATGGCGCCGGCGGCACAGATTAATCCGGAAATCCGCCCGACCAAAGTCGATCGTCCGAGTGATGTCACTGGCATGGTGGATGTAGGGGATCTGACGGCCATCCTGAGTGACCCGGCTGATGTCACAGCGGTGATGGAGTCGATGGCGCGTATCAGTCACAAGAAGATGTCTCTCGGAGCTATTGATACCCGGGTAACACGCGATGAGGTGATCAAGGATCTGGTGCGTTGTGGTTACCTGAAAGCTGCCGATATTGCTGAACGTTTTGCGGATGTCGATGTCAATCCGGATGATCGTAATACCACCAGAGATATTGTAGGCGGCATTTTTACTGAAGACGAATTTGATAGGGATGGCGAATTCCGCAAGACGGCTTCAGTCATGAAGATGGTGATCGACGGTCATGCCGGCGCCGGTTGTATCACTATGGGTGGTTACGATTACCATACCGGGGATCGTTCTACGGGTGAATTACGGGATTTACGTGCCGGACGTTGTATCGGCGCTTGTCTGGCCTATGCAGCCCTCATGGGACAACCCTTGATGATTTATGTTTTCAGTGATGGTTCCGTGTTCAGTAACGGTAGTATGGATGGTTCTGTCGATGGTCGTGGTAAGGGTGTATGGACAGGTGACAACTCATCCACGGCCTGTTCCTACTTTTTGGCCTATAACCCGAATGGTGCCGTGAGCCAATTCAACACTGGCCTGACAGATAATTCATTTCGTCAAATCGGCCGCTTCACCAGTGACGCTTCCGTCATGACCTCATCCAGTCCAGCAGCCAACAACGTCAACTTGTTGGTTAACACGGTGGTACTCAATTACATGGCCTTAAATGGTGATGTCACCCCTGGTAATACGAGTGCCTTTACGACACTGTTCCCGAACCATGGCCTGGCAAACCTGGAAAGTCTGATAGCCTACGGCTCGATTGCGCCTCCATAGTCTGAGGTAGGAGGTATGTTCCAGTGTGTCCTGCGCACAGGAACTTGAATATGTGGTCTTTATCATCACGGCTTGTCTGCCAGCGAGCGCTTTCATTAGTTGGCGGCACATCAACTTTTCCCAGCTTTCAAATGTTAGCTCACCAGGTGTTATCGATTTTTTTCTTGCTGATGCTAATCCTGCCTGTGGCGGCAACCGCGGACTGGTACAAGCAGGAACAGGCCATCATGGGCACGCGGATCGCGGTCGAGTTCTGGGATGAAGACAAAACTCATGCCGAGCAATGCGCCGAACAGGTATTCAGCGAAATGCGGCGCATCGATGAGTTGATGAGCCCTTATAAACCGAATAGCGAGCTCTCACGCATCAATCAAAAAGCAGCCGGTCAGGCAGTCCGAATCAGTGAGGAGATGTTTAATCTGCTCGAGAAATCATTACAAATGTCACAGCTATCAAACGGTGCGTTTGATATTACTTTTTCAAGTGTTGGTCATCTTTATAACTATCGGAAACACATCAAGCCTTCGGAAGAGAAGATTCAGCAGTCCCTTGCGGGCATTAATTACCGGCATGTGTTACTGGATAACACAAACCGCAGTGTACGCTTTGCGCAGCCCGGTGTGGTCATCGATCTAGGCGGTATTGCCAAGGGTTATGCGGTAGATAATGGCATCGCCATTTTAGCCAGGTGTGGCATCAAGGGGGGGCTGGTCAGCGCCGGCGGTGACAGCCGTATACTGGGGGATCGTGGGAATCGCCCCTGGATGATGGGGGTCAGGCATCCGCGTAAAAAAGACGCTGTCGCCGTGATGCTGCCGTTGAGCAACACCGCGATCTCCACCTCCGGTGATTACGAACGGTTTTTTATTGAAGATGGCAAACGCTATCATCACATCATCAGCCCCAGCACCGGGAAATCAGTGTCAACGACCTGGAGTGCGACAGTCATCGGGCCGGATGCCACCACCACCGATGCCTTGTCGACAACCCTATTCGTCCTGGGGCCAGAGAAAGGCCTGCAGCTGGTCGAATCCCTGGAGGGGATTGATGCGGTGATAATCGACGCGCAGGGGCAAATGCATTACTCCTCCGGGTTGATGCCGCCTACGCCGGAACCGGCTCCCGCAGGCCCGGAAATACGGTAATAATAAACAGGGATGATAAAGACCTCGAGGATGGCGAGGTAATCTGTGACCCACCTAACAGCCTGTAACATATTGTTTATGTAAGGTTAATCTTGGGGCAATCCCGTCCGATACAGTCAGATATGGACGTGGATCATAACCATGTAGTTCAGAGGCGATAACGTGAAAGTATTCAAAATTATCTCTTATTTTCTCATTGGGGCATGCTTGCTGCAGGCCATACCATTAGCCAATGCCGCCGATAATGCGGCAAGTTCTCAACGTGCCCTGGACAACCAGATCCAGGATTTGAAACAGCAGGTGCTGGAGCTGAATCGCGACCTGTTTTTGCTGGAAGAAGATCTGCTCTTCCCTGCCAATACCCAGTTCAGTGTGTTTCTTTCCATGGATGCCGGACAGCTTTTCGAGCTTGATTCAGTGCAGTTGAAAATAAACGACAAGGTTGTGGCCAATCACCTTTATACCGAGCGGGAGATAAATGCCTTGCGACGGGGTGGAGTACAACGCCTATATATAGGTAACCTTGCCTCCGGCAAGCATGAACTGGTGGCCTTTTTTACGGGACAGGGACCCAGTAAACGGGATTATCGGCGCGGGACAACCGTGACCATAGATAAGACCACCGATCCCCAGTATGTTGAACTCAAAATCAGCGACAATGCCACCAAAGAACAACCTGAATTCAACGTCAAGGTTTGGGAATAGGCATTCCTGATAGCGGGCCAGGTCAAGTATTCCATGCGCCTTTATTTATTTCGCCATTTGATCATTACGGCAATCCTGACATTGTCGGTTTGCTCCACTGCGTTTGCGGAAAGCGAACGGCAGCACGTAGTAAAGGACCTGTCATATGGCGTTGCCTTGTATGATTTTTTTCAGGAGAAATATTTTTCCTCCATCACGGATTTGATGGTGGCGCAGAAAAAACAGACGAATGAAAACCAGCAATTTGATTCTGAACTGTTACTGGGGGGGCTGTATCTTTCTTACGATCTGCATGCCCAGGCTGACAAGGTGCTGGGGCAACTGGTACAAACGGACATACCCGCAGAGACACGTGACAGGGCCTGGTTTAACCTGGCGAAATTACGCTACCAACGTGGATTTTATCCAGAAGCTGAACAAGCACTGACAAACGTTCAGGATAGTTTGCCAGATTATCGTCAAGCAGAACGCTTAAACCTGCTAGCCAATATCTATCTGAATCAACAGCAATACGACAAGGCTGCGGCGACGTTAACTGAATTCTCCGGTGATTCCAGTTGGCAGGCGTATGCGCAGTTCAATCTGGGTGTTGCGTTTGTCAAACTCGGTAAACTAGAGGAAGGCATTGAACAGTTAACACTGGTTGGCAAAATGAAGCCCAGCAGTAGTGAGCTAATCGCCTTGCGCGACAAAGCCAACCTGGCGTTGGGTTATGCGCACCTGAAACATAATCAACCAGAGGCAGCGGGTGAGGCGTTCAACCGGGTTCGTTTGAACGGCCCACTGTCAAACCAGGCCTTGCTGGGGGTCGGATGGGCCTGGAATATGCAGGCACAATACAACATGGCGCTGCTGCCATGGATCGAACTCAAAGCCCGTAGCACGTTTGATCCTGCCGTGCAGGAATCCTACCTAGCCATTCCCTATAACTTTGAGAAAATTGCCAAACCCAACCTGGCGTTGATTTATTATACGGGGGCGACAAAAAGCTACGAAGCCCAACTCCGCAAACTGGATAACATCAGCAAGGCTATTGACGGTGGAGAATTACTGCAAGCCCTGAAACCGGCTAACTTGGGTGACGAAACAGCGCTATCGCTGTATCGAACAAAATTGCCAGCGTCCATAACTGCCCCCTATCTGTATTCCTTGATGGCGACACATGAGTTCCAGAATGTCTTGAAGAATTATCAGGATCTTCTCTATCT
>Ga0209742_10001024_pt1 | contig 13473 bp, 11 predicted proteins | sample DeeMarSeWOR38_10_FD_187462 | JGI IMG/M metagenome (GOLD analysis project Ga0209742, IMG submission 187462) | Marine sediment microbial communities from White Oak River estuary, North Carolina - WOR-3-8_10 (SPAdes) (version 2) | ecosystem: Environmental > Aquatic > Marine > Intertidal zone >... | reverse complement strand
GACTTGCATCGATACCATAAATTCTTTTACCTTTTTCATGGAAAGTGACTTGTAAATGACCGGGCCCATGTCCCAATTCAAGTATTGGCGATTCCTGCAAATATGGAGCAGCTAAAAAGATCCACTCCTTCCATCTACCTATCGAGACAATGTCTGCGACCCAATCGTATGTCCATGCAAACTGGTGATACAGTAAATAGAAAAACGTTTTAAGAATCCCGCGAGTTAATTTGCCAACAAGCCCCATTTTGAAATCTTGGGACATTAAACAGAATATGGGTTTCCATCCATCAGGATTGGGAGACAACTGGGTATGACTTGATATTCAAGATCCTGAATCGCTCTAGAGAAAACCTCACCATCTGCATGCGCAGGTGTAGATTGCTTGGATCGAACGCGCAGCCACGGTGAAAATACTTCATGGATCTCAGGATGTTCCACGTAACTGCCTGCGTCAGGTTTCATCGTCCTGGGTAACAAGGAGAATATCCCTCGACGAGTGGGTATGAAGCCATAAACAAAAGTGAGCAAACCATCGAAAGGATTGGCATGGGGAGTCATGTAGAAAATACCACCAGTTAGTGGAGAATTGCCAACTGTCACCAAGGTGGTAAGCCCTGAATACTCACCGCCTTCCCATTCAAGTTGCATTTCCCAATTAGGTTTGTCAAATGCGCCCATTAATGCCGCAATCAGATAACGAAAACTTCCACTCAAAAAAGTGATCCGCTCTTGAATTAAGGTGACGTATGGTTCAAGTCCAATGGCTGCGTTGTTGTCAAAAAATCGGTTATTAACCTTGCATAAATCCATTATCTCGACTTGCCCCCCGGCGATTACCTGCGCAGCAGAATTTAGGTCGCGAGGAAGGTGTAGGTTATCTGCCAGATCATTCACAGATCCCATGGGTAACAAGCCAAAAACTATAGAACCATCATTACTGGTTGCATTGGCTATCCCATTAACCACTTCACTATAAGTTCCATCCCCTCCTGCAGCAATAATCGGATTGTAGCCCTCTTTGATTGCCTGTTCAGCTAGCCCGATCGCGTGCCCAGGTCCATCCGTTAGCTCTAAATCAAATTCAACGCCAGCTTCTTTTAAGGCATTTTCAGCTTCGGTTTTACGGTCCCTTGCTTGCCAGCGGTCTGCATATGGATTAAGAATCACTTTCGCCGTCATGGTATCTATCCCTTTCTTGCAAAGTTTAATTCATTTGCCCAGCTGCCAATTGCCCACATCCTGCGTGAATGTCGATCCCACGACGGGCGCGTATCGTGCATGGGATTCCATTCCGTTCTAGAATGACCTGAAATTCACGAGCACGCTCCATTGTAGTAGCCAGACCTGAATAGCCTCTGGTTGGGTTAAGAGGAATTACATTGACATGAGAAAGAAGCCCTCTAATCAAATTACTGAGTTTGTGTGCTTGTTCGATTGAATCGTTGACGTCTTGAATTAGTGCCCACTCGAATGTAATTCGGCGGTTTGTCTTGCTGATATATGCACGGCATGCATTAATTAGTTCATTGAGGGGGTATTTTTTGTTGATCGGCAACAAATAATTTCGTAGTTCATCGTCTGCGGCATGTAATGAAACAGCCAGATTGGTTTGACGGCGCTCATCTGCGAAACGCAAGATCTCAGGGACTAATCCAACAGTTGAGATGGTAAACCGTCTTGCACCCAAGTTCATTCCTACTTTATGGTTTAACCTGTCAATTGCAGCCAGCGTACCCTCATAATTATGGAAGGGTTCGCCCATTCCCATAAAAACTACATTGGTGATCTCCCGATCACTATCTTTGAGTTCCCTGGCAAAGAACACAACTTGCTCTATTATCTCGCCACTGGACAGATTTCGCCGAAATCCCATTTGGCCGGTTGCACAAAACACACACCCAAGAGCACATCCAGACTGTGTTGAAATGCACAAAGTCTCCCGCTTTTCATACCGCATCAGCACGGTTTCAACTGCATGACCGTCAGGTAAGCTGAATAAAACCTTTCTGGTATTGCCATCTTTCGACATTTGGTTAGACGTGGGTGTCAAATGACTGAACTCAAAGTTATCGGTTATTTTTTGGCGAAGGGTTTCAGGAAGGTTAGAAATCTCGGCCGCGTTTACCTTCAATTCCCGATACATTCCCTGCCACAATTGTTTTCCTCGATAATCGGCTTCACCCCATTTGGATAAAACCTCTTGAAGGGGAACGAGATCACAATCGTAGAAGAAGGGTTTGGATTCGATCATGACAACTCTTTAATTAAATCTGTTAAACTTTGCGCTACATAGGTTGGTTTGAAAGGGAAATCATCAATTGCACTCTCGTCGGAGACACCGGTCAAAACCAACCCGGTCAAACAACCAGCAGCAATCCCTGCCGCAATATCTGTTCCCATTTGATCACCAACTGCCAATACCTTTTTAGGTTGAAAGCCCAAGTTTTCTATCGCAATCTGGTACATACTCGGCGAAGGTTTACCGATAATTACCGGTTCACAACCTGTTGCAGCTTCTATCGCCGCGAGTGTTGAACCTGTACCAGGGATATATCCCGAAGGAGTTGGCAAAGCTGGATCAGGATTTGTCCCAATAAATGGCAACCCTGAACGAATAAACCCAGTTGCCAGAGAAAGTTTATTATAGGTTAAATTGCGATCCAGGCTAACAACTACCGCAAGGGGATCATCGACGGAATGTTCATATCCATGATCACTAAGAGTGTGAAGAAAACCTTCTTCACCAATCACATAAACTTGTCCACCGAGTGGAAATCTCTTTTTAAGGTAAAGCGCTGTCGCCAATCCGGAGTTGATGATCTGATCTTCTTCGGTGGCTACTCTGAAGGAGGCAAATTTCTCGACATATTGTGACACTGAACGAGTCGCATTGTTTGTAACAAATGCTGTTTTCCAACCCAGATCAGATATCTTTTGAAATAGTGTCGGTAAGTCACCAATAGGTTCTGTATCACGCCACAATACACCATCCATATCCAGGATGAGACCTTTAATTTTCTGCTGCCCTGATTTCATATAAATTCCGATATAGAGTTCACTAGTAACTTGGGAATCCAACGATAAAGCCGGACGGTTATTTCACCATCCGGCTCGATATTCCTAAACATAAAGTAATAAAACTATTCTTCTTCATCCTTGGCTTGGTGTGCGAGAACTTCATCGACTAGACCATATTCTACAGCATTGTCGGCATCCATCCAGAAATCTCGCTCTGTATCTCGTTCGATGACCTCCTCTTTCTGACCAGTGTGTTTCATGAGGATTTCATTCAACTTCATACGCAATCGCAAGAACTCTTTGGCTTGAATTTCGATATCTGTCACCTGGCCTTGAGCACCTCCCAGGGGTTGGTGAAGGTGAATCGTCGCGTGCGGTAATGCGTATCGTTGACCTTTTGTCCCTGCCGCGAGCAGAACAGTCCCAAATGATGCAGTCACACCAACAGCGACCGTACTGATTGGGTTGGAGATCATTTGCATGGCATCATATATAGCCAAACCTGCATAAACCTGACCACCAGGGGAATTTATATACAAGTTGATCGGTGCTTCACGATCTTCTTGATTGAGAAACAATAACTGAGCAACGATTAAATTCGCCACCTGGTCATTAATCGGGGTACCTAAAAAGATGAGCCGGTTACGCAACAATAATGAGTAGATATCAAACGCTCGTTCTCCTCTACCCGTGGTTTCAATTACCATCGGGATTAAGGAATTCAATTCCGATTGATTCATTTATATTTTCCTTCCTAAAATTAGATATAACTTTATTGTAACGTACTAAATTGGTAAGAAATACAGATTTTACAAATTTCTTATACTCGACAACTTTTATAGAAATTCATTCTCCTTCTTGAGAGACTTCTTGCTCACTTTCCGCCTCATCCTTCTCAGGTTCAGATTCAATGGGCTCTTCTTGTTTCTCACGTTCTGTGTTCTTAGGGGAGGGTTCTTCAGTTGAGGCTTCATCTTCTGAGGATTCTTCTTCCGCCATTTCAGATTGACTCAATTCGGTCTCGTCAACATCTTCTTCGGCATCTTCTGTTCCTAATTCACCCTTCGCAGCAGCCCGCAAGTACTCAAGTGTTCGGTTCATGCGCATTTCTGCATAAAGATTTCCAGCTAGATTCGAAACTGTTTCCTGGGAGGAGAATTTCTTGCGATCTGTTTCAGACATATATTGGGTAATCGAATCTAATGTACGTTCTGTCTCTTGCTGCAAGTCATCCTCACTAACATCGATCTCCTCTTGCTTGGCTATCTCAAGCAACACCAGCGAACGCTTTAGTCGCGACTCTGCAGCCGGTGTCGCTTCTTCTCGGAGTCCTTGTTCATCCATATCTTGTGTCTTGAGATAAGTTTCCAAATCAAGGCCTTGACTCCCCAGACGACGCTCAAGTTGGAAAATTACTTCATCAATTTCATGTTCTAGCATTTGAGGGGGATATTGAATAGTAGATTCATCAATAATGGCATCCATCACCTGATCATCATACTCAGAGTTATAAGTTTCTTCTGTACGCTGCACTAGGCTGGTGCGAATTTCTCCCTCCAGGGATTCAAGATCCTCGTATTCGCCAATTGATTGCGCGAATACATCATCTAATTCTGGTAATGTGCGAGATTTGACGTCCTCAATTTTGACCGAGAATTCTGCTGTCACACCTTGAAGATATTCAAATTCTGATTCATCTGAGTAGGTATATATCAAGTTTTTATTTTCCCCGTTAGACATACCAATGAGTTCCCTTGAAAAACCATCGAAAGGCCATTCAGCGGAAGAATCTACTCCTTCTTCAGCGATGATGATAGAGGATGATCGCTCTTCAATAAGAACCTCGGACCCATTCTCTTCCGCGTCTTCAAATTTTTTTGCGGACAGGGAAAGGTAGACATGATCACCAGCTTCAGCCGGCCGTTCAACAGATTCTTCCACAGCCTGTCGGTGACGAAGATCTTCCACAACAGCCTTCACCTCTTCATCATTTACTTGAGGAGTTTCGTAAGGAAAATGGATTTCTTTGTAATCACCAAGCTCAACCTCAGCCATCAGAGGTACAATGAATTCCAGCGTGAGCGGTTCGAAACTGGATATATTCTCAAATTTCCCTGGACCATAGGGTGTAATTTCTGCTTTTTCAATGATTTGAGGGTAATTATCATTGATCAGAATTTCTAAACTTTCTTCTAACAAGGCTTCATCCCCAACTTGACGTTGAATTACATGGTAAGGAGCTTTTCCTGGGCGGAAGCCTGGAATCTTCATTTGTCTTGCGATCTTCTTGGCTGTTTTCCTCTTCGCCTGTTCAAGGATTTCATCATCAATTTCGACAGTCAATTTAACTTGGTGATCTTCTAAATTTTGGGTTTCTATTTTCAACTTGTCATTCCTCACTGCATAGAATAATCATGAGATTATAACACTTTCATTACAAGCATAAGATTAGGAGTACTATTTTATCGACAGAATTTGGCAGGAGAGAGATGCTATAAGAATGGGGAAGGAGGGAGTCGAACCCTCACGCCTTGCGGCACGTGATCCTAAGTCACGCCTGTCTGCCAATTCCAGCACTTCCCCGTGATTTGGCTAAAGAATTATAAGCCGTTGACCAGCTATCGTCAATAAATTAGATATAATGGGCATCGTTTGGTGATAACCAAAGTCCACAAACAACCTGGAGGCGACATTGAGCAGGATCATCAAATTGAATGGTGTCGGTAAACAACGAAAGAAAATGACTAGGGAAGTTGTGATCTCGATTCGAGAACTAATGCAACAGGAAGAGGTCGATGAGCAGACCCGCGATCTTGCAGCTTTTATTTCCTTAACCCTCGAACAGATACACCAGACGATCGATATAACGGTTGCAGCCTGGGAAAAACGAGACTATTGGGTGAAAGCGGATCGTTTTAGGTTAGATTGGGCCTGGAGCGGTACCTATGCTGAAGAGATGAAACAAGCGATTTTTAATGATGATTGGGAAGCAGTCGCAATTATTTCAGCACAGGTAGCTCAAAAGTTAAATAATGTTCATGTATCGAAACGACATCGATTAGGTGAACCATGGCATGGAGCTTGGAAAGAATTGAGGGAACAAACAATAACAGATCATTCCTCCTCTCCATAACCACCTCCTCCTGGAGTCAAAATGAGAAGTTTGTCCCCCTTCTGCAAATTTATTGTTCCTTTACTGGGGATGGATTGAACATTTTCACCTCGAATCAGGATATTCTCTCCTGCAGTCCCAGGACTCCCACCGTACAGGCCGTAAGGGGATAAACGACGTCTATCGGTAAGTAGAGTAACCTGCGCATCGACCAAGGTTTCGAGTTCCCGTATAATGCCGTCACCACCACTAAACTTCCCTTTTCCACCAGAACCCTTGCGGATCTCATATCGCAATACTTTGAGAGGATAGGCATATTCCAAGGCTTCAACCGGGGTGTTAAGTGTGTTTGTCATATGTGAATGATGAGCAGACAAGCCATTAGCATAAGACAACGCCCCCAAGCCTCCGCCAATGGTCTCATAATAGGTGAATGATTCCCCTTTGGACTCATCCCATCCTCCAATAGTTACATTGTTCATCGTTCCCTGGCTGGCTGCTGGTATTCTTCCTGGATAAGCTTGCGCTAATGCCCCGAGTAATACATCAACAATCCGCTGTGAGGTTTCAACATTTCCCCCGGCGACTGGCGCAGGTGATGTTGCATTTACTACTCTTCCGTGCGGTGCGATAACCTGGATAGGTCGTAAACAACCCGAGTTATTAGGCACATCCAGCCCTAGCAAACAACGAAATACATAATACACCGCAGATAATGTGATAGCAAGAACGGCGTTCATACTGCCCTTTTGCTGAACCGCCGATTCGCTGAAATCCACTATTGCATTATCTCCATCTATTGTGATAGTTACAGAAATTAAAATCGGCTGGGAACAGATTCCATCATCATCGAGATAATCTTCAAATTTGTACGAACCATCAGGTATCTCTTCCAAAAGGTGCCGTGTCATCCTCTCGGTGTATGCAAGCAGCGCATCCATATAAGTAGATATCTCATCGTATCCATATCTCTTAACCAACTCCTGAAACCTTATTGAACCACGTTGGTTTGCAGCTATCTGAGCCATAAGGTCTCCAGATCTCTCCAAGGGCGTACGAACGTTCGCCAGAATCAGATCCCATGCTGCCTGATTGAGCTGGCCTCTATCGTAAAACTTGATGGGAGGGATGATCAATCCTTCTTGGTAAATTTCCCTGGCGATAGGCATAGAGCCAGGAGTCATGCCGCCCACATCAGCGTGATGTGCCCTGCTAGCTACAAATCCGATCAAAGTTGGTGAAAATGACTCTCCAGATTCAGAAATTTCATTATTCTTCCCGCGAACAAAAACTGGAGTGACAAGGGTAATATCGGGTAAGTGGGTACCACCCTGGTAGGGATCATTGAGAATAATCGAGTCACCAGGGTTTAGCCCTTTTCCTACGGAACGATTCCCAACGCCAGATTCATTCTGAGAGTGATAATTCTCGATGGCTGCTCTAACAGATAACGGCATGGAACCTAGATGCACCGGTATATGTGCGGCTTGTGCGATCATTTCTCCCTGGGCATCGAAAATCGCACAAGAATAATCACGACGCTCTTTTATGTTCGGCGAATAGCTCGCTTTCCTGAGCACCACACCCATTTCCTCGGCTACTGCAGCAAACAAGTTTTTATATACTTCAAGACGGATCGGATCGGGTTTCATGAATTGAATTAATCCTGAATTATTGCAGTATAGCAACCTTTATTAATTTATGGAAATGATCAAATTATTGTGTTGATCGACTTCCCAATCATCCCCTTCATCTAAAAAGATTGTTGTATCATTTCTAACGATCACTGCTGGACCAGCCGAGCCGTTCCCAGGATTAAGAAGCTCTCCCTGGAATAAAGGGACTTCTGACTGACCCCGATTAAGATGAATCAAACGCTTTTCTATAAATGCTTGAGTTGGTTCCTTATCCATGACAGGATATTCGAGAATCAGAGGTGGGGGTACGTTCCCTGTAGCCCGGACCCGAACATTTACAATTTCGACTGGCGAATCACGGCGAGAATAACCATAGGTTTGTTGGTGGATATTATGGAAATCTTCAATAAAACTTTCCCGATAGGGGAGGGTGAGTTCGTAAGATTGTCCCTGATATCTCATGTCAAGTAATCGCTCAAGATCAATATTCTTCTTTTCAAATCCTTCGCTTATGATATCTGTTTGACCCTGCTCTATTAAAGGTTTAAACGATTCCAAAACTTGTTCGTGAATCACCTTACCAGGTAACATCACAGTTTTTGAATAATCCTTGACCACATCTGCAACCAGCATTCCATATGCAGACAACGTAGAAGCGATCGGCGGAACAAAAACTTTTGGGATTCCCAGGCGCCTGGCTAAATTGCAGGCATGTAATCCACCCGCGCCTCCGAAGGAAAGTAATCTAAAATCTTTGGGATCGTAACCCCTTTCGACTGAAATCAAGCGCAAGGCTCGTTCCATGTTGGCATTGACAACATCTATCACCCCAAATGCAGCTTGTAGAGAAGTCAACCCAGCATTTGAACCAAGCTTCGACATTACATTTTCAGCGCGATTGGTATCGAGTATCATCTCCCCACCGAGGAAGTGATCGGCTGGTAAACGTCCCAGGATCAAATTGGCATCCGTAACTGTTGGTTGGTCTTCGCTTTTATCCCCACGAGCGTAGCAAGCTGGGCCGGGTTCAGCACCTGTGCTTTCTGGGCCCACTCTTAATGCTCCTCCGATATCAAAGCTGGCGATTGACCCACCACCTGCGCCAATGGTATGAATATCCAAAATAGGTATTCGTATTGGAAACCCGCCAATGGTGGATTCATTTGTAACATTTGGACGATCATCAATTAGAGAAACATCTGTGGAGGTACCGCCCATATCAAAAGTAATCACTCTTAATTCATTTCTCAGATTATCATCTTTATTTTCTTGTTTTTGAGAGGGCTGTATTTTAGATGCTACATGACCGGCTCCAACTACTCCGCCTGCCGGGCCGGAAAGTATGCATTTTATTCCCACACGTCGGGCCTCTTCAATGCTGATAATCCCGCCGTTCGATTGCATAATACGTATACTCGCGTTCTTTAAATTCAAGGAGACAGACTCTTCCAGGAAAGCTAAATATCGATCCAATACTGGTGTGACATAGGCGTTTATAACAGTAGTGCTCGTGCGCTCATATTCGCGGTATTCCGGCAATATCTCGCTCGATTTAGAGACATAGACATCTAGTTCTTGGAGACTATCGGAGATCATTTTCTCATGATCTGGGTGAAGAAAAGAAAAAAGTAAACATATGGCGACAGACTCAACCAAGTTTTCATTCAATTTGGCAGCAATCATTGGAAGATCATCCTGGTTTAAGGCAACTAAAACCTTTCCGTTATGATCAACCCTTTCACTCACTTCAAATCGCAAGTCTGCGGGTACAAGTGGCTCAGGCGGTTGAGCGTAAAAATCGTAAAGTGAGGGTCGATTCTGTCTTCCAATCTCGATCACATCACCAAATCCTTTAGTGGTGATTAACGCTGTGCGAGCGCCATGTCTCTCAAGCAGGGCATTTGTAGCTACAGTCGAACCGTGGGTGATGATGATATCCGTTGACACATCACGAGCATTTTTAATTTCGCTCTCGATGATCCTATCTAAACCCTGATTGACTGCAAGTGCTGGATTTGAGGGAGTTGAGAACAGTTTGAATGAATCCGTATCCCCCGATTCGGAATGATAGACAACGAAATCGGTGAAAGTACCGCCGATATCGATACCTATAAATAATTTGGATGGCTTAATTTGAGACACTCCAGAAATGGATTATCAATCTATTCAAAAAACTCATCTTGCATTATAACAGCGCAATTTGATAGCTTGGTTGGCGCCCATTTAACAAAATATAAGGTAACGCCTTTGAAGGGTTTACACCTATTCGTCGTAATTGCTCAAGATTATTGATCTTCGCCTGTTTTCTTATCGCAAGGATAGCACTAGCGCTTCGAGGACCAATTCCAGGGACACGTAGCAATTGATGTTTACTGGCAATATTTAGCTCAATCGGCTTTCCGTTAAGATTCGCTTTTGCCCAAGAGAGCTTTGGATCTGAATTTTGAGGGAGATTTCCCTCTTGGTCGAAAGGCATTTCCTCCACTGAAAATCCATAATCACGGATCAAGAATGATGCCTGGTACAACCGGCTCTCACGCTGTAGGTTGGTTGGAGATTTATTCTCAAGAGGTGTATTTTCAACAGGTCTGAAGGGAGAGTAATATGCTCTTTGTAGTCCGAGCATACGATACAAGTAGTCCGTTGTCGAAAGGAGTTCAAGATCGCTCTCCTCAGCACCACCAACTACAAATTGGGTAGCTACAGATGGTTTTCTTTGAGAGTCCCAATGTTTAGATTTTCTGATTTCCTCTACCCAGATCAATGGCTGCAGTAATTCTTCTTTGAATTCCTTGTGTGGGGCGAGAATACTCAGCCGCTCGGAATTGGGTGCCTCCAAATTCAACGATACTCGATTCGCTAATTGCATTGCCTGCCTAACCTGATCCTTATCCGCGCCCGGCATAATTTTCAGGTGCAAATAACCTCGAAAATGGTGCTTGGTTCGCAAGATATCGGCAGTATCAAGTAATTTGTCTTGGGTACGTATTCCACCACCTGCAAGACCAGAACTGAGGAATAATCCCTCAACAATACCAGCCCTATGCATGGCCATGAATATATGAGCCAGCTCATCTGGTTTGAGCGTTGTGCGGCGAAAGTCCCGACCAGCTCTAAATGGACAATAATAACAATCTCGTTCACAAGCTGAGGTCAGAAGAGTTTTTAATAAGGGGATCGATTTGCCATTCGGCATGACGGCATTGTGGACAAACCCTGGATTCTTCGAAGAATCTAGCATTTTACAACCATGCTCTTCTGCCGGTTCGAAATCCATCTGTGATGAAAGCATTTTCAAACGCTGCAATGAGTCCATAAAATATTCACATCCAGGAAAATTATAACTAGAACAATTGTACTACAAAATCGAGTAAATAGAGTAAAAATTTTAACAATGTATGGTTTTCCATGGGGAATATTCTCCGCCAAAAATGATTATTGGAATTATGGTCACCTTCTTGTCAAATTTGCAGCATAGTTAATCGGGTATATAGGGTTTAACAAGGAATTTCATTATGGGATCATGCCTAAAACGAATCTAATTTCGTATAGTCATCCGTGCAGTCGTCTTAGGTTGTCCATTTATCTGCTTTTATACTCACTGGAATCGTCCCAATTTCAATACTATGGAATAATTCTAAATTGGGTTAGAATTGCCGCATGATCGGAAACCCATAATACTGCTTCAATACACGAGAAGGGGTGATCAAGCACAATCTGTTTGCTCATAATTGAAACATCAGCATGCCCTTGGAGGGGGACAAGAAATATATAATCAATTCGTTGATCTAATACATTATCTGCATCTGGTACGGCCAATTCATCTATACAGCAGATGAAACCTCGCTCTTCAGGATTAGTATTCCGGTATGTATCAATCCATTTGGTTGATATAAATTTGAGTTGATTAGAATTTTTCATAGCAATGTTCTCAAATTACCCATTCAATCTTATTTGTGCAACTTTTGTTGTATTATCAGTTATATAAGAGAGTAATATTGTCAGTAAACCTGAAATGCCTAGCAATCTAGGTGCAAATAATATCTGTTGTATTTCATTCCACAGGATCGACTTTATAGATAGCCAAGATCTTCTCTATTGGCGAATAACTGCTCGGGGTAGGGGGACCGAGCACGCTTTTATATTTCTAAGATTTGAACATGTTTGCAATTGTGACCAGGTTGAGATAATAAGAATGATAAAACTCTTCAGCACAAATCTCGCGCGTAATGCAAAAATTGAATGGGGGAGGTTAACTGCTATCAAATTCCTTGACATTTTTTAAAAAATACATTATGCTTTCGATAAGTATCATTATCATAAACATAATCATGAGAGAGAAAAACACATGATCTCACAAAACAACAGTCACAGGACAATTCTTGACGCCATCATGGCTTATCTGGAGAGTATAACTTTATCAAGGAGCGCAAACACCGCCCGTACATACAGCAATGCCCTCAAGGCTTTTCGACTTGCGCTGATTGAATATGATCTTAATCCCGAGGAGTCAAAAATTCAAGATTTGCCAGAAGATTCCATCATCTGGTTTGCTGCCTACTTAAAGGTTTATTCTCCTACTACAGAGCGCCTTTATTTGACTGTAGCCAATGGCTTTTATGAATATTTGGCAGCAGAGAAACTATGTGAACCCAACTTACCACGCGTGAGAATGCTTATCCGTCAAAGAGCCCGCCGTGTCGGTCAGCGATTGCCTCAATTTCCACGAAATCATATTGAAGAACTACTGGAATATGCAATAAATCTTGTTTCTCTTCCTGTAAAAGATGAAATGGAAAAGCTGCGAAATCTCCGCGATCGAGCGTTTCTAATTACTTTGGCAGATACCGGTTTACGTGTTCACGAAGCCTGTAATCTAAGACGCGGAGATATCGATTGGAATGAAGGCAAGGCGGTAATACTTGGCAAAGGTGACCAGCAGGCGCTGATACGTTTTTCAAGACGCTCACTATCCGCATTAAGGGAATACTTGAACGCACGAGGGACACTAGACGGAGCTTCCGGTAAACCCTTAACCTCCCTGCCCCTCTTCGCACGTCACGATAAAGGTGCTGGCAAGAAGATCAAGCCGATTACTACCACAACAGGGCGAAACATCGTTACCCAACGGGTTTCTGAAGCGCTCGGATCGGAAGCTGTCGGCACTGTTACCCCACACTCATTTCGCCATTACTTTGTGACGACAGTTCTCCACGGTTCGAGTGGAAATCTTAAGTTAGCCCAAGAACTCGCCCGGCATAAGAACATAAGCGTCACGCAGCGATATGCGCACCTGTCAGATAGTGAACTAGATCAAGGATATTGGGAGATTTTCGAAGGATCTGGCGATTAAATCACATGATTAGCTATAAATATAGCTAAAAATAGTGATTTTTCACAATTTCACATGAGATTCTTACCTTAAATCATTCAATAATGCTAGACAACCTCGAGAGTTTACTCTATAATATAGGCAATACTACTTCAATATGGATCTCGCGTTAAAAGCAGATCTATAACAACAGAATTGGGTAGTCTACGCGTAAGGTCGCATCCCAGCGACAAGAATGCCGATGTCATCTGGCATTGGCAAATACGCGTCTCACAGGACCTTAACAACTGAAGAGTGAAAGGAAGTACCTGAGGAAGAACGGGATAAGTGTGAAGTAAGAACAACGTAAGAACGCGTCCTTTGGGACGCAT
>Ga0209742_10001022_pt1 | contig 13486 bp, 13 predicted proteins | sample DeeMarSeWOR38_10_FD_187462 | JGI IMG/M metagenome (GOLD analysis project Ga0209742, IMG submission 187462) | Marine sediment microbial communities from White Oak River estuary, North Carolina - WOR-3-8_10 (SPAdes) (version 2) | ecosystem: Environmental > Aquatic > Marine > Intertidal zone >... | reverse complement strand
ACGTGATTCCTAGGTATCGGACTCGAACCAAAAGGAGCTGATTTTCAATTAAAAGAGCCTATTTCGATCCCCAATTGATCCAGCTTCCCCCTTTGCTCAAAGCGTAATGACGCGATAAATCGCTCGACGGGTAATCCAAGCGATTTTTGTGGGCGGTATTGGACTCGAACCTGGTGAGAAAGACGCCATCAACCAATGAATTTGACACGATCCCCTGAGACTTGATTTAATCAAACATAACGGCACACTCCTTGTTGTGTGCCGATTGCCCAATAATCACGGTTTTTACTCGACATATCCCCCGCAAATGGTGCACTAGGTAGAGCGGGTGGGGTTCGAACCCACACTGTGTACTCATTGGTGATTTTACCGTCACGGATCCCTTCGATTGATTTACCTTTTCTCCCAATGTGCAATCTCACCCCTTCAGGGGATAGAAGCCATGAGCACATCTTTGCCTTGTTTCCCCACTTTCCCAAAAAATCCCCCGCTATCTCACCTTCCCAAAACAGAACAATTGTGCTATAAATTAGCTCAATGATTTTAGAAAATGGCTTTATTTGTGCTCAACCGCTTTCTCTGCGCATAAACGACTTTCCTTATTTTCCTTTCTCTACCAGAATGAGAGGTCCCGAAAAATTCTATTTTTTTTAATCCAAAAATCCCCGCCATACATGACCCATCGTCACTCGACCCAGCAGCCTTGTTAGGCAGAGCTTTTCCAAAAAAGATATTTTTTTAATCCAAAATTGTGCGTATAGATTAAACCCTCCCATGCTAACCACTTGGTCAATCCGCGCTGTCCAGAGCAGATTGGCCTCTCTATTGCGGTGGATGCCCAGGCGCGACGCACTTCAGCAGCGCATGTTGAGGATGCAATATGGATAAGTGCGTTGCACCTTATTTTGCTTGACTATACTCTACATGGCGAAATAAATCCTCAGCATAGCGAAGGTTTCCACGCAGCTCCCCAGTACCCTCGCACCCGTGCCACCGCGCTCCTCATTCTCACCGAGAGGTGCCTGATATGAAGTCATCGCCTCCGCGATTCCAGGATTTTAAACGTCGTGGGGTGATCGTTCCGTGCGTCAGCTTCGTATTCCTCGGATTTGATTTCGATCCAATCATCTCCATCGAACTCAGGGAAGAAGACATCTGCCTCTGTGGTCGCGTGCACCTGGGTCAGGTACATGCGCTCAGCCAGCCCAAGCGCCTGGGCGAAAATTTCCCCCCCGCCGATGATGAATACTTCGCTTTCCCCGCCCTGGCGTGCTAGATCTAACGCCTCCTCGAGTGAGTGCGCCATCAGGCAGCCTTCCGCCTGGAATTCTGGATTCCGGGTGACCACGATCATCGTTCTACCCGGCAGGGGTCGTCCGATCGAATCATAGGTCTTGCGGCCCATGATCAGGTGGTGGCCCATCGTGATCGACTTGAAGCGTTTAAGATCAGCGGACAAGTGCCAGGCCAGATGCCCGTCAATTCCGATCCCGCGTCCCTCATCCATCGCCACGATCAACGAGATGATCACACGGAGACCTCGGCTTTGATATGGGGGTGCGCTTGGTAATTAACCAGTTCAAAATCTTCGTATCGGTAATCGAAGATCGATTTCACCTCGGGGTTGATCTTCATTTGCGGCAGGGGATAGGGTTGGCGGGTGAGCTGCTCATGTGCCTGTTCGATATGGTTGTTGTATAGATGCAGATCACCGAACGTGTGCACGAAGTCACCGGGTTTAAGGTTGCAGACCTGAGCCACCATCATCGTCAGCAGGGCATAAGAGGCGATATTGAATGGCACTCCCAGGAATACATCAGCCGATCGCTGGTAGAGCTGGCAGGAAAGCAGTCCATCGGCCACGAAGAACTGGAAGAGCAAATGGCATGGTGGCAAAGCCATCGCTTCAATGTCACCCACGTTCCACGCGCTTACAATGAGTCGCCGCGAATTGGGTTCCTGTTTTATGTCTTCCACTACCTGGGCGATCTGGTCGATAGTGCTCCCCTCTGCTGCTTTCCAGGATCGCCATTGAACGCCATAGACCGGTCCCAGTTCACCCTTATCATCAGCCCACTCGTTCCAAATGCGCACGCCATGATCCTGGAGATAAGAGATGTTGCTCTCTCCTTGTAGAATCCACAAAAGTTCGTAGATGATCGATTTGAGATGCAGTTTCTTGGTGGTTATAAGTGGGAAGCCATCTTGCAAGTTGTAGCGGTTCTGGTAGCCAAAGACAGCCATAGTGCCTGTCCCGGTTCGATCGCCTTTTGCCTGCCCGTGCTCGAGGATATATTCCAACATGTCCAGATACTGTCTCATGACCGCCACCTCCGTCACAGATAACTATAAAAAATACCGCTATGTGAATCTCAGCTTTCAGTTGCGGAGAGAATACCCTCAGCTTGCGAAATATCCTGGTTGATCTGAGCGACTAAAGCCTGAATATTTGGGAAGCGCTTTTCATCGCGCAATCGAGTGAGAAAGTAAACCTTGATTTCCTGACCGTAAATTGATTCTTTGAAGTTCAGCAAATGAGTCTCAACCTGGGTGGCATTGGATTGGGATTTAAACGTCGGTCTTATGCCAACATTGGTCACCGCGCCGTAGGTTTGTCCGTTAACCGTGCTTTGCGAGACGTAAACGCCAGATTTAGGCAGGGCGCGTTCCATCCACAAGGAAAGATTGGCTGTAGGAATGCCGATTTCATGTCCGCGCCCATCCCCTGGGACGACTTGTCCACTCACAAAATAAGGACGTCCTAAAAGACGATTGACTTGATCCAGATCGCCATTCGCCAGTGCACGGCGAATTCGGCTCGAAGAGACTACTTCGCTCTCAACCTCCACCGGATGGATTGTGGATACCGAATAATTCAGCTCATTTCCAAGTTCATCGAGCGTGTGAATATTTCCACCCCGATCGCGTCCTAATGCGAAGTCAGGCCCGACCATCAGGTGTACCATGCCGGTGTGCCTCTTCAGAGTAGAAATAAATTGACGAGCATTTTGGGATGCCATCTGAGGAGTAAAAGGTAAAGTGATGACCACATCTGCACCAATCTCTCCTAAGATCTCCGCTCGTTCTTCGGGATTGGTCAGGTAAAAAGGATCCTGTCTTTTTTGGAGGACAATAGCCGGATGGGGATAAAAGGTGAGCACAACCGCCTGAGCGCCATCAGCGTGGGCACCAGCAGCTAGACTGCGCACGATTTCTTGGTGACCTCGATGGACTCCATCGAAGGTGCCAATCGTCAACCAGCTATCCTGGAGATGAACATCATCTAAGGACCAGTAATGTCGCATGAGACAATATTCTCAGAGCAGATTTTCGCTAAGATTGGAAGAATACTTTTCGTGGTTGCCACTCATCCGTGTCTGAGTGATGTTCGAGTAGGGCGACTAGGTCTCCTTGTTGGCTGAGACCACGCGCCCACCCATCTGAATCTGGTTCGGCAGGAATACGATGTCCATGTCGCACCAAATCGACTTGGTCTGCATCCAATTCAAGCATCGGCCAATCGCCAAGAGCATCTGCAGCTGGAATTAAATACTTGTACCAGTCTCCAGCATCGAATGCTTCTTTCAATTTCCTTAATGGTACCGCTTCCCTCAGCGTGAATTGCCCGCTCCTCGTACGGCGGAGACCGATCAAATATGCGCCCGTACCTAGAGCAGATCCGAGATCATTTGCTAATGAACGCACATATGTGCCGGAAGAGCAGTACGCGTCGATCACAACCTCGGGTGGTGCCCATTCGAGGATATCCAGACTGTAGACATTAATTTTGCGAGGTTCGAGCTCGACTTCTTCTCCTTTGCGAGCCATCTCGTAAGCCTTGCGGCCCTTAACCTTTACTGCCGAATATGGAGGTGGTACTTGCTCGATCTCTCCTACAAAAGTCTGTAAGATTTCATCGAATTTCTCTTCGGTAACATGATTTGTAGATGTTTGGTTTGTCACGGCACCTTCGGCGTCATAAGTGTCGGTCGTGCCGCCCAGTCGAATAGTGGCTTGGTAGCGTTTATCCGATGCTGAAACATATTCGCTTAGCCGAACCGCTGGACCGATCAATACCACCAATACACCTGATGCGCGCGGATCGAGTGTTCCAGTGTGTCCTGCCCTTCGAATGCCGGTTCCCCTGCGTATTATCTGTACCACATCGTGCGAGGTCAAGCCAATCGGTTTGTCAATGACCAACACACCGGATACAATGTTTTTCATTTGTCCTTCATCCATATTTTCTTCCCCGTCAAACAATATTTGTTGTCTTACTTCCTTTGTTTAAAATCATCAAGCTTGATGTTCTAGAATGGTTTGAGTTATAGTGATCACATTTTCTTGAATATCCTTCAAATCCCCTTCGATCATTGCTCCAGCAGCTGCGGAATGACCACCACCGCCAAATTGCTGTGCAATTTGAGTGACATCAAAATCAGGTTGGGAACGCCAGCTGACTTTGACTTGCCCGTTTCTTTGTTCAACAAACATGATTACAACATCAACATCTTCAATAGTTGATAGAAAGCTGATCAAATCTGCATCATCTCTGCCAGGATAACCCACCGCGCGTCGATCATCAAGCGTAAGAGTTGCCCATGCAATTCTTCCATCTCGTTGAATGTTCGATAGACCTGCTCCCCAATAGCGTGCAGCTTTGAAAGTTCTATTTAACAATCCCAACTGGTAGAGGTGAGGTAAATTTCCTCCATACTCCATCAGGTCTGCAGTTATCCGCAAAGCCTTGGGTGTCATATTGTATGTCCGGAAGCCGAGCGTATCGGTGATCATACCAAATAATAGTGCATTGGCAGCTTCTTTTGAGATCGTGAGTCCGAATTTTGGCAGGTATTCGGCCAGCATTTCTGATGTTGCCACAGCTGTTACGTCGACCAGATTGTACTTGGCAAAATTTGTGTTTGTTGGATGGTGATCCAAATTTAGATCTGGGACCAGATCTTTATTGAGAGCCTTCCCGGTCCGGTTTAGATCAGAGCAATCGACGACCAGAGTCATATCAAAATTGCCAGTTGATTTTTTCTTCACCAGTTCGCTTCCCTCTAAATGGCGAAAAATCGCAGGCACACCATCCGATAAAACCATTTGAACGTCTTTTCCAATGCTTTGTAATGATAATCCTAGACCAATAAGTGAACCTACCGCATCTCCATCAGGACGAATATGCGAGACGATAAAGATACGCTTTGCTGAAAGAATTTCTTGGAAAACAGTTTGCAGGATGGTTTCGTCCATGCCTTTTTCATTGCTCATTTCCAGTAGGTTCGTTTCCTGATTCTGTCAATTGCTGGTCACTCAGCATGTCCAGCAATTGTTCGATGTGCTCAGCGCTTTCTGGAGTTGGGTCCCAATGAAAACGCAAGATGGGGAAAGTTCGTAACTCGATTCGCCTCGCCAGTTGCCCCCGTAAGTAACCACTGGCATGCTTTAAACCACTAAGGATCTCCTGGGAGGCTTCAGATCCTCGAAGAGAAGAAACATAAATATCAGCGAAGGCCAGCTCGCGGTCAACAGAAACGTCTGTTATTGAAACCCCTGATAAGCGAGGATCTTGAATTTCAAAGATCATCATTTCGGATAGCTCTTCCTGAATACGATCAGCGATGCGTTGGGCGCGGGTCTTTGACACCATGATTTAAACTCCTGATGGTTAGAGGGCGACCTGCTCAATGATATAGCCTTCCAGTATATCGCCGACCTCGAATCCTTCAAAGTTTTTCAAAGTGATGCCACACTCGAATCCAGCCCGCACTTCTCTGATATCGTCTTGGATATGCTTTAGGGAAGCGATTTCACCATCAAATAACTCTTCTTGATCACGTAATACCCGCATCCGGGCATTGCGGCGTATTTCTCCATCCCGAACGTAGCAGCCAGCAATTTTGCCGATCCTCGATATTTTGAAGATTTCCCTTATTTCGGCATGCCCAATAATAGTCTCCTTCATTTCTGGCTCTAGCATGCCCATTAACGCCTTCTCGACATCCTCCGTCAGCCGATAAATTATATTGTAAAGACGAATTGAAACCCCTTCAGAATCGGCTAATTGTTCGGCTGCCGTATCGGCTTCGACATTGAAGCCAATTACGATCGCTTTCGAAGCGGCAGCCAACATAACATCATTTTTGCCGATATTGCCAGTTTCGGCATGTAAAATATTGATCGAAATATCCCCACTACCAAGATCATTAAGGGAAGAGACAATTGGTTCTAGAGATCCCTGCACATCTGCTTTAACAATCAATCGTAGTTCGCGTACCTCTCCAGCCTGGAATTGGTCGAACAATTGCTCCAAAGTCACACTGCTTCTCTCACTCGCAGCAGCTTTTTCTTGATCTGTTTTTCGTTCTCGTGCGATTGAGCGAGCCTGTCGATCGGAATCGACCACCTGGAATAAATCACCGGCTACAGGGACGTCATTAAGACCCATGACGGCGACTGGAGCGGATGGTTCCGCCTCCTGAACCCGGCGGCCTACGTGGTCGAACATGGCTCGTAAGCGACCATATGCAGTGCCCACGACGACGATATCACCCACATCCAAAGTTCCATTTTGAACCAGTAAGGTAGCCAACACCCCTTTCGATCGATCTTTCTCTGCCTCGATTACTGTACCGATGACACGCCCTTTTGGGTTTGCCCGTATTTCGGAGTTATCGGCGACTAAGAGGATGGCTTCGAGAAGGTCTTCTAAGCCTTTATGAAACTTTGCTGAGATGGGTACGATGATCGTATCACCATCCCATTCATCTGGAACGAGACCGATCTCAGCAAGTTGTTGGTTCACTCTTTCAGGATCGGCATTCGGTTTATCAACTTTATTTAGGGCGACGATTATGGGGATTTGAGCTGCTTTGGCATGGGATACAGCCTCCCTGGTTTGAGGCATCACACCATCATCCGCAGCAACAACTAACACAACAATATCTGCGCCTTGGGCACCGCGCGCTCTCATCGCAGTAAAAGCGGCATGCCCTGGGGTATCGAGGAATGTTATTTGACGTCCGTTATGATCTATCTGGTAAGCACCGATATGCTGGGTGATCCCCCCAACTTCACCTTCAACTACATTGGTATCTCGTAATGCATCCAATAAGGTGGTTTTGCCATGATCTACATGACCTAAAATTGTTACGATAGGTGGCCGGTTGTGTAAATCACTTGGATCCTCATCCGCAATCACTCGTCGCCAGAGAGGGATTTCTCCAATTTCGTCTTCTGCTCCAGTTTCCAGAGCTTCCAATGTGGCGTCATAACCCATCTCTGCTGCCACGATGGCTGCAGTGTCGAAGTCAATTTGTTGGTTAATGTTGGCCATGACTCCATTGGCCATGAGAGTTTTTATCACCTCGATGGGACTAGCCTGAATGCTATCAGCTAACTCTCGCACAGTTATCGAGGCGGGTAATTCAATTGATTTATTATGCCCGTTATCACCCAATTGGCACCTCCTGCAATATTTCGTTCTCGGCCATTTGAGGCGAGCATGATCGATCGATGAATGTGATCAATCAGAACACGTCACTCACCAGCCAAATTGTTCTTGTCAAAAGATCCCCGACAATTACTCGTGCTGATCTTCTCCCGAGGCAGTTGTCTCTTCTGATAAGGTATTCATAAATTTTGTTAAACGTTCCCTGTCTTCTGCAGTAATGTCTGTCCTTAGGGCTTTTGCCAGGGAACCGCTCAAGCCATATTCCCAACACATTTTCTGGTTATGGAGGTATGCTCCTCGCCCTGCCAACTTCCCTGTCGGATCAACGATGATTCCCTCTGGAGTGCGGACAATGCGGATCAATAACCGCTTGGATAGTACTTCCCGACAGCCTACACATGTCCGCTGGGGAACGTGTTTTGCCTTTCGTTGGTTTTTTGGCACGCAAACTTCTCTCTGGTTTGCGAATTAAAAATCCCAGTCTTCTTCCCAATCTTCGCTGTCACGTTTTCTTTTACGCTTCACAATGACAACGTCTTGATCTGGGTCATATTCCATTTCAACGTATTTCTTCTTCTTCTTTTTCTTCTTCTTCCGAGCACCAATCTCCTCTTCTTCTTCCTCTTCCTCAAAGTCAGTGGTAGCTAAATCGACATCGAAAGCATCAGGTTTGAGAGCAAATATTTCTTCTAACGTAGATGGTAGCTCTTCTTCCTCTTCGACGGTTTCTTCTTTGAGCACCTCGGTGGGTTCTGCCTCAGCGGCTTCAATCTCTGCCGCTGGCACTAATTCCTCATCCTGTGTTACCTCAACATCTGCTGTTGGCTCGATTTCTACCGCTTCGGGTTCAACTGAAACCTCTTCTGTTTCAGAAACCTCTTCAGATATCTCAGTCTCAGGTATGGCTGCTTCCTCGACAGCTTCTTCTTCAACCTCCACGGGTTCTTCGATCACGGGTTGTGGGAAAGTGACTTCAGCCAGGGATAGCTCGATTTTTTCCATAGCTTTTGGCCCGATGCCGTTTAATCCTAAGATAGCATCAGAGTCCAATTCCAACTGCAGCATGAGATCGCCAACTGTTTTGTATTCAGCCTCGCTGAGCAAGCGGGTTAAACCTTCGGATAAATTCAATTCTTCAATTGGCATATCGAAAGCAGTTACCGGGATTTTCTCCTTCGCTTCCGCTCTCTGATCCAATTCAGCCATTCTCTCCGCTTGGTGCATGCTGATAACACCTCGTTCAATGCGGTCGACAAACTGACTGAGAACTGAATATTCTTCAGGAGTTATCGGTCGTCCCTCGTCTTTCTTCACTAAGATGGCTTCAATTTGACTTACGATATCGGTTTCCGCTTCAGCCAGATCCGCGAATTCGGGATCGGTTTGGAGTTTATGCAGGGCGTCAGCAGTGGCTTCCGGTAGACTTTTAATATCAATTCGCCAGGCAGTTAATTTGGCTGCAAGGCGTGCATTTTGTCCATCGCGTCCGATCGCGAGGCTAAGCTGATCTTCGGGGACAACGACGGTGGCTGTTTTCGTCCCACGCGTATGCTCGTCGAGGTAAACCCCATTTACACGAGCCGGGCTGAGAGCTTTCGCAATATATCCAGCTGGATCTGGGTTCCATTCAATAACGTCAATTTTTTCATCGTTCAGCTCGCGTACTATGGCTTGAATACGAACACCACGCATTCCCACACACGCACCAACCGGATCTACACCAGCCTGGAGCGCTGAAACAGCGACCTTTGAGCGATGACCCGGTTCACGCGCAATAGATCGGATTTCAACCAGACCGTGGTAGATTTCGGGTACTTCATTCTCCAATAACCTGCGCAGGAAATTTCGGTGAGCTCGAGAGAGGATCAATTGAGGTCCACGGGGAGTTGATTTCACCTCTGCCAGCAGGGCTCTAACGCGGTCATGTAAGCGGAAGCGTTCCCCAGGTATCTGCTGGTTGCGAGGCATGATGCCTTCAGCCTTCATGTCAAGACCCAGAGTTACCGCCTGGGAACTGATCGCCTGGATCACCCCGTTGACGATCTCACCTAGTTGGTTATTGAAGTAATTTAATTGAGCTTCTCGTTCTGCTTCGCGGATGCGTTGTTGTATGACTTGGCGCGCGGTTTGTGCGGCAACACGCCCAAAGTTACTGGGAGTGGTTTCAACGATAACCATGCTGCCAATTTCAGACTCCGGTTCAACTTGATGAGCATCTCCCAGGGAAACTTCAGTTCGTTGGTCTTCCACAACATCTACAACTTCTTTTTCTGCGAATATGGATACTTTGCCCGTTTCCGGATCGATTTTAGCTTCAACATGTTGGGCATTGGAAGCGTTAACTGCCCGTCGATAAGCGGATACCATGGCTGCTTCTAAAGCATCCAGGATCACTTCCTTAGGTAATTGTTTCTCTTCTATGACTTCGTTGAAAGCTAATGCAAATTCGTTCTTCATTCTTGCTATTTCTCCAGCTAAAAGTACTCTAATCGGAGGGTCGGGCTATTTGGGCTCTATAACAAAGAAAAGTGGGTAAAGCCCACTTTTCAACGAAAGCCACTATCGCCACCACCCCATGGGATACAGATTCTAGCATGGAAATTGTAGAGATGCAAGATTAAAAATTCTTTTCCATGCGCCAAGCAGGTTCGTTTACAAAACAACGCTTACCTTTATCATCCAGGTAAGACCAAATACCAGGTTCTGGACCAACTACTTGATACCCGAATCGTTCATAGAGTCGTCTGGCGTCTTCATTGTCGCGGGCAACATTCAATGCAATCCGTAGAAATCCGTTATAAAGTAGATCGTTTTCTGCTGTTTGCAGAAGCCGGCTTCCGATCCCGAACCCACGGAATTCTGGTCTTACTCTGAATCCATAGATGTAAGCGTGGTTGGATGGCAAGACATCTGAATGGTTTTGATTATACAATTGAACAAATAGCTGCCCGATAAGACCTTCATCCATCAGATCAGCTATCCACATCACTGCATTTCCCTTCTCCATTAACCGGTATGCTTCGGCGAATATATGTCGGAAGTGTGCAAATTCACCTCCCCATTCCAAGGCGGGCAAATCTTTGCGAGATGCTTTACGAATCTGAATTTGCTGGACTAGCGGTGGAGTAACCATGATTTAGACTTATTTACTTGAATCTTGAACCAAATATTATCAGTTTGTTTTATTCTTTGAAATTCTCAGTCAGTACCTCTTCAAGTAAAGCCTTTTCCTGTTCGGGTGTGCTGATTTTACCGTCGAGCCAGGCATTTCGCAAGGTTCTGATCACTTGACGATAGATTGGACCGGGGGGTACTCCAAGTTCACGCAAAACATGCCCATCAGTGTATGGGGTAATTTGTCTCCATTTGGAAACATATTCCCACAGTATCTGTCTTTTGCTATCCTCATCTGTAGCGATGTGATTGGCATAAATTGCCAGTGGTTGAAAATTATCCAATCTGATAACGATTTTGCTCGGCGGGGCATTGCCCAATGTGGGCAGCTCATTCCACAACTGTCGACCTGAAAGGATTTCATCAGCCAATGAACTAGGGAATTTCAAACGATTGATGACGTTCAAGGCATGATTTTTAGATAGACGAATTAACCATAGAATATAGCCCAGGCGTGATCTCAATTTGACAGATGAATCATCTTCTAATTGCCACTCAATTTCTGGCTTCATGCCAGCTATGGATTGTATCTTGCTTGATATCCACTCATCCCAGGTTAAATTGGGTTCAATTGCTTTCAACAAGTTCAGTTGACTCAATCGAGCGATCATAATGGTTGCCCGGTCTTCCTCAAGGATAAGATCAAGTTCGTGACGAATGCGATCACCTGAGACACGTTCAAGGAGAGGGATAGCCTCCTTGATCAATTCAAGTGTTCGATCTTCGATATTGAAATCGAATCGCTGCTCGAACTTTACAGCACGTAGCATACGAGTCGGATCATCAACGAAAGATAAGGAATGTAAAACGCGTACCAAACCATGTTGGATGTCGTTTAATCCACCCCAATAATCAAGCAGTTCTCCGTAATGGTAACCGTCTAAACGCAATGCCAGAGTGTTGATGGTGAAATCTCTACGGTGCAGGTCAAGTTTAATACCCCCGCGCTCAACAGTCGGTAAAGCTGTGGGGTGAGTGTAAAATTCTGTGCGAGCTGTGATAAAGTCGAGAGATTCGGGGAGGTCTTCTGGTTTTTGAAGTCGATTCTGATCAGGATTACCTTCTTCTAATTGGGTAGGGATTAGATCGTCTGCTAATGATTTGAGCAGGTTTGAACGAACCTCACCAATGTGCCATTTAGCGGTGCCGAAGCGAGCATGACTGGTAACGCGCCCTCCATACTGTTCCGCGAGGGCATGCGCCAGGTTGATGCCGTCTCCTTCAACAACTAAGTCATAATCAAAACTTGGTCGTTCGAGTATCAGATCACGAACGAACCCGCCAACAATATAGAGAGCAGCACGTTGGTTGTAGGCAATCTGAGCGACTGTTTTGAGCAGAGATAATTGAACAGGTGGCAGAACGGCTTGTAATCGGTCGGCCAGATTCTGGTGGTGCGGTTGGGTGGGTTCCCTGGTCAATGTCTTGAGCAGATCAGTTCGGGTGACGATACCGATCACTTTATTGGATTCAGGACTGATCACAGGTATCTGTCCCCAACCCGTATCGGTCATTACGCGTTGCAACTCTTCTATAGAATCAGCAGGATGTACACTGACTTGACCTGCATTCATCAAGCTGGCTGCTGTTAGGTTCAACCGATGGGAAATGGCGCGATCGACAGCTCGGCGATTAAGCAAACCGAGTATTTGGTGTTTTCCCTTATCATCAATCTCCACAACTGGATAACCCTCGTATCCGAATCGCTGCATTAGTAGGGCTGCATCATTGGCAGATGTGTTTGGAGAAAGCAGCTTTGGCTCACGTGACATAATTTCAGCCACGGTAAGCGCCGGTTGGACAAATCGAGGTAAGATCTCGATCAATTCCTTGCATACATCCGCAAGCTCACCATCTTTGATTAAAGCTGCCGCAGCGCGCTCGTGCCCACCACCACCAAATTGATCAGCTATCAAGGCTACATCAATATCTTCGTTTGTTGACCGGGCGATCATTTGTACACCACCCCGGGTTGTTACTAGCAGGAATAGAGCTTCGGGATCAAGCAAATCTCGTAATTTGTGCGCGATCGATGATAGTTCCTCATCAATATTTTCTGCATCGCCACAAGCTATGATCAAAGTGTGGCCGTGGATAGAATGGATTTCAGCGTTTGTGCGCAGGCGATCATAGAGCGCTTGCTGTTGAATTGAGAGAGGATGGTTCAGGAAATCCGAGGCAATTTCTAGACTCGCTCCACAATCCAACAGATATGACGCAGCATTCAAATCTCGGGTAGTTGTGCGAGTATAAGTCAGTGAACCAGTATCCTCATAAATTCCTAAGAGTAATAATGTAGCTTCAATTGTGCTGAGACGGTGCTCTCGTTCACTTAAGACCTCCGCGAAGATCGTTGTAGTTGCTCCAGTCTCATCCGTAAGTATCTTCCACATTGCTTGGATTTCTTCTCGGATGGGATGGTGGTCGATCACCTGGACTTTTGTGTCTTTACTCATGCCTTTTAGGCTGATCAGCGATTGTGTGTCTACTAATGTGACCATCTCGATCGGCTCATTGGGAAGATCTCGTGGATCGACAAATGGCAGCTCCATTCCATATAGCGTTATGAAGGCTCTTACATTACGATTTAATTTGCGCGGAAATACTGGAATAGTCGCCTTGTTCACCAAGTGAGCCCCAAGTAATGAGGCTAAGGCGTCAAAATCAGCTTGTTCGTGAGTAAGGATAATATGCATTTGTGAATCAAGTAATTGCAATTAGTCAAATAGATATCGATATTTATTGTAATTGAAATTTACTGATATATAATCGTTTACATGGACCAAGATCCTGAGGCTTTAGAACATCTCTGGGACAATCTGCTATCTCGGAATCCTGAGCAGGTTCTGAAAGTAT
>Ga0209742_10001021_pt1 | contig 13495 bp, 7 predicted proteins | sample DeeMarSeWOR38_10_FD_187462 | JGI IMG/M metagenome (GOLD analysis project Ga0209742, IMG submission 187462) | Marine sediment microbial communities from White Oak River estuary, North Carolina - WOR-3-8_10 (SPAdes) (version 2) | ecosystem: Environmental > Aquatic > Marine > Intertidal zone >... | reverse complement strand
TCGATTGCCAAAATAGCGCCAGCCCTCTTGATGGGAAACACTATGGTGCTGAAACCCTCACCGTACACGCCTCTCTCCTCTCTGCGGATGGGCGAGTTATTCGCATCCGTTCTGCCCCCAGGGGTGCTGAACGTAGTTTCGGGGGGAGATGAATTAGGGGCCTGGATGACACGTCACCCCGGCATCCAAAAGGTGACCTTCACCGGGTCAGTGGCAACTGGGAAGAAAGTCGCGCAGTCAACAGCTTCTAATCTCAGCCGGATAACGCTAGAACTAGGCGGGAATGACGCCGCGATCGTGCTGGCTGACATCGACCCAAAACAAGTGGTTGCTGCGATATTCGAGGGGGCTTTTTCGCAGAATGGCCAGGCGTGTATAGCCATCAAGCGGCTTTACGTGCACGAAGATATCCATGATGAAATGGTGGTCGAGCTAAGCAGGCTTGCGGAAAAGACCAAGTTGGGGGACGGTCTGGAGCCCGAAGTTGAGATGGGCCCCATCAACAACCTTGAACAGTTGGAGCGGGTGATCGAACTAACCGAGGACGCGAGGAATAGTGGCGCAGTGATCGTTACCGGTGGTAAGCGTCTGGAACGTCCAGGCTACTTCTTTCCGCCGACCATTGTGACCCAGATTCGCGATGGGGCCCGACTGGTAGATGAAGAGCAGTTCGGCCCTGTATTGCCGATTATTCCATTTGCCGATGTGGATGAAGTCATCAAACGGGCCAACGATAGCGAGTTTGGCCTGGGTGGTTCGGTTTGGACCAATGACACGGCCAAAGGCGCCGAACTGGCGGCGCGGTTGGAGTGCGGCAGCGCAGGTGTAAATCAACATACCGGCTTCGACCCCAGAATACCGTTTGGTGGTGCAAAGCAATCAGGTGTTGGGATTCAAAATGGTTTTCCAGGTCTGGATGATCTCAGCCAGCTCCAGGTTGTCACTGTCAGGAAGTGAACGAATTGCAGGATAGGAACTAGGCAAAGACCCCAATGTCAACATACGACATCTGGGGCCAGGAAACGCATAGTAATTCGTTCCCTCCATTCAGCAAGAGCGCGAACGAATCCCATCCCTTGGCCCCCTGTATCAGGAAATAGACCCTGAAGCAGGCAGCTTGCAGGATGATAGTGAACAGATCTCCACTGAGCATTCTTACCCGTTATTTACACCGGGTTGGGATGGTGTGAAGAGGCTAGTCCTGAACTAGCCTGACACCGGCAGAGCTTCGTTGAGACGATAAGCTCTGGCTCCGTATAACGTGGTTGGTTTTTGTACTCAAAGGACAAGTGTGAACGCGCACCGTCAAATTCATGTGCGATTGTTTCATGCTAACCCACCATCAGGCAAGGTCTCTCCGTTGCCCAGATCCATTACTAGCCGGAAGTGGATATAATCATTGCCGTGTCCTGGAATCGTCAACGTCTTCTTGCTCTGGACTTGTGAAGATGATTTCTAAAGTTCCGAATTGATCGACTCTAAACATGCTTGCCAAATATAGGGGAAGATCATCACGGTGACCAGGTTAGCATATCAATCTTGCATTTGGGATTTCGGAATTTTTCGATCTGTGAGAATATCACCAAGCTTCTAGATGGCTTCGACAAAAGTCAAACTCGAATTGACACTTGGTTTTGTGGCTGTAGAATATCGACAAGCAATATCGATTTGAGCCCACGGAGGCTGATTTACAATTAGTTTGCAAATCAGACCTCACGGATATTAACATAACAGCTAATTGTTAAAGGATTCTAACTCGAGTAGAATGACATTACGATCGTGATCCCCGTTCATAGGGTTCACATCCGTGAGGTCGTGGGCTCGAGTCCGTCCGCGCCCACTTTTTTGATCCTGGTCTGAGTACCAGGATTTTTTGATTACTTGTGCCTTTCTGATCCCTAGGGTCAAGAGAATCAGTGACCTCACGGATCGAAACACTTCCTGATTACTTTAAAAGGAGCCGCCTCTATTCCAGCGCTTTCCAATTTTGCACTTGACGTAGTATGCAGGAGATCGAACCCTGTTCTGACGAGAAATGCCTGAACGTCTTACTTGGCGAAATGAGCCATTAACCAGTAATAATCTTGAACAGGATTAGCATTAATGGCATTGATAATTCCTAATCATCCAAACCAAACTGTATCGGCCGTACGCGTCCAATCGCATCCACTAAGCAGGATCCCGGTCTTTGAATTGCGGCAATTTTTCACGTTCTGCATGAGCGAATCCGCGAAATCTTCGCCATCGATCACGAACTTATAAATAGTATAAAACATGTATATTTACTTGACAAATTATTGACACACGCTATAATGCCAAATCATAAGTGATCAAAGAATAAATTCACCATAGGCTACAGTGGGACAAATCAGTAACAAAAGGTAACAACGCAAAAGGCTGACGTGCGTTACAGACTTGCTTATGTGCTAGCCGATTCCAAACTTACAGCAAGTAAGACAACCAAGTTTGAGTGTGGAGAAATGGTTGGTAAGTCGGCTGTCGAAGGAGATCCGTAGAATAGCAACTTATTGACCCCACTCATCCCCTATTTTAACGGTAGTTGAAAAATAAGAGGCCGGTCGTAGAGACCGCAACCCAAATGTTGAATTGCACTCTGTGGTTGGCTCCCTATCTTGTAAGAGTCAATCGATTGGAGTAAAGAATTATGCGAGTTAGAACCATCTTTATGATAACGACCGGTCTAATATTGTTGTTACTATTAGCCGCCTGTGCCGGTGGAACAACACCCGAATCGACAGTGCAGCCCACAACCGCGCCTGAAGAAGAACCAACGGCCGAGCCAATACCAGAACCGACAACAGAACCAACCGAGGCGCCAACTGAGGAGCCTGTCGCTGAAACCGAGGAGGTCGATTTGACCGCCCTTACGGTCACTCCCTGGCAGTGGATCTCCTTCACCAGCCCTGTCGAGCAGTTTGAGGTTGAGATGCCCGAGAGTTACCTGCTTACGTTCAACGAGGATGGCACGCTTAGCGTCATGGCCGACTGCAACAATGCCAATGGCTCCTACACGGCCGATGACAGTAGCCTGACGATTGCAATAGGGCCGATGACCATGGCTGCTTGCCCAGAAGGCTCTCGCAGCGACCAGTTTGTGCAGCTTTTGGGTGGAGCAGCCATCTACTTCTTCGAAGATGGGAACCTTTTCATCGATCTGATGGCTGACGGCGGCACCATACGCTTTCAACCATCGGCCAGCGCCGATGACGAACAAGCGATGGGTGGTTTGCTACCTGAGGATCTGGTCGCCCAATTAGATACTTTCCTTCAATCTCAGGTCTACTTCGAGGGCGGTGATCCAGCTGGCGCCGCGCCAGGTGTTGTACTGCTGGTCGATACGCCTGATGGTCGCTATCTAGAGGCCACCGGTGTCGCCGACATGGAAGACGGCACCCCTGTTCAAGTCGATGATATCCTGCAGATCGGCAGCAACACCAAGTCGATGGTCATCGTACTGCTCATGCAGTTGGTGGAAGAAGGCGTTCTTGATTTGGACGATACGCTCAGCCAATGGTTGCCCGAGCAGGCGGCTATTGTGCCCAACGCCGACCAGATTACCATTCGTCAGATGGCGATGCACACAGCCGGCATCCACGACTATGAAGAGGGCATCATCACCCAAGGTCTAGCTGATCCAGCAAGATTGCAGGCCGCCTACACGCCGGCAGAAATTGTCGAGTTTGCTATGGCTGAGGGTGGACCAGACTTTAGCCCCGGCGAAGAAGGGCAGTGGAAATACAGCAACACCGGTTATATCTTGCTGGGCATGATCATCGAAACGGCGACCGGCGAGTCACTGGACGATTTACTCCAATCGCGCATTTTCGATCCTTTGGGGCTGGAAAGCGCAGTCTTGATCGAAGACGTGCCCCAAGAAGGGGAGATCACCACCAAAGGCTATATGTGGACCGAGGACGGCGAAAGACTCGACACGACCGATTGGAATGGCTCCCAGGGTTGGGCGGCTGGTTCGGTGGCCATGACGGCTGAGGACCTGGCCACTTATGGCCAGGCGCTGGCTGCAGGCGAGTACTTTCAAAATCCCGAAACTCTGACCGAGGTGCTGACGTTTAATCAGGATGCCTTAGATTCAGGCTTTCCATATTCAATGGGCTTGATAGATTTCGTGGGAGACGGCACGGTCTGGGGGCACGGAGGCGCAACGCCTGGATTCCAATCGCTGTGGTATACCGATCCGGAAGAGGGATTTGTGGTCGTGGGCTTAACCAATTCTGGCACCTATTCGGCATTGTCTTTCCTCAATGTACTCAACATTCTGGAAGGCAACGGCGCCCAACCGTTTGGCCCCACTGCAATGCTCCCTGGCCAGCTAATTGGCACGATATGGGCATGGGAACAGTTTATCACGCCCGCTGGAGCAGACGGGATTGATGAAGCAGCCGGCCTGGTCATTCTTATCAACAGAGATGGAAGCGTAACGGTAAGCAGCACCAACTGTGGCCAGGCATTGGGCACCTACACCAGTTCCGGGATGGGGAACATCGAATTTGATATTGACGCTTCTTCTCAGACCTGCGCTGCCGATTCCCAAGCGGGGCAACTCGTGGGGTATCTCAACGAGGTGACATCCTGGAGTTTCAACAATGGCAAGCTACTCGTCGAGCTGCCCGCGGATAGCGGCACGATGGTCTTTAAGTATGTGGAGTTTTAATTACCTGAAGAATCGAATATTTGAGAGACGTGCCTGGAACAATGAAACATCAAATCATCATTCTGTTACAGTGATGAGAATGGCCTGGGCAATGCCGCCTTTGATGTCTCGAAAGCACTAAGTCTAGTCCAAACGGAATAACGGATTTGGTAACGCTACAAAATTCGGATAAGGAGACAAAAATGAAAGTTGACGTACGTTACAGACCGGCCTATGCATTAGCTATGGTCACACTGGATAAGGATGAGTCCATCCAGGTAGAGGGTGGAGCTATGGTCGGCATGTCGGCCGATATGGAGATGGAAACAGAAGCTTCGGGTGGCTTGCTTAAGTCGCTCAGCCGCAAGATGTTTGGCGGCGAGAGTTTCTTCCTGAACACTTACACCGGCGTCGCCGACGGCGATTCGGTCGCCCTGGCCCCGCCTTTACCTGGTGACATATCGGTTATTGAGATGAAGGGCGAAACGCTGATGGTCCAGTCCGGTTCCTACCTGGCTTCGTCAGAAGGGATCGAGGTCGAAACCAAGTGGAGTGGGGCCAAGACTTTCTTCGGCAGTGAAGGGCTGATCATGCTCAGGATCAGCGGCACCGGCACCCTGATCGTCTCCAGTTATGGCGCCATTCACTCGGTGAGGCTGGCTTCAGGCCAAAAGTATGTCGTCGACACTGGCCATCTGGTTACCTTTGAAGAGCATCTTAAATTTGATGTCAAGAAGGTTGCCGGTTGGAAGAGCACCCTCTTCAGTGGCGAAGGGCTGGTGGTTGAACTAACTGGCCCTGGCGATCTAACTTTACAGAGCCGCAGCCAGGACTCTTTCCTGTCGTGGCTCATCCCCAAGATCCCTAAGCAGACGACTTACGTCTCGTCGGGTAGCTAAGGTGTGCCGCATTCGACAGATCACACTATTGATGATGACAAAGGATCCCTTTGTCCGTTGACCGGGATTAGTTTAGGAGGTTTGAAATGAATTAAAGGCCGATTGCAAGGTTGGTCATCACTGGGTTGCAGCTTTGGTAGCTGTTTCGCCCCAATGGACAACAAGCGCTCGGCAGGCAACAGTGCGTACACGGGATATTCGTTTTCAGATTACTTTAGACAGGATATTGATACATCAAAGGAGAATGTCAAATGTCAGTAGATATGCAAATTATCGTCGCTAATTTCGACACCGAGGATGGCGCCAAGGACGCGCTAAAGGCCGTTAAGCATGAAAAGGTCAATCGAGGTGATGTCGCCATCCTTTCTAAGAATGAGAAAGGCAAGATTCGGGTGAAAGAAACGGATGATTGGGGTGGCGGAAAAGGTGCTGTGGCTGGAGCGGTCGTAGGATCCTTTATCCCAGTTGTCGGGACAATCGGCGGCGCAATCATCGGCGGCGTCGCAGCCAAGCTCCGAGATGGCGGCTTCCCCAACGATAAGCTCAAGGAAATGGCTGAGTCCCTCGAACCGGACCATTCAATGTATGTGATGCTGACCGATTCCGACTCGGTTGGAGCGGTCGAGAGCGTTCTAGTGGGGGCTGGCGGGCAACTTGTCAGCCATCCAGTTAGCGCGGATCTGGCCGGCGAGTTGGACGAAGCGGCCGAAGCTGGTGAGGCGCAAGTCGAGGTGTTGGCCGAGGATGAGGACGAAGAGGCATAACAGCTCGGTAACACCACTCAATCCTTGTCATGACGGCAAGTAATCAACTAGGAAGCCGACTGAATGGGTTTCCAATTCAGCCGTGAAGGATTGGTGGTTAAGCTGTCCTGCCAAGGCGACCTGACGTTTCGGATCCACAGACAGGATTAATTCTTGTCTGTGGATCATGTCCAAGATTCTCAAGTAGATAAGGTGCTTTCTCACGATATTCGCGTGGTTGATTTCGCTAACATACAGAAGTTGGCTATTTGGCTGTGCATCATTACAGCTACTGGCCCCTTGTTCTCAGCATTGTCGGTACCGTGATGTAATTGGTGGCTACCTTGCTGGACTTGCAAGAATCATTACGCATTGTAAAGTGGTGGGCTCTGTTGATTCCGCTGTCAGCCCTGGTCATCGCCGTCTTGGGCGTCGCAGCAATCCATCTCGTTCTCAGCGGAGTTGCACTGATGGTTGAGACAATTATAGACCAACTGGGACTCTTTGCTGGCTGAGCTCCTATGTCTTCCTAATTCCTACAGATGCATCACGCCAAGACGAACTGGCACTTTCAGACAAGCACACACAAAAATAAGAGAGTTTCCACTTAGAAGTGATCCTGGAAATCGGATCTTGACTCAGCAATATATCGAACTAGTATCCCTTAGCGAAATCTGTTTGGAATTATTCAGGCAATCGAAGGATTAACTATATCATGAAAAAAACAGCATCATTATTACTGATTTTATTACTCATTTTGCTTGCGGCCTGCCAGGATGCAGCCCCGGAAGCAACTGCCGTGCCTGAGCCGACCGTGGCTGTAGAGGACACACCTTCAGAAGAAGCGCCGCCAGAAGAGCCGGAAGAGGCAGCGGATGCAACAGAAGCCCCTGAACCGGCTGCGGCGCCAACGGAGACGCCCACGGAAGAAACGGCTCCCGAGCCTACGGCCGAGGCTGAGCCTGCTGAAGAAGCCTCTGAAGAAAAGCCAATGGAAGAGGCCGCAGAAACCGGTGATCCAACCACAAACCTACCCGCTGAGCAGCTCGAGATGATGGCCGCCATTGCGCCGCCGCCGCAGCTGTCAGAACGAGAGCTTGGTATCTACCCCGTCCCTTGTTCACCAGGCGTATTATCGGGCAATAACCTTGTCGAAGGCGAAGATTACACCTGCGGCGTCTTCACCGTGCCCCAGAATTGGGAGGAGCCGGACGGCCGTAATCTCGACCTGAGCTTTGTCGTCGTCCAGGCGACGGGCGAGAACCCTGAACCAGATCCTCTGCTCTTTCTGGAAGGTGGTCCCGGCGGATCTGCGATTTTGGGAAAGGATATCGAAAAATACCAGAAGCTGCGGCCAGACCGCGATCTCATCTTTTTCGACATACGCGGTCTCGGACTAAGCCAGCGCCTGGGCTTTGAAGAGTGCCTAGTATTGGCCCTGCAGAATGGGGCCCCCGCAGAGCAGATCGCGGCTTTGCAAGTAGCGGCCCCAAACCTTTTGACGAAGGTTCGAGGCGAAACTCCGGTAGACCAACCAACTCCTGAGGAGCTAGATTTCCCTGTTCTTAACGAGATCTGCTGGGAGCAGTTCACCGCACAGGGTCTTGACCTCAACCAGTTCAGTACGGCATCCAATGCTCAGGATGCCGTTGAGCTCATCAAAGCGTTGGGGTATGAAAGTTTCAATATCGACAGTGTCTCCTACGGCACGCGCCTGGCGATGACGATTATGAATAATATCCCCTCCTTCGACGGCGCGCCGCAACTGCGCTCCGTCGTCCTGGACTCGGCATTTCCACCATCCGTATATTTGATCAGAACCATCGTGCGCTCTGACCACGACTTCCTGCCACAGCTGCTGGACGAGTGCCAGGCCGATGCCACCTGTAACGAAGCTTATCCTAATCTGAGTGAACGCCTTGCTGCACTGCTGAACCAGCTCGAGGAAGCGCCGCTCATGACGAGTGGGGAGACGGTCACGCTTGATGATCTCGTAAAACAGCTTAAGCCAGGGGGCACGCGGGCTGCTTACGTGCCGAAAATGATCGCCGAATTGGAGATGGGTGTGTTGGATACTTATCTGGCCCTGCGTGATGGAGAAGTCGGCGCTGACCCTCCGGAAGCCATACCGATGTCGGCACCGGCAGTGACAGAGGAGCTGGATCCGAGTGACCCGGTGCAGGCGTTTGTTGCCGCTGCCCTCGATCTTCTCAGCCCCACGGAGGCTTTGTTTTTTCCGGAATATTTAAAATTCCTGGTGGTTGAGGAAGATCCACTGGCTGTACTGCCGGAGTTCATCGCCGAAACTTACACAGACGAAACCGCAGACCAATTGTTAGCGTTATCGGGGACGCTGACTCCCGAGGACTTCGCCAATTCCCCCTATGTCGCTGAACTACAAGCCGAGATGGCTGCTGCCAGTGATCCAGAGGCTCAGCTGGTCTCAATGCGTGAGAGCAATGCTAAAGGAAATGCTCAGTTGTTGTATAGTTCGATTCATTGCATCGATGACATCCTGAATGAAAGTTTTGAGGATGCCGTTAACAGCTACAATTCTCTGGCGTTTCCGCAGCTGACGAACCTGGACAAGTCGCAAGCATTTGCTAACCGTTGCCAGAATTGGCTGGTTGACCCGGCGCCCATTGAGGTGAAAGGCCCGGTAAGCAGCAGTGTGCCGGCTCTCATTTTACAGGGCGCTTACGATAAACCTACGCCCATCTACATGGGCCAGACAGCAAACAGCGAGCTGGCAAACAGCACCTACGTCCTGATACCGCAGCAAGATCATTGGACCTGGAGGAATGCGGAAAGCTGCGTGGGTCAGATCGCTACCGCCTACTTGCTCGATCCAGAGACAGAACTCGATCTGAGCTGCCTGGATGCACGCCAGCCGCAGTGGGTGCTGCCCGGAGACGACGGGTCGTAAACGGATCAAGAAGGGAAAGGCACTTAAGAAATAGTCAAGGAGCAAGCCCTGGAGAGACTAAATCAATTTCCTGGTTGGGATGATTCTTGGTGCGGCAATCGGCGCTGTTACCGCTTTGCTATTCGCGCCGCAAAGCGGGGCAGAACTGAGGGCCAATCTGCAGGAGTAGGCCATTGCTGAACGCCAGCGGCTACAGGCGCTTTTTGCGCAGCAGATGTCTGAAGCTTAGAAGCGATACCAGCGAAGAGGCCGCAGCGTAGCCGTCTTTACGGTCGACTAGCAGTCTCGACGGCCTGGGAAGCATTCGTAGGCTTGAACTAAAACCTTGATGTATGTGCGATGATCACCATCGACCATATAGACTCGCGATATAGGAGTGTAGAGATTTAATGACGACATTTGAAGTAACCAACCAAATTCAGGGTTTGACAACAGAAGAAATCGAAGAGCGGTTGAAGAAAGGCCAGAGCAACGAAGTTCAGTCTCAAACCAGCCGCGCGTACAGGCGGATCATCTTCGAGAATGTCTTTACTTTCATCAACATAGTCTTATTCATTTTGGGGATTGCGCTGGTATTGATCGGCCGGCCTTTCGATGCCTTGATCTCTGTGGGCGTGTTGATCTTCAACAGTCTGATTGGAGCGATCCAGGAAATCCGGGCCAAACAGACCCTTGAGAATATTCAACTGCTTTACCAACCCAAGGCAATCGTCGTTCGTGATGGCGAAGAAAAGGAAATCTCCCCGACCGAAATCGTCCTGGATGACATCTTGAAAGTAGGACCGGGCGACCAGGTCCTGGTTGATGGCCCAGTGGTTGGATCTGGCGTCATGAACGTAGATGAATCGCAGTTGACCGGCGAATCGGACCTGATCCGAAAAGAGGCGGGTGATCAACTCTACTCTGGCAGTTTCTGCGTCACTGGTAGCGGCTACTATCGGGCCGAGAAGATTGGGGACGACAGTTTCGCCAACCAGCTGGCAGCCCAGGCGCGAGAGTCTCGACGGGTCTTGACGCCTTTGCAGAAACAAATCGATGTGGTCATTCGCGTGATCCTGCTTATTGTCATCTTCCTTGAGTTCTTGATCATCGCCAATGACCTGGTGCGAGCAGCCACCTTGCCTGAGGAAGTTGAGCACGCCACCATCATCGCCAGTGTTGTGCCGACTACTCTGTTGCTAACTATCGCCATTGCCTATGGGGTAGGGGCTGTGCGCGTGGCTCGCTTTGGTGCCCTGGCACAGCAAGCCAACGCCATGGAGGCGATGAGCAACATCGATCTATTGTGCATGGACAAGACGGGCACGCTGACCACAAATCAGTTCAGGATTCATGCGCTTCACCCAATTGGCATCAAAGAGGAAGAGTTCAGTAGGATCCTGGGTGTTTTGGCCGCCAGTGAGCAGGTGCAAAACAAAACAACGAAAGCGTTGGCAGCCACCTATCCCTTTGAAGCCCGGCAGTTTGTTACCGAGGTGCCATTTTCATCGGCTCTCAAATGGAGCGCGGTCTCCTTCGACGACGCCGACTTTCACGGCATTTATGCCCTGGGCGCGGTCGAGATGCTGCGGCCCTATTTAGGCAACGCAGGTGATGAAGACTCGCCAACCTGGCAAGCGATTGAGGAGCAGGTAGATGAATGGTCAGGTCAGGGCTTGCGCGTGCTCATAGCGGCCCACCACCCTGATCCCCAACTGCTGGTTGACCAGGGCGATGACTCTCGCCTACCCAATGACATGGTTCCGTTGGGTCTGATAAGCCTTGAAGATGAGCTGCGCGAGGATGTCCAAGAGATATTGAATAACTTCACCGAGAACGGCGTACAGCTAAAGGTCATCTCTGGCGATAGCCCTGAGACGGTTGCTGCCCTGGCCAAACAAGTCGGGTTTGACGAGGATATTAAGTTAGTGTCGGGTCTGGAGTTGGAGCAGATGGACGATGCCCAGTTGGCCGAAGCGGCCGAGAGCGGCACCATTTTCGGCCGGATTACGCCACAGCAGAAAGAACGGTTGGTGGATGCGTTGCGGGACAAGGGGCATTATGTGGCCATGATGGGCGATGGCGTCAACGATGTCCTCTCGCTGAAAAAGGCCAGCCTGGGAATTGCCATGCAAAGCGGGTCCCAGGCAACGCGGAGCGTGGCTGATATCGTCCTAATTCAGGATTCTTTCAGCTCCCTGGCCCCGGCCGTAGCCGAAGGACAGCGGATCGTGAACGGCATGCAAGATGTACTCCGTCTTTATCTATCGCGGATTTCAATCACGATAGTACTTATCCTGGCGGCGATGGTGATCGGTGTATTTCCTGTTTCACTTCGTCAACGGCCGCTGTTCACCACCTTTACCGTAGCCATTCCGGCTATCCTTCTGGCGCTGTGGGCCAGACCAGGCGCGCAGCCAAAGGGCAGCAGCCTGGGTAGAGAACTCCTTCACTTCATTGTCCCGCCAACGATTACTTCTGCTGCCATCGGGCTTGTCCTGTTCTACGGTCTTCTAGATCTGCGTTTTGACCAGGCCGGCATCACCGTAACAGGCGATATTCTGACTGCAGGGGCAGAGGTCATCCTCATGGCCCAGACCTCCCTGGTGACCTTTCTAACCATCACCGGCCTCTTGCTTATCATCTTCGCCGAGCCGCCCACTGAATGGTGGGTAGGCGCGGATGAATTTAGTGGTGATTGGCGGCCGACGATCTTGGCCGGTGTGATGTTCATCGTTTATCTGCTAGCCATAACCGTCCCAATTGTCCGTCCCTACTTCGAGGTTGTGTTGATACCATGGCAGGAATGGGTGTTGGTGATTGTTGCCAGCCTGATCTGGCTTTTCACAACCCGTTACATGTGGCGGAGACGCACGATTGAACGATTTCTCGGGATAGATGTTGGCGACTAGCTGGACCAGCAGCCGATTGAGGCGGCGAGCTCTCTTTCAAATGCCAGGTCCTGGTCTTTGTATTCATCTAATTGAAATGATATAGGGAAGATCAATATGGAAGAAGCTACCCTTGGCACTGGAAATGGAAAGGTCATCCAGGTCCGCGATTTGGTTAAGCAGTTTGGCTCGGTGACTGCCCTGGATCATATCAGCCTGGATATTCCTCAGGGTGCTATCTTTGGCTTCATTGGGCCCAGTGGTTGCGGCAAGACGACGACTGTCCGCTGCATGATCGGCAACTACCGGCCGACGGAAGGCGTGGTCAAGGTCTTCGGCCGGACACCCGATTCCTTCTATCTGTCCGACAAGAAACGCATTGGCTACATGCCCCAGCTGTTTATCCTGTATCCGGAGCTCAGTGTCTGGGACAATTTGAACTTTGCAGCCTCGATCTACGGCTATCCGTTGAAGCGTAAGGCACGCTTGCAAGAATTGCTGGATCTAGTTGAACTCTCCGGGCACGAAAAGAAGCTCGTTCGAGACATCTCTGGGGGCATGCAGCGTCGCCTGAGCCTGGCCACAACTTTGATCCACGATCCGGAGCTGATCTTCTTGGATGAGCCGACGGCCGGGATCGATCCGGTTCTCCGGCGCAAGTTCTGGGATTACTTCCGCCGTTTACGGGATGAAGGCCACACCCTCTTTGTGACCACCCAATATGTAGGCGAGGCGGCTTATTGCGACTATGTCGGCGTCATGGCCCATGGCGCCTTGCTGATGGTGGAGACGCCCGAAGATCTGCGTTATAAGGCCATGGGAGGCGATATTGTCCAATTTCATGCATCCTCAGCCCTTAATTCCAAGATGATTACTGACCTGCGTAAATTGCCCTTTGTTTCTGGCGAACTGGCCTTTTTGGATAGCCAATCAGTGCAACTGATTGTCGAAGATGCCAGCACGGCCATCCCGCGGTTGCTTGATTGGGGCGAAGACGAAGGTATCGAAATAGAAGCGATTAATCAGCATGTCCCGCCATTCGACGATGTGTTCGTCAAAATCATGGAAGATGAGAAAGCTGGTCAGAAGAGAGTCGAAATTAGTGAATAACTTAAGTGAGTTCCTGATTAGGGTTTCAGCTTTTGCCCGTAAAGAAGTGGCCGGCATTATTCGCCAGCCACGCCTGGTGGCCATCTTGATCTTGGGCCCGTTTCTGATTTTATTGATCTTTGGCTTGGGGTATACCAATCAGGAGCGGACGCTGAATACCATCATTGTCATTCCAACGGGTAGCACAATCGAAGAGCGGATCACTGGATTTGCCGATCGGTTGCGGGGGGTTACCTTGTTCGATTTCGTCGCCACTGAGACGGAGGCAGATAAGC
>Ga0209742_10001020_pt1 | contig 13510 bp, 13 predicted proteins | sample DeeMarSeWOR38_10_FD_187462 | JGI IMG/M metagenome (GOLD analysis project Ga0209742, IMG submission 187462) | Marine sediment microbial communities from White Oak River estuary, North Carolina - WOR-3-8_10 (SPAdes) (version 2) | ecosystem: Environmental > Aquatic > Marine > Intertidal zone >... | reverse complement strand
CGGTCCAGAAATTGGCAAAGATGTTGTGGTTATCGCCTTCATAAAGATAGAGCTCCACCGGCCGGCCAGCTTCCTGGACTTGCTCATACAAAATTTCAGAGAATTCGACCGGTACAGAGGCGTCGGTGGTGGCGTGATGGAGCTGCAAGGGACCCGATAGATCGGCCACGTAGGTATTGGATGAGATCGAAGCCCAGAAAGCCGGATTATCCTCCGGCGTTCCATAGGTGTCGATCATGCTCAGGCGCCAGCGGCCGCGCGTTCGCGTGGGATTTGGAGTAGATGTAGGTCCGTCGCCGTCGCGGCGCCGCCATCGTTCAAATAGATCTGGATAGGAAGCTACAACACCGCCCCAGATGACGCCAGCGTCGATCTCGTCTGAAATGACCATGGCCCGCAAAGTGATATTACCGCCCATTGAATGTCCCCACATGCCGATCCGCTCTGGATCGGCATCAGGCAGGGTCTTAACGGCCGCCAGGCCATTCAAGACATCAATCGTGTAGCCTGGAGAACCATAACTGCTTGTCGCTTCGCCTTCTGAGTTACCGTGACCCCGGTAGTCAGAGCGGAAGACGATGTAGCCGTTTCTGGCGAAACCATCCACATAATCCATATATCGTTCGGTGGTCCGATACTCATCCGGCGGGATGTAGCCATGGTTAAAGATGATGACTGGCCAGCCGGTGGCGGGCGTTTGTCCCCAAGGGATGGTGAGCAGGGCGAAGATCTTGTTCCCTTCGGACAGATAGGAAACGATATAACGATCGTAATTCACGCCGGGTTCGAGGGTTTCTTCGAAGGTCAGTTCACTGCCCGGATAAGATCCCTGGCGCATGACCTCGATCATCAGTGGGTGGGTCGGCGTGGCCGTCGGCGTTGGGGTGTCGGTTGGAGAAGGCGAAGGAGTATCAGTTGGTACAGCCGTGTCGGCCGGGGTAGGGGTGGCCGTCGGTTCAGGGATTGGCGTGAATGTTGGCCCAGGGTTGGGAGTCGGAGTCGAATCCGTGATGGTGATGGCCTGCGACGTAGCTGGTAGCATGACGGTTTCGTCTGCCAATGGGGCCTGATTGCAAGCACTCATGAGGAGAAGAAGGAAAGACAAAAACGTCCACTGAGTAATTGGCTGAAGTTGAGTTATTTGGCCCAAGATTCTAGTCATTTTTTCTATATTCCATGGATGGGAAATTATACCCTTTTCGATTTTCTTACAAAGCACAAATAACTTGAAATTTGAACCAATAATTCGTATAATATGAACCAAAAGTTCGCATAAATCATGCAAGTATCTGATTGGGTCCAGTTTCACGGCCATATCCTGCAGTTGGAACAAAAAGGGCTGATCACCCGCACCTTCCGTCGGCTCGATCCCGAGCGGCAGGAGGCTGTCATCGCGGCTATCCTGGACGAAGCGGCCGAGAAAGGCCCGGCGGCCATCAACATTAAAAAAGTGGCCGAACGGGCCAGCGTGTCGGTGGGCTCACTGTACGCTTACTTCGGCAATCGGGAAGGGTTGTTGGCCTTCGCCGTCGAATTGTGCGGCCGTTACCTGAACGACGAACTCAACAGTTTCGGCCCCTACTTGGTGAACCTGCCGTTGCGAGAAGGCCTGACCTGGTATCTGAAAGGGGGCTTGGAATGGGGTCGGGCCCAGGAGGGGTTGGTTCAATTTTTCGCCAAGGCGGCTTATCAAGGCGACCCGGAGTTGGGCGAAAAGGTCGTGCGTCCCATCGCTACCACTCTGCGGGGGATCGTGCATGAGATGCTGGTCAGAGCGGCCGGACGGGGCGAGATCCGCCAAGATGTAGACCTGGAAGCGGCGACCCGGGTAATTCACGCCCTATCTATCGCCGTGGGCGACAGTCTTTTACTGCCTTATCTCAACACCTACTTCCAGGTCCATGATGATGATTTACCCTTTGAACGGACGCTGGAGGCGATGGTGGACATGGTCATCGAGGGGATCGGTCGGGTGTGAATGGCTGAACTACGTTCAGCTTTGGGTTGTGAATGGCTGAACTACGTTCAGCTTTGGGTTGTGAATGGCTGAAATACGTTCGGCTCTGAATACGAGGTGAGGGGAACCGATGGGTAATGGGAAGATATTGATTCTGGGTGGCTATGGCAATACCGGCCGGCCGCTGGCCGAGTTGCTCTTGGCTGAAACGAATGTGAATCTGGTTCTGGCCGGCCGGAATAAAAGCAAAGCTGATGTCCTGGCAACCGAACTGAATGACCAATTCGGCGGGCAGCGAGTGTGTGGCGCCTATGCCGACGCGGCCGACCTGGCCAGCCTGACTCAGGCTTTGGCTGGAATCGACATGGTCGTTGTGGCCTCCAGCACGGCTGACTATGCCGCCAACGTGGTTACGGCCGCCCTGGAAGCCGGGATCGACTACCTGGACGTCCAGTATTCCACCCGGAAGTTAGCCTTGCTGCAGTCGATGGCGCAGGAGATCGCCGCGGCCGGTTGCTGTTTCATCACCGATGGCGGTTTTCATCCCGGGTTGCCGGCTGCCCTTGTCCGTTACCTGGCCCCCCAATTCGATAGTCTGGAAAGCGCCAGGGTGGGTAGCGTCATCAAGATAGATTGGGCCGGCCTGGATCTGTCGCCTTCCACGATGGAGGAATTCGTCGGCGAGTTCATGGACTTCCAGACGTTGCTTTTTCGCGACGGCCGCTGGCAGCAGGTCGGCGCCTGGTCAATGATGAAGCCCACTTTTATGGGGTTTGGGGAAACTTTTGGGCGCCAATATTGTATCCCCATGTTCCTGGAGGAGATGCGGGCCATCCCCGACCTCTATCCGGAAATCAGGGAGACGGGCTTCTTCGTGGGTGGCTTCAACTGGTTCGTCGATTGGCTGCTCTCGCCCCTTCTCATGGTGGCCCTGAAGCTGTGGCCGGAGCGGGCCCGGCGGCCGATGGGCCGGCTGATGTTTTGGGGCCTGAAGACTTTTTCCAAGCCCCCTTATGGCACCTTGCTGAAGGCAGAGGTGCGGGGCACCAGACACGGCCGGGAGAAAGCCATCGATCTGATACTCAGTCACGAAGATGGCTACCTGTTCACGGCCATCCCGGTGGCTGCCTGCCTGTTGCAATATCTCGACGGGTCGATCTGCCGGCCGGGTCTGTGGTTGCAGGCCCATGCCGTCAAGCCGGACCGGCTGATGGCCGATATGGAGCGGTTGGGCATTGATTTTCGATGTCAGTAGGGATAAGGTACTCGGAAGATGACTTTGCGACGTGAGACAACGCCTCTCCCGATTGTCCTGCCCGTACTTTAATGGGTCATTCAATGAAAGAAGACATCCATAAAGAAGTCAGTTCGATCCTGGCCGATTACGATCCGGCTGCGCCAGAAGAAACAGCCAGAAGATTGCGCCAGTTCTGGCTGGGATTTGAGCCCAAGAGCACGGCCGGTATCAAGGCCGAACAACGGGCCCAACAGGAGACAGCCGGTACGCCGGTGCCGGTGCTCAGGGACATTGGCCTGGAGATTGGCCAGCCGGCGAGAAAACGGGTGGCCGACTTCATCCCCCTCTGCCGCTTGTTGTGGGAAGCCTACGGCCGGGAAGGGCGGGTAGTGTCCGTCCATACCCTGGGCAAGATGGAGCTGGCCGAGCCCGAGCGGATCGTGCCATTACTGCTGGAGCTATGCCCCAGTTGCCTAACCTGGGAAGATGCCGACCAGCTGGCCATGCGGGCCTTGGAGCCTATCGTGCGTAAGGATCCCGAAACCTGGCTACCGGCCCTGGAACCCTGGCTGGCCGACGAAAAGAAGTGGGTGCGGCGGGCTGGGATTACCGTCGCCGGCCGTCTGCCCATGAAACATCCAGCTTATACCGGCCGCTGCCTGGAGATGGCTGAACAACTGCTGTCCGACGAGGAAACCGACGTCAAACGGGCGGTCAGCTTTGCCATTCGCCTCTCGGCCCGGGGATCGGTGGACCAAACCCGCGACTTTTTGGCTCGCCAGGTGCCGCCCGGCGATCCGGCCGCAACCTGGGTGCTATGCGACGCCATCCGCTCCATGACTAAGAGTATGCTGCCAGAACTGGCTTCGCTGTTGCCCCTTTACGAAGGCTGGGCGGCTGACCCGGCTTTGAGCGCCAAGGATCGCCGTTCGGTGGAAAGCGCGGTCAAAATCCTACAAAATGCCCTTTGATATGGAACGAACCATGAACAGTGACTACATAAGCCCTTCTTGGATCGTTTGCCGGTGCTCCTGATAATGATCGTAGGTGTTGCCGATGACCCAGTTTATCAGAGGGCGAGCTTCGGGATCGTCGGCATAATGGGGTTTCATGAGGTCTGCAAAGGTCACTGGCTCTAAGGCGTCGAGTACCTGGTTATGAGATTGGGTAAAACTGTCCAGTACATCTTCGAGTGACCGATCTTGAGAACGTTCATAGATCAGTGCATTCAAGCCGTCTTCGTCTAGGCGCTCGAATGTTTCTACATCGACCTCCATGACGATATGCGGCGGCTCCTGACCCAAGTGGTAGCGGAGCAAAAATTGCTCCCAAGTTGTCAGGTGAACCAGATGGTCCTTCACGGACCAACTGCCGGGAACGGCCTCGCTCATCTGTTTAGGTGTAAGGGAGTCGATTAGCTCCCTTAAAGCCGTCCATTCTTGATCGATCCGGGCCAATAGTTCGGCTTTATCTTTGGGCATGTTATTCTCTCCTTCCAGAAATTATTTCCCCTGACACCCTTTAATCGGGTGATGCAGGATGGGCCTCAAGGATATTATGGCATACCAACGCATCGTAGCCACTCGCCAGGCATCCGATATCCAACGCGTAAAATCATTGTTCTGTTACGAAAGACAAAGGCATTGGCCTCTTCTTCCATGAACCAGTTCGTTGGGTAACTGAAGGAAATGCCTGTTTCCTCGTTGCTGTAACCGACAGTTGCCAGGGGCTCGGCCGTCGCTTCAGCGACCACTTCCGGTGTAATTACCTCTTTTGAATTTGCAGGTGTTGCTGTCGCAACAGCGATTCCATCAAAGGTCTGCGTTGGTGTCGGTTGCATCATCACAGTAGCCGAAGCTTTCGTTTCAATCTGCGATGCAGCCGGATCTGTATCAATCTTCAGGGTACCACAAGCACTGAGAACCGAAACCCTTACTATCGAAAAGACGAACACACCTCGTTTATTTGCTATGGCATTCAGTCCTACTCTTTTTGCAATTACCGCCATTAGGGTACATAGATGGGGAGTTCCTGCACGAAAAAACCATCTTCTGTCTCCACGACAGTGTAATAAAAGGCTGATCGCGGCAAGGCGCCTTCCGGCCAGTCGCCCTCTGGATTTAGAATAAAAAGACTGCCATCAGGATTCTCAAATTGGACCGCGAATTCAAAGGTATTTGCGCTATTGGTTCCCATCGGCGTGATCGTCTTAACCGGCAGACACAGAAAACCGTTAACAGTGCAACCCTTTTCAAGCAGCCCGGCGAGATTGTCTGGATCATCGATTGGATTCCACTCTGTTAGTATCTCATATCCGCCGCCATAGAGTTCAACGGCATCGGGGTACTGTCCTTCACTGAGCAGCGAAAAATAGCGGATGAGCGTGTCTCGGGCCGCGCCGCTATCGGTTGAGGAAAAACTTTCAGCAACTATCTTCACGGTGACTTCATTTGCGGGGATCTGGACCGGCCCAAGTTCGTCAAAGGTCGTCGCCATTTCCGCTTCCGTTTTGGCAATATGAGAGATCCTGGGTGAAATGAACTCAATCGTGTAATTTCCGGGGGTTGAAAAGTCATAGGCCGTAGACAAGTCCACTTCCGCCGACACTATTTCACCCGCTTCAAGCATGGTGTACGAGTCTGGTCCGGGTTCGGCCCGGCTGGCTAGTGGGCCCTGGTAGGGAACGATCTCCCCATCTCTCTCAACTCCAAAGATTTCTCCCCCTATTCCTTCCAGTGGGGTGAGCCAATCGAGGACATATAACCTGCCATCGGTATTGTTAATCAGGAAAAATCGCAAATTCACAGCCTCGCCTATGGGTAGCGAATGGGGGATCTCGAGAACAGCCCTTAGTTCAGTTCTGGGTGGTTGACTTTGCGCCGGCCGCAGAGTGCGCACGATTTCGTCAAAAGCAGAAAAATCGCCATAGCCACTGACTTGTAGGGCTTGGCCATCAAATTCTGTGATCAGGGAGGCTACCTCTATCCCCATCTCCCCTATCACCTGCCTGCGAATAGCCGGGATCCTGCCAGCTAGCGTCCAGGTTTCTTCGGAGAGGATCTCAAGCGTGCCGGCCGCTACCTGTTCATCAATTTGAGCCTGTAAAGCCTGAAAGGTATTGCAGTCAGCGGAGTTACAGGTCACGAAGTCCAGCTTGGCCTGGTCTTCGGGTACGGGTCCGCCTCGTCCGGTCTTGAAAGATTGAACTGTGATGACGTAGTTGTAAGAATTTGGTCTCGGCTCACCAGTAAGAACCCATACGGCAGGATAATCAAAAGCGTACCCGGCATGTTCGTTGACGTAAGTAACATATTCCGGTTGTGAGTCACCGTTAGTCTCCTTCACTTCCTCAAAACCAGTAGGGGCATAAATCATACCCGGCCAATATTGACCTTCGATGTTCAAGCCGATGGCTAAGATGGCTTCTCCCTGCCCTTCGGCGCCCCAACCTTCGCTGTAAACCAAATCGACCACTTTTATTTGCGGGCCAAAGGCTTTAGTCGGGTCTACTTCGCCCAGGTCGGGGAACAAGCTCCGATCGTTCGTGAAACGAAATGCTGCGGGATCGGGCAGCAGGTTGAGGCGCAATTGCTCCACCGCTTCAGCCGGTGTCAGCGTCTGGCCTTCAGATCGCCAATAGCCAATGATGAAAGGGTCGCCCATCAACGCTTCTAAGGCCTGATAGTTACCGCTCATCAGGTATACGGGCAAAGTCGTGTTTATCAGCTCGCGCTTCACCTCGGGGGTATTTTCGGCGGACATCTCCTCAGGCGTGGGTGTCAATTCTTCCTGGATCACTGCTGTTGGCGAGGCCGTTGGTTCGAAAGGTGTGCCGTCAGCCGGTCCTTCAACCAACTCCGGGGTTGGCGTCGCTGTCACTGTCGCTATCGCTTCTGGAGCCAGCGTCTCGGTCGTGCAAGAAACCGCCAATAACAAAAATACCGTTAAAATTAGCGAATTTATTTGGTGATTTTTCATCTTACATCTCTACCTGGTATTCATTGGTTCAAGTGCAGCTTTATTTCTAGTTGGCGACAGTGGTTTTGGATCGCCTTTAACACATTAGAGTCGGGTAGCATTACATTTGCCGTTGCCTGGCCCCCGCTTTCCAGCCAATCCTCGCACCGCCAGGTCAATTCCGTTCCTGGTGGAAGGCGATCCAGCAGGGCTTTCAAACCCTCTGTTCCTGTCACCGTGATTTTCACCCACCCGCCCTGGGTTGCCTGATCCTCATCTGCGGTTACCTCTTCAAATGTCTTCAGGCGATTCGTTCCCGTTATCAAAGTGTAGTGCCAGCTATCACCTTCCTCATCGTACCAACTGTACAATTCGTAGCCCTTCATCGAAGGCGGGAGCGGCTTGGCATTAATAATGGGAACGGCCAGCACGGGCGCCGCCTGTGATTGCCGGCCGAAGTAAAGGCATTTGTCCAGACCGGCACAGGCGCTGCCACCACCACCCACGAGACCATCTTCACGGAGGACAACTCGTATTGGTTCAGGAGGACAATCTCGAACGAGAATCGGATCCTCGAAGGTCAGCGCTCCAACAGTTAGTGATCCATCCTCGATATCCAGGATCTCCATATAGGTCGAACCGATATTCGCCGGACAGCCGGCCGGCCAGGTTGCTTGATCCCGGGGAGAAATGGCAACTACGATGGTCGTACCGTCTACTAACGTAAACGTCGCCAACTGCTTATCTCTATCAACGACCAGTTCCTTTGTGGTCACGGTTTCACCGGCTCTACCAATCGTGCGCAGATGGATATAGTCACCCGTCTCTAGATGGATCCACCTATTCATTACGCATCCACCTAACACCGCGCTGAGGACACTCAGCAACAAAATGATGGCGCTTACACGATATGTACTCTCATTTCTCAACATGCTCTGCATTGTGATATCCGCTGGTTCCAGCGCTGACAGGCGGCTAAAAGAAGGAATGGCACTAGAAGTAAAAAGTGGGGGTGGTTAAGGGGGGTCATTATCTTTCCATCATGAACTATACAAACGGTACCCGGTATTGCACATCGGCCAAATGGGTGATCCTCAAGTGGCCATCTGACTGATTCCCGTGGACTGATAACTGTCGCAGGACGGTACCATCAATCCACCGGCAGGATGGACGTTGTAGGCACGACAAGTAGCAAGTCATGGTCCAGGATTAGTGGAGTGTAATCCACCGAGGGGCAGATCGGGGGTGGATCAGGCCTGAAACGACAACAAGCCTAGCGATTGTGCCCTGGCTGGCGCCTGGGTACGATCACTGGCTCTGCTCCTGGGGTCGTACCTCTACCAGGTGGTCCCCTCGTTGCTCGACGACGGCGATTGCCACAATACCGACGAAGGCAATCACCAGGTTCAATAGACCAGAGGCCTCGCTCAGCGCCACGATTGCGATAGCTGTCCCGACGGTCAAAATTACGCGAGGTAGGAGAAGATGACCTGTCGCCCGCCATATGGCAACAGCCATCCCTCCAACGAAGAGAACCAACCCAACCGCCAGGACAACCGTGCCTCGAATGGGAGTGGTTGGCCTGGATGTGCGGCGGTTTCCTCGACTGCAAAAGCGTAGGCAATAATTCCACACAACATTGGAAAGTGGATCAGGCTGTAGACATCTCTAGCCAACCTTGTTTGTTTAGCACCTCGGATCGATTCCAACGCCTGATCGAGGACAGGCTTGGCTCTCGGGAAGTAACTCCACCAAAGGCCGCAGGTGATAGCGACTGCTAGAATCGCTACAGCTATCAGGATGCCCGTCCATGACGCCTCCGTAACTCTACCGGCGGCGACGATCAGTGTCTCACCCAAGGCAATAATGACGAACAGGCCATGACGCTCGGCAAAATGATCGGGATGCAAGTTCCACCCCTCCGCTTGACCGCCGACGGCCGCGGCAACGACGTCTAATAGGATTGCACCACCCCAGAACCAGTACTGAAGCGTACCGCCAACGATACTGCCTATCAGGACGGCTACGAGCCCGCCCACAGACACCAGGGTGAAAGTTCGGACAGCAAGGTTACGTTCTGATCTTCGGGGGAGACAATGTTCTGTGATCTCATTTAGGTTATTATTTTACCGGCAAATCGACACGAAGCATGTTCGTGGTTCGGCCCCTAAGCCTGTGATGGTATGATGTCTTTACCAGTTGCCTGGTTTGGATACTGCTATTGGTAACATAGAGGACAGCGTCGAACTGAACGGAAAATGACTCAGAGGACAATCAGCCGTTTTCGTGCCTATCTTGGGCTGGAACGGAACATCCTGGTGATGTTGGTCGCCATTGTGCTGTTGGGCCTGGGCGAGGAGCTGTGGGTCAGCTTTGTGCCAAAATACCTGGAAGCGCTGGGCGCAGGTGTCTTCATCTGGGCGCTCTATCGCACGTTAAAAGATGTACTGGATGCCATCTACCAATATCCCGGGGGTGTATTAACGGATCGCTTGGGGCGGCGTCGGGCGCTGGTGTTGTTTAATCTGCTGGCGATCATTGGTTACTTTATGTATCTGTTAAGCCGGGGCTGGCCGTTGGTGTTAGTGGGCACGCTCTTTGTGGCTGCCTGGAGCAGTATGAGCCTGCCCGCCACCTTTGCCGTTATTGGCGACAGCCTGGCCAAGAGCCGCCGCGCCATCGGCTTTAGTATGCAATCCATCATCAAACGTGTGCCCATCGTCATTGCGCCGGTGATCGGCGGTTGGCTATTACAGCAGTATGGTATTATCCAGGGATTTCATTTTGGGTTGATCATCACCATCGTTTTAGCCATTGGTGCCCTCTGGTTTCAACAAAAGTTTTACGTAGATAGCCCCATTGCCCGACCGCCACGGCCATCAGGCATTCTGCCCACTTATCGTGCCTTTGACCCAGGTTTGAAGCGGCTACTGGTAAGCGACGTGCTGGCCCGCTTTGCCGAAGGGATGCCGGCTGCACTCATTATCATCTATGCCACCACGAACCTGGGGGCTTCGATCGCTCTCTTTGGTTCATTGCGTGGCCTGCAAATGTTGACGGCGATTCTTCTCTACCTTCCGGCCGGAAAACTGGCAGAGCGATGGGGGCAACGGCCGTTTATCACCCTTACTTTCTGCTTTTTTGCTCTATTGCCTTTGGCCTTTGCCCTTTTCACCCTCGGCCCTCAATCCCATGTTACCGCCTTCCTCATCCTGGCCTTCATCATTGCCGGCCTGCGAGAGATTGGCGAACCGGCACGGAAGGGTTTGATAACTGACCTGGCTGATGAGGAACGACGAGGGGAAGTGGTGGGCGTGTACTACCTGATACGGGGTTTCTGCGTGGCCGCAGCTCCTTTATTAGGCGCTTATCTGTGGCAATTTTCGCCGACACTTACCTTTGCGGTTGCAGCCCTGTTCGGTATTGCCGGGGCCGCCTGGTATATCTGGCGTGGGCCGGCTTGAGTCGTTCACTCTTGATGGGGATCCTGCTAAGATGCCCGTGACTCTGTGGGTATCTGCGCAGCGTTCATTCTCCTTCCGGGACTATCTCTGCTTCGGATACCTCCTCCAACAGAGTGGTTAGCACCGCGTCCAGAGCCTCCCAAGCGGTATTCAGGTCGCGAGCGGCCGCCTCCGGATCGTCAGGTAGGGCAGTGGTCGCCAGGTCCAGCCTGGTTTGGACCAGTCCCAAAGATTCAGCCAGATCGCCGGTTTCCTCGGCCGCCATCTGATCCAGGATGGCCTGGGCTGTCTCGACGTCCGCTTGAGCCAGGCCGATATTTTGGTCCACCAGGTACAGCCGGGCCCGGGCTACCGTCTCCCAAATGCGGAACAGGGTCAGGGTTTTACTGAGTTGGGCGACGATGGCCTCCTTTTGAGCCAGGGCGGTAGCATTATCGGCGATTTCGCCCCGCGCCGTGTTCAGCTCAAGGCCTAGGCCATCGATCTGACCTGCCTGGTCGTCGATCTGGGAACTGTTGGTCGTGACGTCCCTTTGCAAGGTATTGAGCCCTTCGCCCAGGGCGGTGATGTTATCGTCATTAGAGATGGTGCTGCTTTCCAAAGTGGTTACTTGCTCTTCCAAGGCAGCCAAAAGTTCACCTTGGCGGGCCAGATCATCGTCGAGGGTAGAGACGTGGCTATCCAACTGGGCGGCTTCCGTTGCCAGTACTCGCTGTTGGGCTTGTTGCTCGGAAAGGTCACCGGACACGCTGGCGATCTCGCTCCGAACCTGGACTACCTGATCGTCGTACCAATCGATACGCTCATTCACGACGCCAAAGGATCGATTCAGCTCCTGGTAGCCAAGCCAGGCGGCCGCGACCAGGGCGGCAATGATGATAAACACGGGTATCAACTTCAGGAAAGCTAAAACCAGTCGGCCCAGAAAGCGAAAGAAACGGTTTAGGCCAGACGGTTCTGGATCAGACGCCTGGATCACGAGGGGGGTTTCTGTATCTGTCGTCATTGTTCAAACTCCTCAAAACGACAATTGCGCATGTTATCTATCAGGTATAGCGAAGGGGGTGGCCGTCGGTCGGGGCGTACGCGTGGCCATAGGCGTAGGGCTACCCCCAGTTTTTGGGGCGGTCACAGTTGGTGCAGGGACAGTGGTGGTGACGGTTTCTGTTGGGGTTAGGACCGATCCGGCGGCCGGACCTGGCATCGCGGCCAGTAAATCGCGCAATCCGCTCAAGAAAGCGTCGAAGTTCTCGGCCGATATGGCCACGGCTACTAGTCGCTCGTCGAGCTCAACCGCCTTTTCCTGAAGCGCTCCGACCTCCCCTGTTACCCCAGCCAGGCCATCCTCAATCACAACCAGATCCGCTTGTGTATCGGCCAGGGAAGTGGCCGTTTCCCTGTCCACCGTGACCAGGATTGTTATTCGTTCGTCCAAACTATCAATATTTTCATTCAAACCTGATTGTTCAGCCTCCATCGTGGCCATGGAATAGCCCACTTGAGTTTCCAATTCATTGATATTGGCCGTGTCATTGAGGCGTAACGTGCCGTTTAATAACATCAGGAGGGCTAAGGTCAGCACCACCCCGCACGCGGCACCCACTGAAGCAGCCAGCAAATGTCCCCAAAGGGAAGATCCTGAACGAGCCGGGGCCGGTTGTGGGGCAGTGACCATTTCCCCGGTTTCAGGTGCAAGGCCGGCTTCAGCACTCACAGCTTCGGCTGTTTCTTCTGGCTCCTCCACAGGAGCCTCCACGGGAGCCTCCTCTTCAACCGCGTCCCCAGTCATAATGACGATTTCATCTTCATCCAACGGTTCCTCGCCATCCTCTGAAGGGGGACTGACCTCGGCCGCTAGTGGTACCGGGCCGTTTTTTTTGTCCGCGTCCACCGGCGGATTGTCCGGCTCGGTTTCTGGCACGCCTTCTTCTTCCGGCGTGCTTTCGTCTTCTGGCTCCGTTTCCGGTTCTTCCGCCGGAGGGTCTTCGACCATAGCCGAAACGGTGAGCCGGTCGCCTACAGCTTGCAGCGTTTCCTCCGAGATACCTTCCACGGCCGATAATTCGGATACATCCGAAAACGGCCGGACCGTTTCGCGGTATTCGACGATCCGCTGGGCTATCTCGTCGTCGATCTCTGGTAGCGAAGCCAATTCATCGCGATCGGCCTGGTTTAGATCGATTCTCTCAGCCATTTTTCCCTTCCTTATTCTCGCTTGGCCGGAATACCTACCATCAGTATGGCAGATTGTGATTGGCTTGCCAAGAGTTACAGGCAAATATCTTCCAGAGAAGGCCAATCATCCCATGCCATTGTTCCATAGAAAAAGAGGCCACTGCTTCGGCAGTGGCCTCTTTTTCAGACGGCGGGCAGTTGATCGGCGGCCGTCTCGGTCAGATAACTTGTGCTCAATTTACACGCTAAGGTTCAACGTGGTAGGTGCCCTCTAATGAGAAGGTGTCGTCGTGTAACCAGTCAATTCGGCCCACGGCATGCAATCCGGCAAGGGAACCTGTACCTCTACGCAAGGTGAAGTAACCGTGATCGCTCACCCAACGCACCCGACCTGATACGGAACCGTCTCCACTTTTCGTCGTAAGTACAACCTCGCAGAGCCATTTGTCAGTCGCAGGCGCACAGGAAAGATACTCAATCTGTCCTCCATTTAGACCTGTGAATGGCTCAGCAGCTTGTAGATCACAAAATGGAGAATCCGGATCTGGACATACCTTTTCCAGATAAAAGTAATCGGGTTTGGATGCCTCAACCGCTGTTACCAACAGCGTTATTGACAGGATGGCCAGAGCCATCACCAGCAGCTTTTTCATCATTGCCTCCTTTTTAATACTTGCCCGGCGCACAAGGCTCATTCGTTGGAGCCTTGGCCTCTGGAAA
>Ga0209742_10001016_pt1 | contig 13544 bp, 16 predicted proteins | sample DeeMarSeWOR38_10_FD_187462 | JGI IMG/M metagenome (GOLD analysis project Ga0209742, IMG submission 187462) | Marine sediment microbial communities from White Oak River estuary, North Carolina - WOR-3-8_10 (SPAdes) (version 2) | ecosystem: Environmental > Aquatic > Marine > Intertidal zone >... | reverse complement strand
CGTGGTCGGATCCCTGTTCCTTTTTCTTACCTTTGTCCAGGGAGGGCAGACCTTGCTTTCCTCGGTTGCAAAAACAGAATTGGAAAAAAGCCTGATACTCAATTCCATCGGCCGCAAATGGGAGTTAACATTTACTACCCTGGTTCTCTTTGGCGGTGCACTGTTTGCAGCCTTTCCCCTGTTCTATGCCACAAGTTTCGGTGGTGCCTACTGGGTCTGGATCGCCATTCTCTTTACTTTTGTTGTCCAGGCTGTAAGTTTTGAATTTAGAAAAAAACCCAATAATCTGCTTGGCCCACGGATCTACGAACTCTTCCTGTTTTTAAACGGAAGTGTCGGCATTCTGCTGATCGGCGCAGCTGTTGGCACCTTTTTCACCGGCTCCCTTTTTCAGCTTGATGATTATAACCTTGTCATGTGGCAGCATCCGCTTCGCGGCTTAGAGGCGGCTTTCAATCCCTTCAACGTTGCCCTGGGGCTCTTCCTAGTCTTTCTGGCCCGGAGCCTGGGTGCCATGTACCTGATTAATAATATCGACTTCCGCCTTGACATGATGAAAAATATGGAAAAAAGACTGCGTCGGGCAGCATTCAATAATCTTGTCGTCGGTCTGCCCTTCCTCCTGTTCGTCCTGGCCAAACTGGTTTATATGGACGGCTTTGCCATTGATCCGATTTCCGGCGAAGTTGTGATGGAATCAGGTAAATATCTGCATAACCTGCTGGCCATGCCGGCTGCCTTAGGTTTGCTGCTGCTCGGTCTTGTGCTGGTGCTCTTTGGTGTCTTTACCTGTCGTTACTCCCGCAGCAGGGCTTCTATCTGGTTTGGCGGACTTGGTACAGTACTGGTCGGACTGGCAATTTTCTTTACCGCCGGATTTAACAGTACGCCCTTTTATCCTTCCGCCTTTGACCTGAACAGTTCCCTCTCAATCTACAATGCTTCCAGCAGCCGCTATACCCTGACGGCAATGAGCTATATTGCTTTGGCTGTGCCATTTGTCCTGGGTTATATAGCTTATTTCTGGCATTTGATGGACAGGGAAAAACTCTCAACAGGTGAGGTGAGCGACTTCAACGCCAAGGAAATTTACTGAAACAGAATTTTTAGAAATCAATATTTTTGTGAGGAGCGAGATAATGACTGTTGTGTTGATTATTGGCTGGTTTGGCCTGGTAGGACTTTCCTACAAGATTGCTGAAATTTTGTTGGAAAAAAGCGGTTCTCTTTAGGGTGCATCAATTTACTCAATTACTGTAGCCTGCAGCAGATCGGCAAAATAGGCAATGGTTTTTACAACCCTTGCCGCAAATTACCTTTTAAACTTAAGGGGTTGATAACCTGTTTCTTTTAGTCACAGCTTCAAGCATAAAAGAAACAACTTCATCAATATTCATCTCAGAGGAGTCAATGATAATTGCATCGGCTGCCGGTTTCAGTGGTGCCAATGACCTGCTGCTGTCATCCTTATCCCGTTTCCTGATCTGGGTAAGAAGCTCCTCATACTTGACCTTCTGGCCTTTTTCGAGAAGTTGCTTCTGGCGACGCAGGGCCCTCTCCCTGGGGGTGGCGTCTAAAAAAAACTTGTGCTTTGCATCAGGAAAAACGATGGTGCCCATATCACGGCCCTCGGCAACAATTGCACCATTGTTGCCAATTGCGCGCTGCATCTCGGTGAGTTTTTTGCGCACTTCGGGCTCTGCGGAGACCCGCGAGGCGATCATGGCCATTTCAGGTGTTCTGATAGCATCGCTGACATCCTCACCATCCAGAAAAGCCCTGGTTTCCTGGTTCCCTTCTCCTGGCGCGAGCATCAGGTCCAGGCTTTCGAGCAACTGCGCCAGCTTTTTCCTGCCGTTTCCTGCATCCAGGTCAAGGCCTGCCCGCTCAACCTGTAAGCCCACCACACGATACATGGCGCCGGTGTCAAGGTAGGTATAATGCAGTTTGGCTGCCAGCAATTTACTGATGGTGCTCTTGCCGGCCCCGGAAGGTCCGTCTATGGTAATGATATTTTTTTTTTCAACCATAGCCCAGTTCTTTTAAACTCTTGGCAAGGGCTCCTATAAACCGCTCATTTTCATCCCGGCGCCCAACGGTGATTCGGATATAGTTCGGATAGCCATAGGCCTGCATGGGTCTGACGATTACCCCCTGATACAGCATATGCTCATAGAGTTTTCTGCCGTCACCTTTCACATCAATTAGAAAAAAGTTCGTATGGGTTTCCATGGGACGACAGCCAAGTTTTGCGACCTCCCGGCTCAACCATATTATGCCTGCACGGCTTTTTTCAAGGGTCATCCGGTAATGTTCATCATCAGCTAATGCAGCCACACCACCCACCTGGGCCAGGGAGTTGACATTGAAAGGCTGCCGAACCCGGTTGAGATAGCCGGCCATTTCAACATCCATTACACCATACCCCAACCGCAGACCGGACAGGCCATATGCCTTGGAAAAGGTGCGCAGCGTTGCCACCTGCCTGCCGCGCCGGATATATGACAGTACATCAATTCGCAATTCCGGCGCCACGAAATCAAAATAGGCCTCATCCATTACCACGATGATCTCTTCCGGCAACTGCTCCATGAACGTGGCGAAATCATCCCTGGAGATAATAGTCCCTGTGGGATTGTTGGGGTTGTCGAGAAAAATCATCCTGGTTTTGGGAGACACAGCTCCCAGAATTGTTTTGAGATCATGGCTCATGTTTTCGGAGAGTTCTACCACCGTGTTAACTCCCCCCTGAACCTGTACCAGCTTCTGATACATGAGAAATGTTGGATGACTGGTAATAACTTCCTCGCCGGGTTGGAGAAAGGCGGTTATCATCAGTCCGATAATCTCATTTGAGCCATTGCCAAATACTATTTCTTCCGGCTTTATCCCTATTTTGCCTGCCAGGCTTTGGGCCAGATAATAACAACTGCCGTCAGGATAACGGTGCAGATTCGGCAGGGCATCCTTAATTGCTTTCACTGCCCTGGGGGAAGGGCCCCAGGCATTTTCATTGGAAGCAAGCTTTATGGAACCGCTAATACCATATTCCCGCTCCAGTTCCTCGATAGGTTTTCCAGGTGGATAAGGAACCAGGGTACTGATATGTGGTGCAACCTTGAGTTTCACATACACTCCTTTTATCTTACTGGATTATAGATTTTCGGTCCGCAGGTGAGAAATATGCAAGCGCTGTTCAAGGTTATAGGCCACGGCCAGCAGCTTCTCCTCCTGGAAGTGGGCCCCCTGGATCTGCAGGCCGATGGGTAAACCCGCGCCGCTGAACCCGCAGGGTACTGAGATACCAGGTATGCCGGCCAGGTTGGCGGAAATGGTCAAGATATCTGAAAGATATACGCTCAGCGGATCATCTATTTTTTCACCCAGCTTCCAGGCGGGCGTCGGGGTCACAGGCGATGCCAACACATCACAGACTTCAAACACCTTTTTAAAATCTGCGGTAATCTGGGTCCTGACCTGAGATGCCTTTTTATAATAGGCATCATAATAGCCTGATGACAGGGCATAGGTGCCGATGATGATGCGCCGCTTCACCTCATCGCCGAAGCCCTTTGACCGGCTGTTTTTATACATATCAAGCAGGGTTTCGCTGTCCTTGTCCCGGAAACCATATCTCACGCCATCGTAGCGTGCCAGGTTCGAACTTGCTTCAGCCGGCGCAACCAGGTAATAGACAGCAACACAATAATCGTTATGGGGCAACGACACCTCTACAGTTTCAGCGCCTGCGTCACGCAGGACGTTGATGGAATGCTGTACTGCTTTTTCAACCTCAGGATCAAGCCCTTTGATAAAATACTCTTTCGGTATGCCGATTTTTATACCTCTCAACCCTTCTTTCAGGGCTTTAGTAAAGTCCGGAACCCGCTGCTGCACAGAGGTAGAGTCTTTTGCATCATAGCCGCTTAGGACATTCATCATCAGGGCGCAATCTGTTACATCCTTGGTCAGAGGACCTATCTGGTCCAGTGAGGAAGCAAAAGCCACCAGACCGTAACGGGATACCCTGCCATAGGTTGGCTTCATGCCGACAACTCCGCAATGAGATGCTGGCTGACGGATGGACCCCCCTGTGTCGGTCCCAAGGGAAGCAATACACTCATCAGCAGCCACCGAGGCAGCGGAGCCACCGCTGGAACCGCCACAGATGTACTCTGTATTCCAGGGATTTCTCGGAGGTCCAAAGGCACAATTTTCCGATGTTGAACCCATGGCAAATTCGTCCATTGACACCTTTCCCAAAAGAACTGCTCCAGCCTGTTTCAATTTCGCAATGGCAGTAGCATCATAAGGCGGGACAAAATTTTCAAGCATGCGGGAACCGCAGGTTGTACGCATGCCTTCTGTGCAGAGCACATCCTTTATGGATAGGGGGATGCCGCACAATTCTCCCCCCGTGCCCGTTTTGATTACTTTATCTGCTGCTTCAGCCTGCTCAATTGCTCCCTCGGGATCCAGGGTAATATAGGCCTTTACCTTGTCCTCGACCTTTTCAATGCGGGCAAGCACATCCCTAGTCAGCTCTACGGCTGAAACCTTTCCTGTGGCCAACATTTCCCGCAGTTCATGTATGGTTAATCTATAGAATGACATTCTCTTCTGTTCTTATTTTTTTAACTAATTAGCCCTCAGCGGTACCATGTGTTTCATTGGTAGGGGTATTTTTTAAATCACCTTTGGCACCACAAACGATTCACTATTCTGTTGGGGCGCATTGGCCAGAGTTTTTTCCCGCTCCAATGATAGCTTCTCCTCATCTTCACGAAAGGCATTTACAATGGAGATGGCATGGGTCGTCGGTACTATGGACCCGGTATCCAGTTCATTGAGCTTGGCTACATAGGTAAGAATATCATCAAGCTGCTTCGCCATAGCATCTATTTCTTCCTGAGACATGTGCAGACGGGCCAGGTCGGCGACATGGGAAACTTCCTGCGGGGTAATTTTCATGATATATCCTCATGCTTCTTATATTGTTTTCATTCTGCTCATAAATATGATGGCTAAGTAAAAAGTTGTTATACAGCTAAGCGACCCGGAAAAGAGACTCCGAGAAGTAGCGGTTTCGTGAAAACGCAGGCATACATTTCGTATGTTGAATATTTCAGGAACCTGCTACGCCTTAGTAGAACGACATATACAAGGCCATCAAAGCTGGTATATTTACAAGCTCCAGTATCTTTTTGCAATATTTCTCACCTGTTCAACCACGGGAACTTCTCTGTCGGCCTCAATAATGTCCTGCAGCGCGGACTCGTCAACTTTGCCTGGACATGCTGGATCACCTGACAGCTCTGCCAGGACACCAAGAACCCCGTCGCGCAAACCACGCAAATTATAGCCACCCTCCAGGACAACCAGAAGTTTTCCTCCACAGATCTCCGAGGCAAGGTCAACGACCTGTTTCGTCATACAGGCGTATCCCTGTTCAGTTACAGCCATGGTACCAAGGGGATCAGCAAAATATGTATCAAATCCTGCTGAAATAATAATAAAATCAGGGCGATACTCCTTGGTTATGGGCACAATCAGCTCTTGAAATATTTTGGCAAAGGCCCGGTCGTCATGGCCGCCGGACAAAGGCACATTTACTGTATATCCTTCTCCTTCCCCGGCACCGACCTCTCCAAGGCTGCCCGAGCCTGGATAATAGGGATAGGCATGGGTTGAAAAATAAAGGACCTCATTCGAGGTATAAAAGCTGTGCTGAGTGCCGTTGCCGTGATGCAGGTCCCAGTCGATGATGGCAATGCGTTCCAGTCCTAGATTTTGCAAGCCATAGCGGGCTCCAACTGCAACATTGTTAAAAAGGCAAAAACCCATGGCCCGGTCCGACTCGGCATGGTGGCCGGGTGGACGCACCAGGGCAAACCCGTTGTCCGCCTCCCCGCGCAGTATCATTTCCATCCCTTCCATGACTGCTCCTGCGGCAAGACATGCCGCATCATATGACTTCGGCGATGTCTGGGTATCCGGATCCAGGCTGCTGAAGGTCTTTCCAGCTGTGCCGGCCACCCGCATTACATGCTCTTTGGTGTGGTTGAGTTCTATAATTTCCACCGGGGCTGCTTCAAAGCTGGGATAGATGAACAGTTGACTCAACGGCTGCTGCTCCAGCTGTTCATAGATGATACGCAGGCGGTCCGGGGACTCGACATGGTTAAAATCCGGGATATGTTCCAGAAACAGATCATTTTTGAGAATTATTGTTTTACGCATGGAAGAACTCCTTAGTTAACGTGAAATGTTCACAATCCTTTTTTCAGTTATCAGAATATCCAGGGGTTGATCATGGGGCTCCAGCTCCACTTTATCAACGAGCTGCAATTCAAAGGCAAAGCCTACACGTCGGGCCTGGGGGGCATCGTTTACCAAAAACCTGTCATAATATCCCCCGCCGTAGCCCAGACGGCCGCCATGGATATCAAAAACACTCCCGGGAATGACAGCTGCGTCAATCTCACTTGGTTCCACGCGAAGAGACTTCTGCGGGTCGGGCTCAGGGATGTCGTAATAACCTGGTGCAAGGTCTTTATCCGGATCTTCTATCAGCAGGGGTATCATGCGTACGGCAGAGGCGTCTACAAGTGGTACGGCAACACGGATCCCCTGCCTGAGGCATCTCTTGATCAACTCCACCGTTTCAACCTCGCTGCGAAAATTCACATACATGAACAGGGTGGTCCATTGGCGCATTTCAGGCAAGCTCAAAAAATTGTTCATGACAGAGAAGCTTTTGTCTCCCCTGTCAAGCTCACTCAGCCTGTCACGAGTTCTCAGTATTCTTTTTCGTAAATCCTGCCGACTTTCATCCATAGCGCACCCCATAGTAATGGTCTCATTAAAAAACATTTTTCACCTCAGGTCTGCAAGCAAAAAACCCTTCTTAGCTAAACTTGACAAAATCAAACGCCGGAAGTAATAAAAAATGAATTATGGCTCATTTTTTGTGGGTTTTCTTTTTTGTTTATGGTAACTAGTCTTCTTCAGCCTTTAAAGTAAGCGGCGGTTACCACAATGTGGAGCAAAATCCCCTTGCTTTTAACAAAACCCCTTGTGAAGGTTTACAGTTCTGAGTTAGGGGAATACCCGGTTCTCGTTTTTTTGAACGAGGGGATTATAAAGATGGATACCATAAAGGTTGCCAAAACTCTTGATGCAAAAGGTTTGGAATGCCCCATGCCTTTGCTGAAAGCAAAAAAAGCTATTGAAGCTCTGGAAAGTGGCCAGGTTCTAGAAATCCTTGGCACTGACGAGGGTTCCCGAATTGACCTTCCCGGCTGGTGTGAACGGGTTGGCCATACCTTTATGGGAGTAAAAGAAGAAACACATTATTTTAAGTTTTATATAAAAAAAGGATAAATGAAATCAAACATGATGACCTCGCAAAAAATCACTCAATCAACAGCAAGGCCCGATATAATCAATAATATAAGGGCGCAACTCCTGTCGCCGGGTGCTTTTTGCGAGGCTGACAAACATTAACTGTTGCACTTTTCCTGTTCACAAAAAGTGTGACACAATTTCTGTTTAGGAGGTAACAATGGCAAATTTAGGAATTTTTGTAACGAACCCTAAAAACATGGCGCACGTCATGGGGGTTACAAAGGCAGCCAAGGCCAAAGGGGCCACAGTCAAAGTATTTTTCACTTGGAAAGGAACGTTGCTTGCCAAGGATTCACAATTCTCTGAACTGTGCAAAATTGCTGATGAGGTGGCCATCTGTGCAGACAGCTACAAAAAGATGGGATATGATCCTGAAAATGACATCCCCGAAGGTCTTACTGAAAAGGAAATGTCAACCCAGGCCAAGCACGGATATCTCATTGATGACTGTGAAAAATATATTACTCTGTAAAAGGGGGAAGTTATGCCAAAAAAAGTAATGTTTCTGTTAGATAAAAGTGATGATGAAAAAAACACCTTGGATGCCCTGCGCTCCACCTTGGGCCTTTCCGTTGCCAACCACTACTCATATGCTGTAGTCATGAATCACACGCTGGGCAAGTTTGACGACTACAATGCAGAAAATGTTGAATGGATTCGTGACATGGAAGGGGAAGTCTATACAACCGAGCAGGCCAATGTCGACACAAACGGCTTATCAGCCGTCACGCTCGAAGAGGTTGGCCAGAAACTCAGAGATATGGATGTTATCGTTCCTTACGGCAACTAAAGGTTCAGTTAGACAAGAAGGAGAAAATAATCATGAAAGTTTTAAATGTATATCGTTCCGTCCCTTCTGAAACCACGAAAAAACTCGTTGAAATCGTTTCCGAAGGCAGAGAAAGTGACAGCTTTGACCTTAATGTGGATAATCCCGATTATGATGCATTGGTTGACAAGGTCTTGGCAGCAGATCAGACCATCTGCTGGTGGTAAGAACAACCAAAGAAAATCAGACTGCAAAAGAGGCCTCTCCGTGAGGCCTCTTTTTGTTTCATCCCATCAAATGTAAGCATTAGCCAGGATAGTTATTGAGCCTCCCCGTGGCACCTTTTATCTCTGTAATCATCCCTAATCACAACGGTGAAAAAACCATCGGCCACTGCCTGGAAGCCGCCTTTGCTTCACAATACAGCAACTTTGAAATCATAGTCGTTGATGATTGTTCATCAGATAGCTCAACATCCGTTATTGAAAAATATCCCTGCAAGCTTATCCGTTTGTCAGAACATGGCGGCGCTTCCAAGGCAAGAAACACAGGAGCTCACAACTCAGATGGCGAACTACTCTTCTTCATTGACAGTGACTGCCTCCTGCAGCCGCATTCCATTGCAAAGGCTGCTGCTGCATACCAGAAAGAAGGTCCCGGTGTTATCATTGGCGGCACCTATACTTTGCTACCTTATGATCAAAAATTTTTCAGTATCTTTCAGTCTGTTTTTATTCATTATTCAGAGACCAAAAACGCTCAACACCCTGACTATATTGCTACCCATGCTATGCTTATAGCAAAAGACCTTTTTCTCAAAGGCGGCTGTTTTGATGAAAATTTCATGCCCATACTTGAAGACGTTGAATTCAGCCACCGGCTGAAAAAAAAAGGTGCAAGACTGCTCATGGTTCCGGAGATCCAGGTGCAGCATATTTTTAATTTTACCCTAACCCGGTCAATACGGAACGGCATCAGAAAATCCAAGTACTGGTCCATATATTCCATAAAAAACAGGGACCTGCTGGCCGACTCAGGTACAGCTTCACTGGAATTCAAATTTAATGTGCTTTCGTGTTTTATGAATACTGTTCTCCTGCTTTCTGCCATCCTTTTGAAGAATGGGGCTTTTGTTCTCTCGGTTTTGGGGCTCTTTGGCTGCAATCTCTATCTCAACAGAAATCTTGTCAGAACATTTCTTAAAGTCCGGGGTCCTGTTTTTGCAATCTCAGCCGTCTTGTATTATACCGTAATTTATCCATTTGCTGTGGGAATTGGTACCTTCAGCGGTGTTTTCAGTCAACATTCCGGTTTGCGGTCATGACATACTCCCCTTTCAGGCACCTTGGTTCTATCTTATGGAAAAATCGCCCGATCCAATTTACTTTTTTTCTGACCCGCAGGTGTAACGCCAGGTGCCCTTTCTGCTTCTATATTTCTAAAAAGGATCTGGCTACTTCTTCAGCAAATGAACTTTCACTGGCAGAAATTGAAAAAATAGCTCCCCAGCTGGGTAAGCTTCTCTGGCTGGCATTTTCCGGCGGTGAAATTTTTCTGCGCTCTGATCTTGTTGAAATCACAAAGCTTTTTTATAGGATCAACCAGCCGCCAATCATACTGCTCCCCACCAACGGACTCTTGCAGGATACAATCTACCATAACGTGGAAAGCATCCTGCAGGAATGTTCCAAGAGCTCCATTGTGGTCAAGCTTTCACTCGATGGACCGGCGCCGATTCATGACGAACTGCGAGGCGTCCCTGGCGCCTATCAGAAAACCCTTAAAACCTGTGAGGCCCTTGGTGGGCTTGTTGAGAAGTACCCCAACTTCGAGCTCGGTATCAACACCGTGTTCTGCCAGGCCAACCAGGACCATATTGAAGAAGTCATAGACCTGGTTCAGACTTTTCCTCAGGTTAAAACACACACCGTCTCTCTTGTCAGGGGGGAGGTCTTCCGGGATGATCTCAAGGAGGTGGATCTTGCAAAATATAAAAAAATTATAGAACGTTTGGAATCAGACCTTAAAAAAAGACTCGCTGCCAGATATCGTTTCAGGGGAGGCAAACTAAAAGCAGCCCAGGACATCCTCCAGCGCAGACTCATCTACGAGGCTGCCAGGGAAACAAGGCGCTCAACTCCATGCTATGCCGGAAAACTGAACCTGGTGCTGACAGAAACCGGCAACCTTTATCCCTGTGAGGATTTTTCAGAAAAGATGAAATTAGGCAATATCAGGGAAAGCGAATATGATCTGCAGGGCTTGCTCAAGTCGGATCATGGCAAAAAGATTCTTGCCTTTATTCATGACAAAGGATGTCACTGTACCCATGAATGTTATTTTATGACCAACATATTATTCAACCCAAGGCGCTATCCAGCGTTGCTGAAGGAATACCTGCAGCTCTGAGAGCTTAGAAAAAAATCCCTTCTACTGTGTCGTTGCACATTTTTTTGTGTTCGGCATATTTAGTGTGTAGCCTCACTCAAAAAATACATTGCTCCTTGTATAACAAACTTTTTTCTAAGCTCTCCTAAGTTCTTTTTAACACTAAAATCTATACTCTATTAAATAATTGCTGGATAATTGCCAACCTGTATAGGAATTTTCAAAATCGTATACTACCTGTTGCGTTTAAAAAGATTGTCTTCTTTTTGCAGCCAAAACAGGCTTTTAAGCCCCTGCCAGGCGGCAAGTATATCGTTTAGACTACGAAGTGCCAATAACCTGCGCCAGAGAAATTTTGGCCGTGAGTAAAATTTCTTTAAGGCCAGCTGACGCAGTTCAGCAATCTCATCGCGGGTCATTGTATAGGGCACAAAGGCTGCACCCTGATAGGTATAATCCGTTAAATCCTCAGACATCGTACCGTACTTTTCTATGTTGTCATAAAGCTCGGTACCTGGAAAGGGTGTGATGGCATGAAAGTTAGCAATATCAGGATCGAGCTCCAGGGCGAACTCGATGGTTTTCAGGCCATCCTCGTAAGTCTGTCCCGGGATGCCAAAGAGAAAGGGGGTGTACACTGTCAGTCCCACCTCTTTGGCGGCTTTGACAGCTTTTTTTGTCTGGGCCGGCGTGATGCCTTTGCGGATGGCATTAAGGTCTTTCTGTACCCCGCTTTCAGCTCCGAAGAGGATCGCCCAGCAGCCGGCATCCCTGAAGGCCTGCAGCAGAGGTTTGTCAACCTGATTTACAACTGCTGAGGCAAACCAGGTGAAATCGAGGCCCCTGTTCTTTATTTCCCTGGCTATTGTCATGGCCCTGTCATAGTCAGCTGCCAGAGTATCATCGATAAATTTGATCTCTTTATAGCCCTGGCTCAATACCAGTTCAATCTCTGCCATGACATTTTCGACAGAGCGGTACCGTATCCCTTTTTTACGGTGTTTATCTATCTGGAAACAATAAAGGCAATGACGATTGCAGCCCCTGGCTGTCATGATAACGGCAACAGGCTTCCTTTTGTAGGTGGCTGGCGGAGGGATGTATCTGACTGCTTCTCCTAGTAGTTCCCTGGCCGGAAAGGGCAGTGCATCCAGGTCGGCGATAAGAGGGCGGGGTGGATTCTTTTTAATTTCTTTGCCTCTGCGATATGCAACTCCTTCTACCCCTTCAAGGTCACTGCCAGCACCAAGCTTTTTAAGCATTTCAACAACGGTGATCTCGCCCTCGCCGGTGACAACAGCATCAATATCCGGACAATCCACAAGGCATTTTTCCTGCAGCGCCACGGGATACGGCCCCCCCACAGTAATGAAAATATCAGCACGGATTGCTTTAATGGCTGCTGCTGTTCTCTTCGCCTTATCCCAGCCAAAGGTGGTTGAGTAAAGGCCGACAAATTCCGGCTTGAACTCTCTTGCCTGCTCGACAATCTCTTCATGCCGCATGAAGGCGCCGTTGTAAAAACGCACATCATGGCCTGCCTGCTGCACAGCTGCGGCAACATAGAGTGTGCCCAGCGGCTGCCAGTAGTTGATCTGTGACCCCGCGGTTTTAGAGGAAAAAATATCCTCTGGAGCCCAGGCGGGTATAATGAGAGCACATTTCATTTTTTAGGTCTGTTTCAGATGCTGCAGCGAGGGAAATAGCTGTTCGTATTAAATAAGACATCCATATGACAACCATCTAGATACTATATTGAAAAAACGTCAAGTCCAAATAAAAAACCAGGAGAGCTCAAACGAAGACTCTCCTGGTTCTAATTTCTTCCGGACTCAAGATTATTTCAGGGTCCAGTTATTATTTGAACTGAATGATCTGTTTCAATAAATTGGCAGTATTAACAAAATTTATTTTACTATTAATACCGGCCTGTCGGATGTATTCGCCACTTCCCTGCTGACACTTCCCATAAACAGATGCGAGACCCTCTTGCCTCTGGATCCTATTAAGATCATAGAGGCATCCTCATCTTTGGCTGTCTTGACAATTTCTTCAGCCGGTATGCCGGACTTAACCATTGTCCGTATATTGGGTACCGGCGACCTTTCTTCAAGGGCGCTTTTATAATACCCTAATATCCTATCAGCTTTCCTGTCCATGGCCTCTTTAAACTCTGTACCCTGGACAACTTCCTGAAGGGTGCTCAACTCAGCTTCGCCCAGCATTTCATCCATAAGAGACCTGCCGGCAAATTTTTCGACGTACAAGAGTATTATTTCATCAGGCGCCATGCATTTGCAGATCTGGGTACATTTATCAAAGATTTCTTTTGAACTTTTCGTATCATCAACTGCAATCAATATTTTATTCATCACATTCACCAATTATCGGTTACCGAGAATCCATATCATATTGCCGGATGGTCCCCCGTAGTCAAATATTCTCCTACCGTCCTGGCGGAGCACCATAACCACCGGATGGCGGCGGAGCACCGTAACCACCGGATGGGGGTGGAGCGCCGTAGCCACCTGCCCGAGGAGGCGGAGCACCGTAGCCGCCTGATGGGGGTGGAGCGCCGTAGCCACCTGCCCGAGGAGGCGGAGCACCGTAACCGCCTGATGGGGGTGGAGCACCGTAACCACCGGATGGAGGAGGAGCACCGTAACCGCCTGATGGGGGTGGAGCACCGTAGCCACCTGATGATGGCGCTGGTGTACCATAACCACCGGAAGAAGGAGCTGGAGCAGCGCCATAGCCGCCCGAGGATTTTTCACCTCCCGCGTAGCCCCCCGAAGACTGGGTACCATGACCTTCCTGGCCAACTACAGCCTTCTCTACTTGCGGTGCTTTACCTGTCTGACTGTAAATGGTTAGAAATCCCAACATTCCAACCACAATTACTATAATTATTGCCAGAGGCTTGTTCATGTGTTGACCTCCTTAAAGCCTTTTATGCTCCAAAAGAAAGATTATCCTTTTT
>Ga0209742_10001015_pt1 | contig 13561 bp, 10 predicted proteins | sample DeeMarSeWOR38_10_FD_187462 | JGI IMG/M metagenome (GOLD analysis project Ga0209742, IMG submission 187462) | Marine sediment microbial communities from White Oak River estuary, North Carolina - WOR-3-8_10 (SPAdes) (version 2) | ecosystem: Environmental > Aquatic > Marine > Intertidal zone >... | reverse complement strand
ATCATGCTCCAGGGCCCAGGCATGTACCACTTTTTTACTGGGTTGTTTTAAGGCGCCCAGTTCGATAAAGACACCTTGTACTGAAGCACCGGTTTCTTCTTCAAACTCCCGCTGCGCTGCACTCAGGAATGGTTCCTCTTCTTTTACCAGTCCTTTTGGTATGGACCAGGCGCCGTTATCTTTCTTTGACCAGAACGGACCACCCGGATGCACCAACATCACTTCCAGTTGGTTACGGTTAAAGCGGTACAGCAAAATACCGACGCTCTGGATAATCATGTAGCTCATTTATGAAATGACGAGCAACAAAACAAGCTGGCTGTTCCTGACAGATTTCAAAATTGATAAAGAACAGATACGCTGAACATCGCGGCCTTATCGATATCCCCACTGATATGTTCGTACTCGACGGGGATCATCAGCTTTTCATTAACAGCAAAGGCAACACCAATTCCCCAGGCAAAGTCCGTGGAACTTTCAGAACTGGTAGTTGGTGGCAGGCTACCAATTTGACTCACTTTGTCGTATTCCCAATGCGCCATACCTAACTTGCCGAACAGCTCGACAGTTTTGGTCACAGGCAACACTCCCTTCACCCAAAGGGCCGTCGCCCATACGTCATATTCCTGACGAAACCCAAAAAAATCCTCTACCGGCTGACCGAGATCCATATAAGCCGCTTCCAATGCAAAATTAGGATGAAATTGAAATCCGCCAAACAACTTATAGGCAGTATCCATTTCGCCAAAAATACCCTGATCAACGAACGACTCCCCGATACCCAAGCCAAGATACGCATTCGCGGCCTGGGCGTTGGTTACACCAAGTAGCAGCAAACTAACTAACAACACCTTAATGATCTTCATAACCATGAACCTTCATTGTTTTTCTTTATAAAATAGTTTTAGCGGCAATTCATTGAGCGGGATCAGCGAAGCATCACTACTGCACCAGGAATTGCGCCATTCCTGCGAAAAATAGCGGCAGAGGTAAACATCGTATACAGGGTCTCCTTAAGGTGATAAAAACTTACGTCAACTGTATTTTTAGCCATATCCACGTCAAACTAGTGTATGCTGGCGATGCTACTGCAAGCAGTCGAAGGATATCAATTTCTCGTATTCTCTATTAACCAGCTTTATAAAATCGCTTACTTATATTGCCAACTACTGAACACTATAAGCACATGGTACTTGATCATTTCACCCCAATTGACTTTTATCAACAATATAACCGTCAGACAACTTGAATTAACGCATTAACGAACTACATCTATGTTAGATACTTGAACAAATTTACGCGGTATTTGCCAAGCATCTGTTTCTCAAATGAACTGATTTACCCATACTATTCCAATAAGGAGGAAACCATGAAACTAAGATATTTGATTGCGGCAAGTGCACTGCTAATCCCGTTTGCTGTTTTAGCTGGTAGTACGGGGAATGACAAGGTATTTAAGGATTTGGACAAGAACAGTGATGGCGTTATCAGTAAGGAAGAAGCGGCAAACACCAAACAGCTGGTGGCTGACTGGGACACCATTGACACCGATGGCAGCGGCAGTATTGAAATGACGGAGTTCTCAGCCCTGGAATCTGCTGAAGCCTATGCGCCAATGGAAACTGACGAAGAACCTATCGGCGCTGCACCCACCAAGTAACGCTTACTCTATCTTCATGTACGACTAGCATTCTGTAGTAAGACTTACAGAATGCTAGTCTGATATAGGCAATCAGTTATTCGCAAGCAGCGGATTACTACCTTGTTTCACTTCGTCTCCATTAAAAACGCCATCGAGGTCACGGTCCAGTGCCATCCACACGCCGGAGCCTGGTGGCACGCAGGTAAATGTTAGCGTCTGGTCATTCTGGTTCACGAGTGCCCGCAATTCCGTATCTGTAACAACATCATCAGTACGATCAGTCTGGTAACTGCCATCTGCCTGCATCAATGCACTGCGCGATATTCCATCTATCACTCCATGCACGATCAGGTCACACTCCGCACGCGGCGTAGTTACTTGTGCTCGGGCACGTAATAAATCGATGCGTGCATGAACATCCGCGCCACTCGCTGCGGACAATGTAATCTGTTGCCCAACGACAGGTGCTAGCTCACTGTCCATGGCCATGACAAAATCCACGACGTTGTCGCGTTCCGCATCGGAATTAAACGCAAACACGCCGCCGCGTAAAAAATTATCCAGAGTATCCATACTGCCATCATGCATGAAACCGAAGCCTCTAACCTGATCCGCAACCGGATATATCAGTGGGCTATTGGGACTGTTGCCAAACATTTTACCCGACGCACCAAACTTGCCCACTTTCTGATACATGTTACGCAAATGAGGAATTTTAAATTGTTGCGAAATATCGTCACCTTCCACTGAAGAAAGGCCCGAAGTACCAAAATGCCCTTCCAGCTCATTTAGAACATGGCAATTATTACACGTCATTAGTGGTGTGGGGACGACCGGACTCATACCCGTTGTGAGTTGGTTCATATAAATATTCCGGCCTTGTGCCTGATCTGCATCCAGGGAATTATTCAATGCACGAATGGGATTGGGGGGATACATAATCTCAAGTGCAAACTCGGCGAAGGCCTGCATGTCCTGCGCAGGTAGTTCCTCGTCGGTACCCACCAGGCCCGGAAATGCCACGTTGAAATCTTTGAACGCGCCGAGTTCGATGCTTTCTCCCGTTTGCGCGCTAGCGCCAACCCGATCACCGCGCCAGTGCATGGGACCGTTGCCATCGAGCCCGCGTAGACTCTGAGTGGTCATGGGTCCTTTCATGGGATGAAATACCGCTGGACCATCTGAGGCTGGCGGCGTTAACGGGAAGACGTTATTACCTAGCCTGAAAGACGCAAAAGGATTAGGATTTGACACGACAACATCATCGGGATTACCCAGATCCCAGGCCAGGCCATCGAAATCGCCAAACACGTGGCACAAACCGCAGGAAGAATCACCATGACTCGACAAGGTCGCGTCGTACAGAAAACGCCGGCCATTAACGACGACTGCCGGCTCGGGATTAAACATTGTGATGTGAGCTACTTCAGTATTCGATATGGTATCAATCACGGACAAACCGTTATCAAAGCGTGTTAACACATAGAGTTGATCGCGGGTATCATCCAGTACCACACCTGTCGGTCCGCCGGCGGAAAGAGCGACATGAGGAACCGTTGTTTCCGGATTAAAGCTATCATCTTCCAACTCTGCCGTAGCATAGACACCAATTTTATTCGAACCAAATGCTGCTACATATAAACTACCACCATCACTGGATACCGCCATGCCAACCGGATTTGCCAGCGCCGCATCGCGCTCTGTCTGGGTGCCAGGAAACTGTGCGTAATTGATATGCTTGTTGAGATGCAGCGAGGTAACTGTACCGGCGTCGATGACGCTAATTCTACTTTCGGCAAAATGCCCGCGCACGGTAGTGGCGCTACTGCCAGGCCCTTCAAAGCGAATCTGGTTCAATGCTTCGGTATTGGAGACATACACTTTACCGGTTACCGGGTTGGTGACCATGTTATACAGTACTGTACCGACGCCACTATGGCGTGTACCGCTGGTTTGCGGTGGATTGGTTGTGGCATCAATTTCGAATACGTCGTAATCGGGCAAAGACAGGTTGACCTTTTCATCCCAGAGCCCACCTAACATATCTGTAATACTGCCAGTCCCATCTGCCCAATTGGTACCATTGAATTTCAGAATAAGCCCTGTATCAGGCGCCAGAACACTATCCAGATTCATCAACGGCGCGGGTTTTGCCAAAGCGTTTTCGCCAATGGCTGTCGTCTGGTTACCGGATAAGAATACGCCTGCATAAACCGTGTTACCATCGTTGCTGACGGTCAGTGCTCGTGGAGTATCACCAAATAAGGTAATAACGGTGGTTGGATCACCTCCGATGGATGCACCCAGATTCGTTGTGTCAAACACCCACACATCTGCGCGCCCGACACCCGACGTCTTCAACTGCGCGTCAACCGGATTGTCATCAGGCCCATTTTGACCACGATGCGCCGTAGTGATAAATGCATATTGATCATTAGCGCCAGCAAATACGATATCTCGTGGTTCATCACCTACCAGCAAGGTGCGCACCACGCGCGGCGGATTTATATCGACATCCACGATACTGACGCTGTCCGACAAATGATTGACAACCCAGACTTGATTGTTAAGCACAGCCACCGCCGTGGGTTCCATGCCTACCGGCACGGTCGCGCTATACTCCAGCCCCGTATCGGTAATGGAATAGATTTCCAGGGTACTGTTGGGTGTGTTGGCGACATATAAAGTACTGTTATCGGGGGATAACGCCAGGGGACGCACCTGGCCGGTTTCGAAGGTAACAAAGTTGTTATCCACGGTTGGAGGTATTACTGGTCCTCCCCCGCCGCCATCGCCTCCACTGCTGCATGCTGTTGTAAAAATTACCAATCCAGCCCAATACCAACCACGAAATCCCTGAATACCCATAAACTGATTCCCATTAATTAACGAATAACATAAGTCTACCAGCGCCCATCAATGTAGCAACAGTGCAATGACTAAAATTATTAAAATTTGGTAATTATTCACAAACGGAGGCGCAACGGTATTATTCTAACTGATGTGATTGTATGCAGACTAAATTGACAGACAAATGTATATACTGTCTTCAACTTAGTCTTTGGAAAGGTTTACGAACCTTCAATCGGCGTTGCCGACAGATTGTTAAAGTCTTTATCACGTAAACCGGTTAACACCGCATCCCCACTACCTGTGACACTCAGTTGACCGTAGCGAGCAGCACTATAATACTTGCCGTGTTGTTCCTGAAAGAAAAAAGCATCTGTTGCTATTTTTACCACATTATTCCGTTTACGATAAAACAACAGGTGTTCATTTGTTCCGAGTGCTGTATTGCTGTCGTGAATACGACGAAAGCGCGCAACATTGTTAGCATCCAGGCTGACGACTAGCTGACCCTCATCAGTTAGCTGTTTCGTATACCTGGCAACATCCCCTGCCAGGCGATAGCGCAATACCATATAATCACCCTGTAAAATCGAGCGTGGGTCACGGGGTGCCAATTCCAGCAGCATCGTCGTGCCGTTCGCCAGCACATACTCCTTGCTGATAATCAAAAAATTTGCCACAACTAAAATCATTACAAGAACGCCAAACAGGATCTTGTTACCGATTTTGTCAAGACTGAAGGCCCCGCTATTCATTTAACGCGATCTCCTTTTGCGCTGCGAGATAAAACTTCAACCCGAAGCGTCCGGCAATCAGCAATGCTCCGACTCCAATCAAGAGCATGGATTTCGTCAACAGATTTAACTCAATACCATAAAAAAATGCTGTTAAAAACACAGTAAAGAACCCGATCGCAACACTCATCAACACGCGGTCGACTCTGGCGAAACCCAGCAACAGTATGATCAGTGCCATAATGAGACCCGGCGCCATAGCGCTGAGAATAATAACCAGTATACAACTCGCGTATAAGGCTGCGGTATTTGCCGAGGTTAAAGTAAAGTTTTCGGACTTGACCAACTCATAGACGAGATATAACAACAGCAATCCCAAACCGATACCGGAAATCCAGGGATTGGGAAATAACTGCATATCCCTCATTAGCTCAGGCAGAACATACACAGTAGACAACATTAATACGCTAAGCTGACCAAACAACACACCCCACTTAACCGGTGTTAGCAAGCGAGCCTGACCGCGCGCCAGGAAATGCTGTTCAGCATACACCAATAGTACGAAAAGCATGGCAAAACTGATCACGATCACGTGCACCCAGTCCAACGCCTTCCATTCAAATAACAAGATCGCTAACGCAAAGATAATCGATGCGGCGGATAAGAAACGGTGCACAATATCCGGGTAAAAGGCCAGCAACACCGCTTCCAACGCGACAAAACTTAATATCGTGATCTCAAAACTTTCCGAGAATTGTGCAACGCCAAATATCATCAGCGCTTCGCCGGCAAGGCTCACCGCAAGCGCCATTTGGGTAATAAAGTCATTGTCGCTGACACAGCGCCCAACTACGGCACCTACAACCAGTACTACGCCCAGGATCAATGTGGCTTGCTCAGATTCGACAATCGCGGCACCCACAACAAAGCCAATTAACATCCAGCTTGCCAGCCAGGCACTAAAGCCCACCATAATACGCACATACCAGGGTTGCTCATTATGCTCCCTGGCAAGCAGGGTACGGGTTTTCGGTTCCCAGTCACTATCGAGCAGGTTCTCCTCGGCTAATTGCGAAAACACATCCTGAAAATTGCCATGCCGTTCACTCATGCTTGCGCCTCCCAGGACTTCCTGACTTTACGCAACCAGTGCGCAGCGGCAGCAGACTGGCCGATCACCAGGATGCTCAACAGAAAAAACATTTCAAAACCGGAATGAATGACCCTGGCCAGCAACGAAGTAACAATAACAATCAGGGCCAGTAAGGAAACTGCCAGAATAAACATATCCAGCAACTTTTTACTGTAATAGTACAGCGCCAGCAGGGTAAAAATGGCAAATAACACTGGTGACACGTAGCGAATGCCCCAGTAATATTCGGCGCCCATGGCAAAAATAAAAATCAAGGTACTGATAGCGATGGGTACTAAAGCGAATACGGCAATAATGCGGGGGAAACTGCGGCCACGCATCCAGTGAAGTTCACGCCGCTGAAAAAACTCCCAGCTAACCAGGGCGAACGCATTAAGGGCACACACCCATTGCGCGAGCGCAAAATCCGTCAACGAATAGGTAATACCTGCAAACGGACCAAGCTCCGTAGCCAGCCCACGGCTCCAGTCCTCGGGGTGAACCAGTTGGGTCCAGTATAAAATCAAAGATAAATTCGCCAGCACCAGTAACAACAACCACAACCCAGGATTGCGGCCTATCAGGGCCCAGCCGCTGATGAGTATCGCCCAGGTTAGAAACAATCCATAAGGATCAGCACCGGTCTGATAAGTCTGGCCATAAACCGCCAGTAGTACACCGGTGAAAACGGCCGCCGCGAACAGTGCTGCCTTACCAGAGAGCTTGTCCACTCCTCTGAAATATGCCACAACTACCGCCGCAACCAGAGCCCCTTCAATGAGAATAAATTTAGCCGCCTTGTGCAGTTCCGCCCAGTTGTAGGCAAAGAAAGCCATTACGCCGACAACAGTCAGCGCCGCTCCACTGATTAACATTAGTCGATCCACAAACTGCAGCCATGCTGCACGGTCCGGTTTCAGACCGGCCAGTTCAAACGCGCGTTGTTGCGCTGACACTGACAACTTAAGTTCATTGGCAATATGCTTCAGGCGGCGAGTAGTGACAGGAATAGCGGAGAGTTTTTGTTTGGCCATAAATTAAAGCGATTCTGCAAAGAAATATTCCTTATTACCTGATTTATAATAGCATACTATTTGAGGATCGCTTCAGAGCCGCATGCGATATACCTGCCGCTGAAAAATTGTCAGCGGATAATGGTGAGAGCTAGTAAACCGAATGAAATAAAGGCCAGGTTACTTGCTATTGATTTGCTGCAGAGCTTCCGCTTGCGATAAACCAACATAAGAGTCAATCACTGCCAAAAAGCGGTTTATCTCAATTGGTTTGGCCAGTACATCAACCGCCCCGAGCGTAATGATTTTCTCCAGATCATCGGGTAGCGTATCAGTCGTCACTGCAACTACAGGCACGCCTTGCAGATCAGAATCCTCACACCATTGCGCCAGCAAACCATAGCCATCTACTCCGGGCAAATGAACATCCAGCAATATTAAACAGGGATGATGTTGTTCAACCATTTCCATGCACTGCGCTGGGCTTTGTACCGCAACCAACCGGCAATGAGGCCTTTGCTGCAATAGCGTTTCAACTAATCTGATACTCGCAGGATTATCGTCAATGTAGAGAATAACGTATTCGGCTTCAGATGCAGGTTGCTGCGAATCATCCTGCGCAGCTACGGTTTGCGCTTCGCTAGTTTCCGGCGCTTGTTCGGGAATCGTAATCACAACGACCTTGTCAGGATCAAATTCATAGCGAATGGATCCCCCCATTAACTCCAACAGCGATTGCCCAATCAGCGAGTCAATACCGGAATGGTTGATACTGCGAGTATCACGCTGCGGCAAATTAGCGTCATTCGCATCATTTGCTCCGGAACTACTGGTTGCTTCTGCTACGGAATTATGAACACTAATACGCGTCTCTGCGGGCTGGCTTTCAAGCGTAATGTTCACCTTGCTGCCTAGCGGTGCGCTGTTTATTGCGCCGCTTAATACCTGCAACAACACCTGTTGCAAACGTGACTTGTCCCCGCGTATTTCCTGTTCCGGATTTAGATGATCAGACGAGATTAACAGTTCAACTTTCCTGTCCCATACAAAACCCGCTAATTGCTGTACACACTCATCTACCAGCTGCACCATCTGAAGAGGCTCCCTGGCCAGGCTGACCACACCCGATTCCAGATTGACAACATCCACCATACGGGTAACCGTTCCGAGTAAACGATTACCCGCATCAGTAATCTCCTGCAAGTACCGCCTGTTGTTGTCGTCGAGTTCCTGATTCAACGCTATGATCTGGGCAAAACCGAGTATCGCATTCAGCGTGACTCGCAATTCATGGCTAATACCGGATAGAAATTCCGGTTTCGTAAGTCTGGCAGCTTCGGCCTGTTGCGACTCAAACTGCAAACCAGCGTCAACAGGCACGACAACTTCGGAGCTTTGCTGAATTTGCTGCTGCTCCATCGACTGCAGTGCGTTTTGCAACTCTTTTTCCAGCTGGTTTCGCTGCTGCTCGGCATTTTGCAGATGCTGCTCCCACTGCTGTGCCTGTTTTTGCGCATCCTTGAATTGCTGTTCTTTTTCCTGCAGCACCTGCTGGAAATCCTGCATTTGCTGCTGCACATGATGCAGCTGCTCCACATCGATGAGCATACCAATAACTTCCAAAGGCTCCGCAGTACTGTTTTTCAACAGTCTTAACTCATTATGTACCCAGCAATATTCGCCATCCGCCTTTTTAAAACGATAAGCATGGGAGAAGGATTTCGTGTCCGGCAAATTATCCAACGCCTTTTGCAACTGTTCCCGATCATCCGGGTGGCATTGATCCAGTAAAAAGTTCGCCTGCCCTGTACTACGGTCAACCGGAAATCCGAACAATACTTCGATGTTGGGGCTGACATAATGCAAGACATGATCACCTTGCCAGTCGCAGGCGTAGGTCACCACCGGGCTGGCTTCGATGATCGATTCCAGGCGCTTTTCTGTGATGTTGGCATCCTGCCCAGCAGCATTGACCGGCCCCAGATCCACGGCATATCCAACCATGCCATTCACTTCCCCGCTGTGATCCCTGGTGACCCCTAACGATAAGCGGGCGTCAAATACTTCACCGGACTTGCGCCGCATTTGCAGCTCGAGATCCTGTGTGCCCTGTTCGAGGAGGATGTTGGCGGCCTGCTCCTGGATAAACCGGTAGTCTTTCTCCGGATAAACCAGTGCAATGTGTTGACCTACTACTTCTGCGGCTGGATAACCAAACACCTTTTCTGAACCATGGTTCCAGCTGGTAATAATGCCTTTTAAATCCGTGGTAATCACCGAGTCATGGATTTGATCGGCAACAATGGATTTTTGCGTGACCTCCACCTTGTATTGCTCAATCTGTTGAATCAGACTTTCATTTTCGCTGGATAACTTGATTTCATTTTGTTTGAGCTCCGTAATATCCCTGGCGATAGCATAGATCACCTCACCGGTTTGCAGCGCGGTGGACCACTGCAACCACCGCATATCGCCGCCTTGCGCGACAAAGCACGCGGTAAATTCCTCACAACGTTGGCTGCCCGTAAATAGTGACTGGTATCTCGCGTGCGTGGCTGCACGATCATCGGGAAAAATCAAATCCAGAAATGATTTGCCTCGCAGTTCTTCTACGGGAAATCCCAGCACGTCGCTCCAGGCCTGATTGAGACTAATGAAATGCCCGTGTTTATCACAGGCGCACAACAGATCCGCTGAAGTTTCAAAAAATTTCTGAAAATCGATAATTGCATTATGCTTCTGATTTTCGCTAACAATGTGCCGAACAACTTCCGGCAGTCTTTCCAGGTTGGTCTTTAACACATAATCGGCCGCGCCCAGTCGCATGCAATCGACGATCGCCACTTCATCCAGAATATCAGAGAACATCACCACCGATACCGGCAATTGCCGCTGTTGAATGACTTTCATCGCCTGCAACCCATTGCCATCTGGAACATGATCATCCAGAAAAATAATCTGGAAAGACTGTTGTTCGATTTGTGCCAGGAAATCCTTGTAGGTTCTCACCAGTTCGATACTGATATCAAAGCCGTCATCAATCAGCTTTTGATTAATCTTTCTGGCCAACGATACATCATCTTCCAGATGCAAGACGGAAAGCGGTTGAGTGGTCTGTTGCGATGCCATAAGTATTTACTAAATAGTCTTTTAAGTTTTCTGTTCCCCGGTACGCAAAAATTCCTTCGCGTTTCTACTACATCGGCATGATTTTAAGTTTATTGATTTCCACGCAAAGTAAAATATTAGTTAAGTAATATCAATAAGTTGGAGGGTATCGCCAAAACTGCAGAACACAAGCGACAGGAAGCATTAGTACATTTTTTAACCGCCCCGCGCAGCCCCATGCATCATGACATATTGCCGACACGGAAAAAACGGTTTGCAGTAATAACCAGGACTAACATCATGGGCTTTATAATTATCAATATGTTAAAACAATCAATAATAGCGGGCTGATTAATACAACGGATAGATGGCATTTATCGGTATAAACATCGTAAGATGAAAGAGGAACTACAGGAAACAATCTTTATCAAAGTACTATAATAAATTGTATATATTCTTTTAACCGCAATTGAGATTCGCTAACCTTTATCATTATGGGATATCTACCACGAGACATACATATAAATGTAGACGGTGTTTCACTCCACGGTTCACTTGCCTTATGTAATGATAGCGCCGGAATGGTACTGTTCGTACAAGGTATTGGTAGCGGCCGCTTCAGTCCACGCAACAAATATATCGCCGAAAAACTTAATGATGCGGGCGTATCCACCCTGTTGATTGACTTGCTAACACCAAGCGAACGCAGTGTCATTCGCGATCGTGACCAGTTATCCAAACTGAACTGGCTCTATGCGCGGCTGAATCGCGTCGTTGACTGGTTGCTACAGCACAAAGATACTGCCGGTTCACACCTAGCACTCTTCGCCAGTAATACCGGTGCTGCCGCCGGATTGAAAATTGCAGCGGACCGCGCACAACAAATCAGCGCAGTAGTCTCCTGGAGCGGTCATCCGGGACTGGCGCTAGATTCGCTGCCGACCATCCAGGCACCGACCCTGTTGATTGCAGGCGCATATGATCAACCTATTGTCGACGAGAATCGTGAGGCGGCAGAACACTTTCGTACCACGTGTTACCTCGAAATTATTACCGATACGGGCCATGAATTAAAAGAATCCCGCAAACGCGATGAGTTGGCGGCGCTGAGTAAAGACTGGTTCTTAAAATACCTGCCGCAACAATAAGACACAGCCGCTTAAATCGCTACATTTATCCTGCCCCACCGCTACCCTCATCCTGTTCGCCGCACTACTGCCTGCCTATCGCCTGCTGACCAGCAATTGGCAGGTTATGACAAAGTCACGGCCTGTTATTTCCATCTAAATGTCGGTACCATTAAAAAATTGATCACCTGATATTAACGCGAATCTGTTGAAAATATCGTGTGCTTAACATCTTTCGGTAGCGTATCAATTTAACTATGAAAACAATTCGCTTTTACCTTGCACCTCTCTATCTTTCCAGCTTGATTGTTGCGCTAAGCGCTTGCGAATTTGAAAGCAGCAACAACCTGCAAGGTGTCCCCGACCAGGGTTTATTCATCTACCTGGAAGCCAACCGTCATGAAAACGGTGATATTGCGCAAATTGCCGCGGCTGTTTTTAAAGATAGTGAACCATTAAACGCGGTGGGCGGCGATGTCTTTAAAGCATCCACGAACACCAGTGAAGTGTTATTAACGGAGGCGGGTTATTATACCGGCAGCTATTACAGTTCATTGCCCATTAGCGATGTGGACCAGGATGTGACACTGACCATCGTTCATGAGCCGGTGCTGGCCCGGGAAGATCGCTGGTATCCGGTGGACGTTATCAATGTTGATCCCGGACCCAGTGAACTGGTTGGCAACTCAGTGACTGTCACATTGCCCCCACCGGTCGTCATTACCACAGCTCAAACAGCCACTCCTTATATCAGTATCAGCGACAGCATTAATCTTACATGGGGCGAGGGCGGTGAAGGCGACACAATGCGCATTCGTGCTGCGACCACCTGCGACAACGGACTTAATGTTTCAACTTATGGAACTGAAGTCGCGCTTGGGGATGATGATGGTATTGAGACAATCACCATGAATAATTTTATCTTCGATTCCGCAGAAGAATTTCCCGCTATCACATTCATTGCCAATGTGGGCCTTGGCATGTTACAGCAGGTGCTCAACGATTTAAGCGCCGGCAAAGCTGACCCGGATTTTTTTGCCCGGCAACTACCCGCCAATCCCATCGAAAGCGACTGCGAAATCCGCCTGTTTCTGTTTCGTCAACGTAATGGAGTATTTGATAACGCGTTTGATAATGGTTCGGTCAAGGGGAGCACCAGCGCCGAGTTCACCATCTATTACTCACCCGGTTAATAATAAAAAACATGCGGACAGGCAAACCACTACTTCTCACATTATTCCTGCTGCAGTTTCCCTTCGCAGCGAGTGCGAACAACATGCAAGTGGATGTTAACGGCTCGATCACGTTTCTTGATGCCGGCGGCAATGATGACTTTGAGTCAGGCCGTGCAATATCCGTCTTTTTTGACTACAACCTGAAGCCCTGGCTGGCGCTGGATGCCGGACTGATAGTTTCCGATAAAGCACAGGACAAAATTCGCACCGACATTGTTGGTACTTATCAGGCCAGTTTGGGAACCCGAATGTTACTGCTGGGGATAAAACCCCGCTATCAATTTGATGGGCCCTTCGAAATTTATGGGAGAACCGGGCTTACCTACTGGCGAACCGAAATCGAAGTGGAGGAATACTTTAATGACGTTATTCCCGGTGGTGTCGCTACGAACAGCGACAAGGGTTATGGGTATTACCTCAACTTCGGTGCGCTGCATAATGTCACTCAGCAAGTATCGGTGCAGATAGAACTCAGCTACATACAACAGCTTGACGTCTTTGAAGGTAAATCTAATTATCCTTTTGACTTAACGATTACTGGTATCGGTATTGGGATTGGTTATCGGTTTTAGGAAGCGGTATGGCATATACTAACTTAACAATCATGAAAGCCACACCCGCAATCGCATGCGATCAAAGCCACCTCGCACCCAGAATAACACTTCTGTTCGGTTTAATATTTTTGTCAACGCCTGCCAGTGCAGAGCTAACTGACAAATA
>Ga0209742_10001013_pt1 | contig 13609 bp, 14 predicted proteins | sample DeeMarSeWOR38_10_FD_187462 | JGI IMG/M metagenome (GOLD analysis project Ga0209742, IMG submission 187462) | Marine sediment microbial communities from White Oak River estuary, North Carolina - WOR-3-8_10 (SPAdes) (version 2) | ecosystem: Environmental > Aquatic > Marine > Intertidal zone >... | reverse complement strand
AGGTGCTGCGCATAAACGGCCGGCCGAATTGTTCTTCCAGCTCATAAAAATCCACGGTGTCGTTTCTGAAATTCTCAATGGCAAAAGAGAGTTGAATGTGCGCCAGATACGAGAATTAGCTAAACGTTTTCATGTCTCGCCGGCCGTTTTTATCTAGAAGCTTTGATAAGAGATGATGCCTTTTTGCTTCAAAAGGTGCTGTTAGTTGTTAGCACCATAGGCATTTAAGCAAGCTTAAACATTCTTACCCCAACCCCGCCTGAAAATCCCAATTTTCACGATTTTACGCCTTCATCATTTTCTTAATCTAATGTGATATGCTCTCGTTCTAGGTGTAGAAAAGCCCTGTAATTTGCTTAAGAGTCAGGAGATTTTTGCCGATGATTCAAGGTGGACATTCTGAAATGCCAGGCTCTGTGCCTCCAGTGTTGTTGGCAGAAGGCCTGCGAAAATCCTATGGTAGCAGAGAGGCGCTGAGGGGATTGTCGTTCTCCTTGCGGGCCGGCCGGATCCTGGGTTTCCTGGGACCTAACGGGGCGGGGAAAACGACAGCCATCCGCATCCTGACCACGATTCTAGAGCCTTCCGCAGGTAGCTTTCTCATAGACGGTATCAGTTCCGATTATCCTGAGCGTATTCGCCGCCAGATCGGTGTACTGCCGGAGAGCCTGGGCTTTCCCCGGCAGATCAGCGGCATTGAGTACCTGAATTTCTTTGGCCAGCTCTACGGGCGCACGGCGACAGAGGCGAGAGAAACCGGCCGGGCGCTGCTGGAAGGGGTGGGGTTGCAACAGCGGGGAAACTCCCTGATCAAAACCTACAGCCGGGGGATGCGGCAACGGTTGGGCATCGCCCGCGCACTGGTCAACGACCCGGTGGTTGTCTTTCTGGACGAACCGACGCTGGGCTTAGATCCCCGCGGACAACAGGAGTTGCTGGCCATGGTGCAGCGGATTGCCCGCGAGCGAGACGTCGGCGTCATTTTGTGTAGCCACCTATTGGCAGAAGTGGAAGGCGTTTGCGACGACGTCGTCATCCTCAGCGCGGGGCAAGTTGTGGCCCAGGGAACGGTCGCCGACGTCATCGGGCAAACTCAGCGCCGCGCCGCCCGGCGCAACGTCATCCGTGTCCAGGTGCCGGTTCCGGCGATGGCAGAATCCCGGCAACTCCTGGAAGCGCTGCAACCGGTCAGCGCTGTTATCCCGGCCGGGGAGTCGACGGGCTGGCTACGGGTGGAGCTGGCGGACTCGCCCGACGGCAATGTAGCGGAGGGCATGCCGAAGGTAAAAAACAAAATACTCGAGGCCCTGATCCGCGCTGACATTCCTATCCAGGGTTTTGAGGTTGGTGGCGGCCGGTTGCAGGAAGTCTTCTTACAACTTACAGAGGAGGGAAATGAATGAGCAACAGAAAGAACGCAGGTGAAGACAAAGATGACGAGTCCTCGGGGACAGGACGGCCCCCCTGGTGGCTGATGTTCTGGCGGGAGCTCACTGACCTCTGGTTCTGGGGTCGAGCGCTTTATCTCATCATTCTGTACAGTGTCCTGCTGGGCATCATGGCCTTTGTGCTGGCTGCCAATAGCGAACTGGACCTGATTCCGCCGAAGGAAATGGTTTTCCTGACGCTCCAGGTGGCTATGGCTGTTGGCCTGTTCATCGGCCTGATCATCGGCGCAGATAGCATCAGCGGCGAGCGGGAACGCGCCACCCTCGAAGGGTTACTGTTAGCGCCGGCAAGTCGCAGACAGATTGTGGCCGGTAAATATCTGGCCGCAATCAGTCCCTGGCCGGTGGCTCTTCTCGTGGCTGTCCCTTTCCTATTTGTGCTCTCCCAGGGCGATCCCGTTTTTTGGCAGGCCCTGTTCTGGGGTGGGTTGTTGGGCAGCATCCTGGCTCCTGCTTTCACCGCCTTTGGCATGTTGGTCAGTGTCTGGTCCAACTCAAATAAGACCAGCCTGTTCGTGAGCCTGACCGTTTACATCCTTTTCCTGCTGCCGACGCAATTTCCCGGAACTGCCCAGGCCGGCACGATGGGTCAACTGCTAAAGAAAGTGAACCCACTTGAGGCAACCAACCAGTTTCTGGAGAAAATTCTGGTAAATAATCGCACATTGGAGGAGATGCGCTCCTGGTTGATCGCTCCAGTGCTGTTTGCCGTCCTCGTCCTGGGTTTGCTTTTCTGGTATGCTGCGCCCCGCCTGCGCCTTGATGCGACCGCCGGGCGGACATTCCGGTTGAATTGGGGACGTGCTGCCGTTTTGCTATTGGTGGTGGGTCTCCTAGTGACCTCTCCGGCACTGGCGCAGTCGTCAAATCCCGCATTTCAGATAGATATCGACGAGGATTACCGATTGTTGCTGACGGGGGACGAGCTTGAGTTCAATACGCTGGTGACTTATACGGGCACGGAGGAGGGGGCACCCCCGTTGATCGTAGCCATGAACATCATCAATCTAGAGGGAGATGGCGATCCGGTTGATCCTGAAGATTGGTCACCGGAACGGACACAATACATTGACTCCCTGGCCAAAGGCGAGTCCGTCGATCTGACCTGGGTCGTCAATCCTATTCTGGAAGGAGACTACATGGTATACATGGTAGTCATTCCTGAACCGGATGGGTCTGACGCCACCAGCCAGCCTGTCGCCAGTTCAGGCATCCACCTGACTGTGGAGCAATCCACAGGCATTAATCCCGGTGGCGTGCTGCCGATTGCCATCGGCATCCCGCTCTTATTAGTGCTGGTGGTCGCGGTTCTTTTCTGGCTGCGCCGGCGCAGATTCGGCGCGGACGATGCTTAACGATCGTTCAAAAAATTGAGGCCGTGAGAGGGCTGATCGTCAATTGCATGAGCCCGGCCGGGTTTGAGTACCTCGCCGTTGTTCACAACACAGTCCGCCAAGGCATGCCCGGAGATGATCCAGGGTGGTGTCCTGGTTTTTGCCTTCAGTTAGCGTTATGCTCGGAAATGGGTGAAGGAATATGGAACAGAAGACCCCTGATCGCTTCCGCGAAGAGCAGCGCTTTCGTCAGCCGTGGATTTGGTTGCTGATAGGTTTTGTCGCCGCCCTGCAATGGTGGGGGTTGTTCCAACAGATCTTGCTGGGGCAGCCATGGGGAAGTAGGCCGGCGCCGGATTGGTTAGTAGTACTATTCTGGCTGCTGTTTGGCATCGGCCTGCCGCTCCTTTTTCTGTACCTGAAGCTCGTCGTCACGGTAACGAACGAATCCATCGACATCCACTTCCGGCCCCTCACCAGGCGCACGATCCCGATCGACGAAGTCACTCATGTCGAAGCACGCACCTATTCGCCCATTTGGGAGTATGGCGGCTGGGGAATACGCGGCTTTAGCAGCAACAGGGCCTACAACGTTAGTGGCAATCGCGGGGTGGAGCTGGTTCTGAAAGACGGCCGGAAGGTGATGATTGGCTCACAACAGGCCGATAACCTAGCCCGAGCCATCGCCGCTGCTCAGTAATGAGTTGGTGTTCTTCCCCTTGACAAAAAACAAACATGGAACCAAAATGGTATCATAACGCAACTGCTATAAGGAGCAGCTATGTATTCGATAACCGTTAAGAATATTCCCGAAGATATCTATGAAAGTCTGAAACAGTCAGCAAAAGCAAACCGGCGCAGTATCAACAGCGAAATCATTTTTATCATCGAAGAAGCGGTCAAAAGCAAAAAAACCGCCCCCGAAGAATTTTTAGTGCGAGCACGTCTAATTAGGGAGAAAACTGCCAATTACACGATTACGGATGATAAATTCACGCAAGCGAAACAAGCTGGCCGGCCATGATTGTTGTCGACACGAATATTATTGGTTATCTATTCCTATCCAGCGACAAATCAACCCTGAGTGAGCAGGCGTTGTTAAGAGATTCAACTTGGGCGGCGCCCCGGCTATGGCGTAGTGAAATGAGGAACGTTCTGGCTTTTTACATCCGTAAGGGCCTTCTTTCTTTAACAGATGCCCAACAGATCATGACAGAGGCAACCAGTCTGATGCAGGGTCAAGAATATGAAGTTACTTCAAATCAAGTATTGGAGCTTGTCGACGTCAGTAACTGCTCTGCCTATGATTGTGAATTCGTAGCCTTGGCCAGGGATTTGAAAGCATCGTTGGTTACTGTCGATCGACAGATTCTGAAGGATTTTCCAGACACTGCGCTTTCTTTAGATGCCTTCGTCGGGGTCGAGTGATGGAATGAAACGGGCGATAAAGACTCTCATGATGGCATAAAAGTCCACGAAAAATTCAAACCATCTTCATGCCATCTTCACATTTGCTTGTTATTATCAACCCATATTATCATCTTGCGCAGTCGACGATATCGCATGTAATAAGATGAAAAAGAGGATTGAGTGAGCAAATCAATTCTGGTTGTCGATGATGAAGCACGGCTGGTCAACCTGGTACGCGGCTACTTAGAACAGGAGGGATACACGGTTTTTTCGGCCACCAACGGCCGCGAGGCGCTTTTTGTGGCCCGCGAAGAACGGCCGGACCTCATCGTCTTGGACTTGATGATGCCTGAAATGGACGGGTGGGAGTTTTTGCGTCTGCACCGCCAGGAATATACCACGCCCATTATCATGCTCACTGCTCGTATCGACGATATCGACAAAGTGGCTGGGCTAGAAATGGGTGCCGATGACTATATCACCAAACCATTTAGCCCGCGGGAGTTGGTGGCCCGGGTGCGAGCTGTATTGCGGCGAACGGAACCGGCGGTCGAAAAATCCGTCATATTGCGAGCTGGAGATTTAGAACTGGATCAAACGGCCCGGAGCTTGATGATTAAAGAAAACTATGTCGAATTGACCCGCATGGAGTTTGACTTGTTGCAAACCTTAATGAGCAATCCAGGCCGGGCTTTCAACCGATTGGAACTGCTGGAGCGCACGCAAGGCTACGCTTATGATGGTTACGAGCGCACCGTGGATGTACATATAAAAAATCTGCGGAAGAAAATCGAGCCCGATCCATCTAAACCGCTCTATGTATTAACTTCATTCGGCGTAGGCTATCGCTTTAACCCGGAACTCTAAGACACGCATGCCTGCCCTGGGCGAAATTAGACACGCTTTGTGGTTCAAGCTTACCGCAGCCTTTCTGCTGGTGGCTGCCGCTGGCGTCATTATCGTCGCCATATTAGCAAATAGGGCTACAACCGTTGGATTTCGCCATTACCTCAACCAGAACGTGTCCAACCAGTGGGCTGACTTACAGTTACAACTGGCCCTTTATTATGACCGGCAGGGGAATTGGGAAGGGGTCGAATCACTCCTGGTTGCTGCCGGGCCGGGCCGAGGTCAAGGAGGGGGCAGCCTGGTTTTATTGGCTAGCGATGGTCAGGTTGTTGCTTTGGCCGGGGGCAGACGTAACTATCCGACGAGTGCTGCTGAAGCGGATGTTAACCTGCCTATTTTAGTTGACGGTCAACAAGCAGGCACATTACTAGTGAAACAACCAGGCGGTGGAGGTGGAGGTGGCGGTGCCGGCGAACAGTTTCTGGTACAGGTGAACAACGCCATCTGGTGGGGTGGTCTGGCAGCCGTGTTACTAGCTTTGTTCCTGGGTGTGTTTCTGGCGCGGCGCCTTACCCAGCCTCTCCGCCAGTTGACCGAAGCGACGCGCAAGATGGCCAGAGGGGAACTTGGGCAGCAGGTGAGTACCATTGAACGCGGGGAGATAGGTGAACTGTCAACCAGTTTTAACCAGATGTCGGTTGCCCTGGCGGCCTCCGAACAACAGCGCCAGCAAATGTTAGCCGATGTCGCCCACGAGCTACGTACCCCACTGAGCATTACCCAGGGCCACATCGAGGCGATGTTGGATGGCGTTTTCGAGATGACGCCCGAAAACCTGGCTCTCGTCCACGAAGAAACGCTGTTGCTTGGCCGTCTGGTGGATGATTTGAGGACGCTCTCGCTGGCCGAGGCGGGGCAGTTATCCCTGGATCGCGTGACTGTTAACCTGTCCGACTTAATGGTTCAATCTGTATCCGCTTTCGAACCATTGGCTGAAGCTGAGGGTGTAGAACTAACGGCCGAGGTGCCGGCGGAGGCCGTGATGATCACGGCTGATCCTAGTCGTATCAGGCAAGTGCTGGGTAATCTACTTTCCAACGCCTTACGTCATGTTAGCGCCGGGGAGAATGGCCCACCACAGGTGACTTTGTCCCTGTTTAACCGGGGGGATGTCGCCCAGTTGCGCGTCAGCGACAATGGGCCGGGCTTGTCGCCAGAAGCCCAACAACACATCTTTGATCGCTTCTGGCGCGCTGATCGGGCTCGCAGCCGAGACCAAGGCGGTTCTGGCCTGGGATTGGCGATTTGCCGGGCGATCGTGGATGCGCACGACGGCCGGATCTGGGTGAAAAGCACGGCCGGCCAGGGAGCTACATTCATTATCGAATTGCCAGCAGTAAAGGAGAATGAGACCAGGGCAAAGGGGGCTAAGGCACCAAGAGGCAATTAACTATGCAATATCGAATATAACGTCAAATACTGCATAGGGAGAGATTTCTTCATGAAAAGTATTGTATTCTTTGTACTACTGATAGGGTCGGTTTTATCGTTGGCCGCTTGCAGTTCAGCAGGGTCTGATAACGTTGAGGCGACCACTACCCAAACAGCGACAAATAACGAACCAAGCAACGGCATGATGGGCATGGGTGGCAGCATGATGGCCCGCCATCACGCCTCTATTCCTAACGAATACGCCGGATTAACCAATCCTATGCCTGCAGATGATGCTTCGATTGAGCGCGGTGGCGAGATTTATGTCACAAATTGCGCCAGCTGCCACGGCGACGGCGGCATGGGCGACGGTCCGGCCGCTGCTGGGCTTGATCCTGCACCGGCCCCCATTGCCCACACCAGCCAGATGCTGGGCGACGATTATTTATATTGGCGCGTCAGCGAAGGCGGCGCAATGGAGCCGTTTAACTCCACCATGATCGCCTGGAAAACTGTCTTGGATGAAGATGACCGCTGGGATGTGATCAACTACGTACAGGCTTTGGGCAGCGGTCAGGTTATGCCCCAGCAAGGTATGGGCGGCGCAGCCTATGACCCAGATGCTGAAGAAGAAAGACAGGCAGAAATGTTAGCTGAGGCGGTGGCGCAGGAGGTGATTACAAAAGAAGAAGCGGTCGTTTTTGCTGCAACACATGGACTGGTAGACGGGCAAATGATCCGGAATCGCGAAGGTGCGAGCGGGAATATGGACTACAGGATGGCAGATGCCTTGGCTGAATTGGTCGTGGCCGGCAAACTGACCCAGGCCCAAGCCGACACCTTTGCTTCTGTCCATGATCGCCTGGCCAAAGCGGGATTGATGCAGTAATTTCCAAATACATTTTGTATGTACTTGAGTTACCTTAATACTCCCTTCCTCTAAAAAGCCACCCCACCAATAACCAAAAACACATCACAATTACATACCTGCTTCATACAGACTACATAACTCCCGGCTAAGATAGAGCCAAGTTATCGTTCGGGTAGGAACTGGACGATGTGAATAAATTAACCAAATTGCAGGCGCTTTCCTAATGGCATAACTTGAACAATTCAGCCATCAAGCGCCTGGTACCTAAATCGGAGGTAACACGATGAACAAGTTTTTGAAAATTACTGGTATCGTCGCCGTATTGGTGGCCGCACTAGCCCTGGTAGTGGTTGTGACGGGCGCTTTTGCCCAGGGTCCATCTGTGCCTGACCCCACGAACGGAGCTGGTCAGATGCGCCAGGGGAATGGCGCCGGCGCAGGCTTGGGCGTCAGGGCTGTGGACGAAGCTGACATGCATGCGGCTATCGCCGAGGCCTTGGGCATGACCGTGGTAGATTTCGAGGCCGCCCTGGCCGAAGGCAAAACCCCTTTCATCCTGGCCTCGGAGCTGGGTATCGATTTTGCCGATATCCGGGCTGCAATGGCTAGCCTGCACGCCGAGGCATTAGAACAGGCCGTGGCCGAGGGCCTTATCACCCAGGAAAGGGCGAGTTGGATGCTCGGCCGCCAGGCAGGACAAGGCAACCGAGTAGATGGTTCGATCCCAGGCACGGGCAACATGGCCCGCGGCGCGGGTAATATGGCCCGGGGTTCAGCCAATCAAGGTGGCTTCGGTGGTGTCTGTCCCTACCAAACACCCTAATTTCAATCTTCTGATATTTCGATTTACAGAGAAGACCCCACGCGCCAAAGCCCAGCTCTGCTGGGCCGCGCACCACAATGATGAAAACATACCTACTGTAAAATCAAGTGGTTTTCCATCATGTAAATCCTGTTAATCTTGTCTATTCTTGAAGGAGCGCCGCTAATCACGGCGCTCCTTGTGCGGCCGCCCACACCAGGCACTTCCCCTTCACAAATACTCTATTCCCCTTTCACATCCTCTTCACAACTGCTTGTTATATTAGTCTTATTTCCAGATAGGATATCGGCCGGAGCCTGATAGCAAGGACCAGCTTTGGCAGAAATACAAAAAGCTACTCATGGAGGTAAACATGTTGCAAATGAAGAGTACAAAAATAACCAGCCTGCTGATACTTGTCGGATTGATGATCTTGCCGGTTTTTCTGGCGGCTTGCGAGACCAATCCCGACCCGGCCGCAGTTCCCTTCGGTTTGAGGACGTCGGCCACAGACGATCTGGTGGGAGATGGCATCGATGATGCGAGCGAAGTAACCGGGTCGACTACTGGCGATCTCGTAGACGCCCCAGTGGAAGAAGACACGGAAACGGCAACCGGCGTTGTGGCACCCCGGGTAAATAATTATGGCGGGCAATCCCGGATTGCAGACAGGTCCGAACACATCTTTGACCCAAACACTGCGGCCGCGCTAAGCACAGTTGAGATGGAAGGCTTGACTTACATGCGCGAAGAAGAAAAGCTGGCCCGCGACGTCTATCTGGCTCTCTACGACCAATGGGGAGTACCTGTATTCCAAAACATCGCCGGCAGCGAGCAAGCCCACATGGATTCGGTTTTGATGCTGCTGGACCAGTATGGTCTGGCCGATCCGGCCGCCGGCAAAGACGCGGGCGAATTCACCAATCCCCATTTCCAATCGCTGTACGAGCAACTGGTGGGGCAAGGTAGCTTGACCCTGAGCGAAGCCCTCAAAGTGGGTGCAACCATCGAGGAATTGGACATCGTCGATTTAGAACAGCGTTTAGCTCAAACCGGCAATGAATACATCATTCGGGTTTACACCAACCTGTTGGCTGGTTCTGAAAACCACCTGCGTGCCTTCGTCTCCAACCTGCAACGCCAGACCGGCGAGGTATTCCAACCTGCTTATCTCGACCAGGATGCATACCAGGCCATCATCGGCGGCGCTGCGGGGCAAGGAGGTGGTAATGGTCGTTATGGTGGCGGAAATGGCCGGGGTGGCAATGCTGGTAATGGCAACGCTGGTAATGGCAACGCTGGTAATGGCAACGGCCGCCGGAATGGTCAGGGTCGCAATAATACGTAATGGATAACTGGGTTCGAAGGTATCGGCGGGATTAATTATCAAATGTTGACACTAAAGATTCCGCCGATTACCTGAAAAGGAGTGCTCAAGATGTCTGAAGCTCGCACCGAATCCTGGAAGGAACCTCTCCTCCCCAAGGCAAAAAGTGATGATCGCAGTCGCATGCGGGCGGTAGCCAACAACTTGATCCTGCACCTTCACCCCACGAAGGTGCCCGCACCTGCGCTTCGTTGGTCCTATACGTGGGGACTAGGCGGTATCTCTGCGCTACTGGCAACGATGCTGGCCGTGACCGGGGTGCTGCTCATGTTCCGTTACGATGCCAGCGTGGAGCGGGCTTATACCAGTATTCAATACTTAGAAACGCAGGTGTTTTTCGGCTCGCTGGTACGGGCTATCCATCACTGGTCCGCCAATTTGCTCATTATCACCGTCTTTTTACATCTACTCAGGGTGTTCTTCACCGGCGGATTTAAAAAAGGCCGGGCCGCCAATTGGATTGTGGGGGTTACATTGTTGTTGCTGGTGGTAGCGTTTAATTTCACCGGCTATTTGTTGCCCTGGGATCAGTTGGCTTTTTGGGCGATCACGGTGGGAACAAGCTTGCTCGGATATGTGCCCCTGGTGGGAACGGCCGTGAGTAATTTCCTGCTTGCCGGGCCCGAGGTAGGCCAAGGGGCATTACGCAACTTCTACGCCATCCACGTGGCCGTTTTGCCCGCCGTGCTGGTATTGCTCATGTCCTATCATTTCTGGAAAGTGCGGAAAGATGGTGGCATTTCCCAGCCTGGGGCCATGCCGGCCGAAGAAGGCCATAAAAAGCTCCGGATTGTGCGCTTGACGACCATCCCCCACCTGGTTCAGCGTGAACTGGCCGCGGCTTTGGTCGTGATTGCCGCTCTTGCTCTGTGGGCCATGTTGGTGCCTGCCCCATTAGAAGAACTCGCTAACCCGGCCCACCCACCGAACCCGGCCAAAGCTGCCTGGTATTTCATGGGTTTGCAAGAACTATTGTTACACATGCACCCGCTGGCGGCTATGATTTTTCCCGGTTTTGTGTTGCTGGCCATCACCCTTATTCCCTATTGGGACAGGGGCGAGGCCGATATTGGCCTCTATTTCCGTTCACGGGAAGGGGCGTTCATGGCCCTGGCCGGGGCGTTTTTCGCACTGGCATTAGTGCCATTGTTAGTATTGGCCGACGAATATTGGATTGACTTGCCGGCCTTATTGCCGACCTGGCCCACCATCCTATCAAACGGCCTGGTTCCCTTACTGTTATCTTTGGCCGGCCTGGCGATCATTTACTTCATCATGCGGGTTGGAGCCAGGACAAACCACGCTGAGAGCTTGGTCGGGCTCTTCACTTTTGTGGTGATTAGCTTCATTGTCTTGACCATTATCGGCGAATTTTTTAGAGGCGCGAACATGGCCCTTATCAATCCCTTCTGAGATGGTGCCAGGCGTCAGGACCTTGCCAGTGCCAACAGCGCCTGGCAATCACAACTACTATCGAGGACAGGCATATGAAACATCATCAAAAAAAACGACCCCCCACCGCTAAAAATGATGACAGGTCGCAATTATCTCGGCGCAACTTCCTGAGAATGGGTATTGGCGCCTTGAGTGCATTAGCCTTGTTGGAAGTTGGCGGCGCCAGTTTGCTCTTCATGAAGCCTCGCAGCCTGGAAGGAGAATTTGGTGGCTTGGTCAAGGCCGGGCCAGTCGACAGTTTCCCATCCGGTTCAGTAGTTGAATTTCCCGACGGCCGTTTTTTCCTGGTTCGCTCCTTAGAAGGTGGTTTCCTGGCTGTCTATCGCCGTTGTACGCATCTTGGTTGTTCGGTCAACTGGGAACCGGATCAGAATCGTTTCTTTTGCCCCTGCCACGCTTCTAGTTTTGATCTGCATGGTGATGTCGAAAATCCACCTGCACCCAGGGCTTTGGACACCTTTCCCGTACAAATAACGGACGGACAGGTGATCGTCGATACAGGTCGCGCCCAAAGTCGGGACACATTTACGCAAGAACAGTTGGTTTATGCCTAGGGGCAAGATTCCCCGGCCTGGCAACTCTGGGTGCGGTCTCGACGATGGAATTCATGCTCGCCTTAGGAAATTAAGATGAACAGATACATCATCATCAGCATCTTCGCCTTACTGGTATTGGTGGTTGTGTTGCCGGCATACGCGCTGCTGGAACCGCGTCGCATGGTGCAAGCACAAGTAAATTTACGCCAGGAGTTTGTCTCGGATGCGGCCGTGATGTACGTCGAAAACTGCGGTATCTGCCATGGCGCGGCTGGGGAAGGCATTGGCGCCGTACCGGGCCTGGATAACCCCGGTTTGCGCGAAGCCGATTATGACTTCCTTTATAAGACGATTGCCCGGGGACGTTATGATACCACCATGACCGGCTGGCACGTCGACGAAGGTGGTGTTTTCAACGATTACCAGGTTGAAGAATTGGTGGCCTTGATCCGTTACGTCGATTGGTCGCTGGTTGGTGAATTGGCCGCCTTCCAGGGTTTGATTCCGCCAACCTTGCCAGTGCCACAGGTTGAGAAGGCCTTCCTGGAAGAGATAGCCGCTCTCAGCCCGGAGGGGAATATTTGGGCCGAGGGAATGCACATCTACGCCAACAACTGCACCGTTTGTCATGGCATAAACGGGGAAGGCTCTGATCTGGGCCTCCCGCTAAATACACCTGAATTAAGGGTTCGGGAAGCGGCCGAATTGGTCCGCATCATCGGCGAAGGGGTGCCCGGAACGGCTATGGTCGCTTGGAAAAATACCCTGAGTGTCGATGACATCGAGGCATTAGTCTCCTTCATCCAGAATTGGGATGCGATCGAAGGTGCAGGTCTGGTGCTGGAGCCGCCAGAGCCGATCCACGTCGATCTAAACAATCCGGAAGAAGTGCTGGCGCTAGGCGAGCGCCTTTACAATACGACCTGTGTGGCCTGTCACGGCGAAAACGGGAGCGGTGGCACCGGCCCGGCGCTTAACAGCCTGCAACTGCTGACCCGCAACAGTGACGAACAAATAAAGAACACCATTGTCAACGGCGGGCACCGGCCGAACTCCAGCATGCCCGCCTTTGGCGATCGGTTAACCTCTGTGGAAATTGGCGCCCTGGTCGATTATATTCGTGCCTGGGAGCCTACGGCGACCTGGGTGGAGAATCCTCGGGGTACCCAGCAGGGCGGTGGCCCTCCCTGGCTGCGGGCCACGCCTGATGCCAATAATCCCATTGGCCCGGGAAGTAGGGGCCAGGGCGGTCGCGGCAACCAGGGGGGCGGCCCGCCGTGGCGACAGGGTTGAGCAGGAAGGTTTTAAATCACCTGATGACATGAGTCAAGAAACCAAAACTTGTAGAGACGGACAAAATCAAGCATGGAAACCCGATTTTTTGACCGACCGGAAGGAACCATTGCCTATGACGATAGCCAGGAAGATGGCCAAGTGGTCATCATGTGGCCTGGCATGGGTGCCCTGCGCAGCGAATATCGTTACCTGGCTCCAGCTCTGATAGAAGCTGGCTATCGCGTGGTAACGGCCGACCTGCGCGGCCACTTCTCGGATCCACTCTGGCGTTGCCGGGTCATAAACAGCGCTGAGTAAACTCAAACCATCGGCGCTGTCGCTGCCAACGTGTTCAACGTCTGGCGCAATGTCTCGCCTACACATACGAGCCTCGTCAGCGCACGTATCCCCCAGCACTTGTGTCGAGTTGCTTCGCTGTTGCCCCCTTGCCTTCAGGATACCGGCTTCCTTAGCAGTATCAAATAGGACACACCCTGGCGGAATCGAGGCGGTTTATAAGCCGGCATTCTGATGTATAATGTTCCTAGGCACTGGGATTGCTACGGACGCTATCGAAAGGAAAACGATGGCACATCTGTCACTATCTTGCCTGGGGCCGTTTCATGTGATGCTGGAAGGGCAGCCGGTCACGGGCTTTAAGTCAAATAAGGTCCGGGGGTTGCTAGCTTATCTGACAGTCGAATCGGAACGGCCGCATCATCGCGAAGTGCTCGCCGGTCTCTTGTGGCCTGATTGGCCTGATAGCGAGGCTCTCAGCAACCTGCGCTACGCGCTGTCCAACCTGCGCCAG
>Ga0209742_10001010_pt1 | contig 13623 bp, 9 predicted proteins | sample DeeMarSeWOR38_10_FD_187462 | JGI IMG/M metagenome (GOLD analysis project Ga0209742, IMG submission 187462) | Marine sediment microbial communities from White Oak River estuary, North Carolina - WOR-3-8_10 (SPAdes) (version 2) | ecosystem: Environmental > Aquatic > Marine > Intertidal zone >... | reverse complement strand
AAGGACGACGGCGTCGGCATTCCAGAGGAGTATCTGAAGAAGATCTTCAGTCCGTTTGTGCGGCTGCGCGAAGACATCGCCCAGGGAACGGGCCTGGGACTGACCCTGGTGCGCAGCCTGGTGCAGCAGGTCCGGCCGGAGCTGCCCCCGGCCCCGGACCGGGTGTTCGTGTTCAGCTTCCAGCACCCGGACCGGCCCCGGCTGCTGTCGCTGCCCCATGTCTACGCCACCAACCTGCCGCACCGCATGGAACACAGCCTCGAGGTCCAGCTGCCCTTCCTGCAGATGACGCTCGGCGACTTCAGCATCGTTCCGCTGGCCGTAGGCGAAGCCGCACCCTCGGTCGTGGCCCGCGTGCTGGAGGCCTGCTGGGGCGGGCCGGAGACGTTGATCGTGGTGAGCACGGACCTCTCGCACTACCGCGACTACGCGACCGCGTGTTCACTCGACGAGGCGACGGCCAGCGCGCTGGTGTCGAAGGCCGACGACCTCGGGGACGAGCAGGCCTGCGGCTGCCGCGTGCTCAACGGGCTGATGAGGTTGGTGAGACGCAAGGAGCTCTGCGTAGACCTGCTGGACCTGCGTAACTCGGGCGACACCTCGGGCGACCGCTCGCGCGTGGTCGGTTATGGTGCCTTCGCCATCCACTAGTGCGCTTGCGCCACGCGAGCGCGACCTGCTGCTGACACTCGCGCGTCGCTCGATCGAGCGCGGTCTGGGAGCGCTGCGGCCCGCCGAGGCCCCCGCTCCGGAGTCGCTTCCCGAACCGCTCGGCGCACCAGGCGCCAGCTTCGTGACGCTCACGGACGCCTCTGGCCTGCGGGGTTGCAGGGGAGCCCTCGAGCCGTTCCGTCCTCTCGCGCACGACGTCTGGTACAACGCCTGGTCGAGCGCGTTCGACGACCCGCGCTTCGCTCCGCTCGGCCCGGACGAGCTCGAGCTCCTGCAGATAGAGATCTCGGTGCTGTCGGCCCTCGAGCCGCTGCTCGCCGTCACCGAGGCCGAGCTGCTCGACGCGCTGACGCCGCACCGTCACGGCGTGGTGCTGGCCCTGGGCCCGCGGCGCGCGACCTTCCTTCCACAGGTATGGGAGTCGCTTCCCGACCCGATTTCGTTCCTCGAGGCGCTGAGGGCCAAGGCGGGCCTGCCGAGCGGATTCTGGTCCCCGGAGATGCGCGCCTGGCGCTACACCGTCGACAAGCTTCGCCGGCCCGGATGAGCGACGAGCCTAGGCGGCGGGCAGGGGCGCGGCACCCATGCGGCGACCGATCAGCGAATAGACCGTCGGCACGACGAACAGCGTCAGCAGCGTGCCCAGACTCATGCCGCCGACGATGACCCACCCGATCTGCTGGCGGGACTGGGCGCCCGCGCCGCTCGCGAGCGCGAGCGGAACGGCGCCGATGACCATGGCGCCCGTCGTCATCAGGATCGGCCGCAGCCTGAGCGAGGCGGCCTCGACCACGGCTTCGAGACGACCACGTCCCTCTGCCTGCAGGCGGTTGGCGAAGTCGACGATCAGGATGCCGTGCTTGGAGACGAGGCCCACCAGCGTGATCAGCCCGATCTGGCTGTAGATGTTGAGCGAACCGCCGGTCAGCTTCTGGGCCAGCAGGCCGCCGGTCAGGGCGAGCGGCACCGAAAGCAGGATGATGAAAGGATCCACCCAGCTCTCGAACTGCGCTGCCAGCACGAGGTAGATGAAGATCACGGCAAGGACGAAGGTCACGAGGAGCGCCTGTCCGGACTCCTTGAATTCCCGCGAGGTCCCGGCGTAATCGACCTGCAGGCCCGAAGGCGCCTCCTCCCGCACGATGCGCTCGACCCGGTCGATGGCGCCGCCGACGCTGGCGCCCGGCCGGAGGATCGCCTGGATGCGCGCGGCACGCAATTTGTTGAAGTGGTTGAGCTCCGGCGGGGCGACGGTCTCCTGGACGTCGACCACGTTGGCGAGCGAGACCATCTCTCCACCGGCGCCGCGCACGAAGCCCCGGGCGAGGTCCGCCGGACGCGAGCGCTCGCTGCGCTCGGCCTGCAGGATCACGTCGTACTGCTCCGCACCGCGCTCGAACCGCGTCACGCGGCGACCGCCGATGAGCGTCTCGAGCGTGCGGCCGACGGTCGTCACGTCCGAGCCCACGGCGACGACCTTGTCCCGGTTGACCGACAACGCGAGCTGGGGCTTCGACAGCCGCAAGTCGCTCTCCACGTAGACGATCTCCGGATCGCCCGCAGCGCGGGCAACCACGGCGTCCGCGATCCGGGCGAGTTCCTGGTAACTGCCCGAGCTCTGCAGCACCAGGTCGACGGGGCGCGACACGAAGCCCTGTCCGAGCGACGGCGGCAGCAGCGCGAAGACGTCGGCGCCGGGAATGGCGCGCAGGCGCGGCCCCGCCTCCGCGGCGATCTCGAAGGCGCTACGGTCACGCTCCTCCCAGGGCTTCAGCATCAGCGGCGAGAAGCCGCTCGTGACCACGGGGAACCCGGCGGCGGCGAAGTAGCGATCGCCCTCGGGCACCGACTTCCAGATCGCCTCCACCTGCCGCAGCCTGGCGTCGGCGTATTCGATGGTGGAGCCTTGCGGCGTGCGGAACACGCCGAGAATGACACCGCGGTCCTCGAGCGGTGCAAGCTCCGAGGGCAGCGTCGTCACCAGCAGCAGCCCGATCGCCAGGGTCGCGAGCCCCGCGCCGATCACCGTCGGGCGCGACGCGAGCGCCGCCCGCAGCGCGCGCCGATACCCCTCGACGGTCGAGTGCAGCACCCGTTCCCCCCATCGGTAGAACGCGCCCTCCCTGGTCTGCCTGCGCAGCAGGCGCGAGCACATCATGGGCGAGAGGGTCAGCGCGACGAAGCCCGACACGAGCACCGCGCCGGCGAGGGCGAGTGCGAATTCCACGAACAGCTTGCCGGTCTGTCCCTCGGTGAAGGCGATCGGGGCGAACACCGCCGCGAGCGTGATGGTCATGGCGATCACGGCGAAGCCGATCTCCCGGCTTCCCTGCAGCGCCGCCTGCATCGGCGGCATGCCCGCCTCGACGTGGCGGTAGATGTTCTCGAGCATGACGATCGCGTCGTCCACGACCAGGCCGATGGCCAGCACGAGCGCGAGCAACGTCAGCGTGTTGATCGTGAAGCCGGACGCGTACATCAGTGCGAACGCACCGATCAGCGACACGGGAATCGTGACGATCGGCACGAGTGACGCACGCCAGCTGCGCAGGAACAGGAAGATCACCAGCACGACGAGGGCGATCGCCTCCAGGATCGTCTCGTACACCGAGCGGATCGAGGCGTCGATGAACAGCGTGGAGTCGAAGGCGATCCGGACCTCGACGTCCGGCGGCAGCTGCGACTGGACCGCGGGGAGCATGGCGCGCAGGTCCCTCGCGATGGTCAGCGGGTTGGCGGTCGACTGCCGTACGAGCCCCAGGCCGACGGATTCCCGGCCGGTGAAGCGCGTGATCTGCCGCTCCTCCTCCGGGCCGAGCTCGACACGCGCCACGTCGCCGAGCCTCACGATGCCCGCGTCGTCCTCGCGCAGCACGATGCCCCTGAACCCCTCGGGCGTGCTGAGGTTGGTCTCAGCGACGACCGTGAACTCGCGCGACCTGCTCTCGATCCTGCCCGCGGGGATCTCGACGTTCTGCTCGCGTACCGCGTCCTCAACGTCCCGAACCACGAGCCCGCGCGCGGCCAGCGCGTCGACGTCGAGCCAGATCCGCATGGCGTAGCGGCGTGCGCCGAAGACGACCACGTTGGAGACGCCGGGCAGCGTCGCGACCCGGTCGCGCACGATTCGCTCCGCGAGCTCGGCCAGCTCGAGCGGGCTGCGCTGCTCCCCGCCCATCACCGACAGCCAGATGATCGGCTGCGCGTCCGCCTCGGCCTTCGACACGACCGGTTCCTCGACTTCGCGGGGCAGCTGGCCGCGGGCCCTCGAGACGCGGTCCCTGACGTCCGCGGCAGCGCCGTCCGGATCGCGATCGGGCCGGAAGCGGACGGTGACCAGCGAGACCTCGGAGCGGCTGATCGAGGTCAGGACGTCTATGCCCTCGATCCCCGACAGGGAATCCTCGAGGGGTCGGGTCACCTGGGTCTCCATGATGTCCGCGCTCGCGCCCTGGTAGAAGGTCTGTACCGTGACGACCGGGACATCGATGGAGGGGTACTCGCGGACGCTCAGGCGCCCGAACGAGACGGCGCCGACGAGCGTCAGCACCAGCGACATCACCGTCGCCAGGACCGGCCGGCGTATCGACAGGTCCGAGAGGATCATCGCGTCTCAGGCTCCCGGGGCGGCCTCGACGGGAGCGCCGTCACGGAGCTTCTCCTGCCCCGCAGTCACGACCACGTCCCCCGGCTCGAGGCCCTGGCGGGCGTGCACCCATCCCGGTCCCCGCTGGTCGACGGTGACCCTCACGCGCTGTGCCACGCCGTCGACCACGCGGAAGACGCTCGGCTGCTCCGCGTCGGGAATGACGGCCGCCTCCGGGATCACCACGCCGCTGACCGCGATGCCCGAAACGAGCTCGACGCGTGCGAACATGCCCGGCTTGAGCCGTGCGTCGGGGTTACGCACCCGGGCCCGCAGCGTCAGGCTGCGGCCGGCCTCGGTGACGGCCGGCTCGATCGCGTAGACCGTGCCGGCAAGGCGCTCGCCGGGCAGCGCGTCGGGCAGCACCGTGACCTCGGTTGCTCCCTCGACCAGCGGCAGGACGGACTCCGGCAGGCGGAAGTCCACCTTCATCGTGTCGAGATCGACGAAGCGGACGAGGTCCTGGCCGGCGGCCACATAGTCGCCTGGGCTCACCTTGCGCAGCCCGACGACGCCGTCGAAGGGCGCCTCGATGCGGGTCTTGTCCAGCCGGGCCTGCGCGAGCACGAGCTCGGCCCGGGCCGAGTCGAGCTCTGCCCTTGCGACGTCCATGTCGCGGACGCTGCCCAGCCTGTTCTCCAGGAGGTCCCGCGCGCGATCGAAGTTGCGCTCCGCGAGGTCGAGCTCCACTTTCGCCTTGTCCACTTCGGCCCGGTAGAGGGCGTCGTCGAGCTGCACCAGAAGCTGGCCGCGTCGTGCACGCTGCCCTTCCCGGAAGCCGATTGCACTGATGCGACCGCTGATTTCCGGGCGCAGCATGACGTCCTCGTTGGCACGCAGGGTACCCACCGTCTCGAGCGTCGGGGTCACGTCGCGCCTCTCCGCCACGGCCGTCTCCACGGTGACCGGCCTGGGTGCCTGCCCGACCGGCGGACCGGCAGGCGGCTTCGGCCACAGCCACCATGCGGCGGCGGCAGCCAGGGCGACCACGATCGTGAGGGACAGGAGGTTGCGCATCGGCGGGACGGCTGCGGGGACATCTGCCCCTGGCAGGAGAGGCACGAAGCGTAGCATCCCGCAGTTGGCCGCCGGGCGCAGGCTGCGGCATCTACTGACCCGGGACCGGTGCTAGCATGGCCGCTCGCCGACCGCCCCTCCGCCGGATGGACCCATGGACGCACCGCGCTGGCTGCCAGGACCCTCGGACCCCTTCTACCGCCGCGTCTTTGCACTCGTCGCAGCGCTGACCCTGGGACTCGCGCTCTACCAGATCATCGGTCCGTTCCTGCAGCCGCTCGCCTGGGCGACGATCCTCGCGCTGCTCCTGTATCCCCTGCAGGTCCGGCTCGCGCGCAGGCTCGGAGGCCGCGAGAGCCTCGCCTCGATCCTGCTGACGACGCTGGTGCTCCTGGTGTTCGTCGGTCCGCTCAGCGGCCTGGCCGTCGCCTTCGCCGCCCAGGCGAGCCAGCTTGCGAGGCAGATGCCTGCCTTCGTCCAGCGCCTCGAGACGACCGACTTCTCGAGCTGGGCGTCCATCCCGTTCCTGGAGAGGCTGCTCGGCTGGCTCGACCGGCACATCGTGGTCAGCACCTCGCAGGTGCAGGAATGGCTGATCGGCGGGGCGCGCAGCCTGCTGCAGCAGCTGGCCTCGCTCGGCGGAACGGCGTTCCTCGGCGCGGTGGGTACGGTGCTGTCCTTCACCGTCATGTTCTTCCTGCTGTTCTTCCTGCTGCGCGACGGCGCTCGCATGGTGCTGACGGGCTCGGCGCTCGTGCCCATGAGCGCGAATCGCAAGCAGATGCTGCTCACGCGCATCGAGGCGGTGACGCGCGCCGTCGTCCTGGGCACCGTGCTGACGGCCCTGGTGCAGGGCGCGCTCGTCGGCATCGGGTTCGCACTCTCCGGACTGCCGGCGCCCGTCGTCTTCGGGGTCGCCGGCGCGATCCTGTCCGTCGTCCCCTTCGGCGGCACGGCCCTGGTGTGGGTTCCCGGGGCGATCGCGCTGTTCGTGAAGGGCGACATCGCCTGGGGCATCTTCCTGACGGCCTGGGGAGGGATCCTCGTCTCGACGGCCGACAACTTCCTGAAGCCGCTGTTCATCTCGGGCCGGGCAGAGGTGCCGACGCTGGCCGTGTTCATCGGCGTGATCGGCGGCCTGTCGGCGTTCGGTCTCGTGGGCATGTTCCTGGGACCGATCGTCATCTCCCTCGCGCTCACCATCGTCAAGTTCGCCTCGGAAACCCAGATCGCATCGGCGAGGCGCGAGGAAGCCGCGGCTGGCGAGGCCCGGCCGGAAGGCGACGGGGCCCCGCGATGAGGACCAAAGGGCCCGGCTGCTGATTCCCTCGCGGGTTAGAATGCCCGCCCCATGACGGCTACCCACCCCCTTCTCGGCGCGCTGAACGACGCGCAGCGCGCGGCCGTGAGCGCTGCGCTCGAGCCCACGCTGGTGCTCGCAGGCGCGGGCAGCGGCAAGACGCGCGTACTGACGCACCGCGCGGCCTGGCTGATCGAGGAAGTCGGGGTGGCGCCCCAGGGCCTGCTGGCCGTGACCTTCACCAACAAGGCCGCCACGGAGATGCGCGGCCGGATCGAAGCGCTGCTCGACATCCCGGGCAGCGCATTGTGGATCGGCACCTTCCACGGCATCGCGCACCGGCTGCTGCGACGGCACTGGCGGGAGTCCGGACTGCCGCAGAACTTCCAGATCCTCGACGACGACGACCAGCACCGGCTGGTGCGCAAGCTGCTCAAGGAGCAGAGCCTCGACGAGCAGCGCTGGATCCCGCGCGAGATCCAGCAGTTCATCAATCGCGAGAAGGACGAGGGGCGGCGGCCGAAGCATCTCGAGGACCGCGGCGACCCGACGCGCCGGGAGTTGATCCGCCTCTACGACCTGTACCAGAGGCGCTGCGACCAGCTCGGCGTGGTCGACTTCGCCGAGCTGCTGCTGCGCTGCTTCGAGGTGATCCGCGACCAGCCGCAGCTGGCCGACTTCTACCGCCACCGCTTCCGGCACGTCCTCGTCGACGAGTTCCAGGACACGAACACGATCCAGTACGACTGGGTGAAGCTGGTGTGCGGCGGCAGCGGCCTGCCCTTCGTGGTCGGCGATGACGACCAGTCGATCTACCGCTGGCGCGGCGCCCGCGTCGAGAACATGCAGCGATTCCGCCGCGACTTCTCTGCCGCGGTGTTCAAGCTCGAGCAGAACTACCGCTCCACGGGCGTGATCCTGTCGGCCGCCAACGAGGTCATCCGCCGCAACCAGGATCGGCTCGGCAAGGAGCTGTGGACGGAGGTGCAGGGCGGCGAGCCGCTGCGGCTCTACACCGCCTTCAACGAGCGGGACGAGGCCGACTTCGTCATCGAGCGGATCCGCGAGCACGCCGCCGCCGGACTGCCGCTCGCCTGCGCCGCGGTGCTGTATCGCTCCAACGCCCAGTCGCGCACCTTCGAGGAGGCGCTCGTCGCGGCGCGCATTCCCTATCGCGTGTACGGCGGCCTGCGCTTCTTCGAGCGTGCGGAGATCAAGGACGCGCTCGCCTACCTGCGGCTCACGCAGACCCGATCCGACGACGTCTCGTTCGAACGGGTGGTGAACCTGCCGACGCGGGGCATCGGCCAGGCGACGCTCGATCGCATCCGCGAGCTGGCCCGCGACCGCGGCCTGCCGCTGTGGGACGCGGCGACAGCACTGCTGCCGACCCTGCCAGCCCGCGCCGCCAATGCCCTCGGCGGCTTCATCCGGCTGATCGACGGCCTCGCTTCGCGGATCGACGGGCTCGAGCTGCACGAGCAGGTGCGTTCGGTGATCGAGGGCTCGGGCCTGCGAGAGCACTACGCGAAGGAGCGCGACACGCGCGGCGAGGCCCGCGTCGAGAACCTCGACGAACTCGTCAACGCGGCGGAGGGCTTCCTGCCCGAGGAGAGCGAGGGCGACCTGCCACTGGTCTCGTCCTTCCTGGCCCACGCGACGCTCGAGTCGGGCGAGATGCAGGCCGCAGAGGGCCGGGACTGCGTGCAGCTCATGACGCTGCACAGCGCCAAGGGCCTCGAGTTCCCCACGGTCTTCCTGGTGGGCCTCGAGGAAGGGCTGTTCCCCTCGGAGCGCTCGGCCTTCGACCTGGAGAAACTTCCCGAGGAGCGCAGGCTCTGCTACGTCGGCATCACGCGCGCGATGCAGCGGCTGTACCTGAGCTACGCGGAGAGCCGGCGCATCTACGGCCGCACGGAGTACCGCGCCCCGTCGCGCTTCCTCGGCGAGATTCCCCCGTCGCTCGTCGAGGAAGTCCGGCCGCGCATCTCCGTCTCGCGCCCGCTGTACCAGCCCGACGCATCGCCGGAGCGCCTTGCCCGCAGGGAACGTCCTCGCGCCGGACCCGCGCGCGGCACGGCGGGCCGGGGCCCGCAGGCGGCAGGCGAGGAGCTGCCCGTTCGTCTCGGCGCCCGGGTTCGCCACCCGAAGTTCGGCGAGGGCGTGGTGCTGCGCTTCGAGGGCGACGGCGACCATCGCCAGGTCCAGGTGAACTTCGAGCGTGCCGGCCAGAAGTGGCTGATGTACGCGTACGCCAAGCTCGAGGCCGTCTAACCTCCCAGCTGCCGCACCACCCGAATACCCGCGTGCCGTCTTGCTCGGGGGTGTCCCCCGTCGCGTCCGGCACGCCTGAACGGCACTGCCGGGCGTTCCCGCCTCGCGGCCGCGGTGGCGCGGGTGCCCGCGAGACCGAGCGAGTATCGGGGAGCGAATCGAGCGGACACCGCGCCGGATCCCGGCCGCGAGGCTGGGCAGGTCCCAGGCAAGACGGCACGCCGGGCAGGTGCCGTCGACCGTACGAGGCGCCAGGCCCTTCGGCGTGCAGCAATACCGTGGCCGTGAGCCACGCGCAAATGAGCGAAGGGCCGGTGCGGGGCGGTGGCCGGCCCTCTGCTAGAATCGCCGGGCCAAGACGGTCCTCACCGCCGCAAGAGCAGGGTTACCGTTGAAGATCATCATCCTCGGTGCGGGCCAGGTCGGCCGGACGGCCGCCTACCAGCTGTCGCGCGAGCAGGCCAACTCGGTCACCGTGGTCGACACGAACGACGAGATCCTGCGCGACCTGCAGGATCGCCTCGACATCCGTACCGTCGTAGGCAACGCGGCGCACCCCACCATCCTCGAGGCGGCCGGCGGCGAGGACGCCGACATGATCGTCGCGCTGACCAACAGCGACGAAGTCAACATGATGGCCTGCCAGGTGGCTCACACGTTGTTCGGCACGCCGACCAAGATCGCCCGCATCCGCGCCGCCGACTATTCGCTCCGGCACCGGCTGTTCGAGCAGGGCGGCCTGCACGTCGACGTGATGATCAGCCCCGAGCAGCTCGTCACCGAGCACGTCAGCCGGCTCATCCGCTACCCGGGGGCGCTGCAGGTGCTCGACTTCGCCGACGGCCGAGTCCGGCTCATCGCCATGCGGGCTCTCACGGGCGGGCAGCTGGTCGGCCACGAGCTGCGCGAGCTGCGCGACCACATCCCCCAGCGCGACGCCCGCGTGGCCGCGATCTACCGGCAGGGCCGCAGCATCCAGCCGGAGGGCGACACGGTCATCGAGGAGGGCGACGAGGTATTCTTCGTGGCCGCCCGCGACGACATCCGCGCGATGATGAAGGAACTGCGTACCGAGGAGGACCCGGTCAAGCGCGTCATCATCGCCGGGGCCGGCAACATCGGCTTCCGGCTCGCCCGCTCGCTCGAGGAACACAACCAGGTCAAGCTCATCGAGCGCAACCCTACGCGCGCGCGGAAGGCTGCGGAGACGCTCAACCGGACGCTGGTTCTGACGGGTGACGCGGCGGACGAGGAGTTGCTGCTCGAGGAGAACATCGACGACGCCGACGTGTTCGTGTCGCTCACCAACGCCGAGGAGGCCAACATCCTCTCCGCCATGCTGGCGAAGCGCCTCGGCGCGCACCGCGCCATGGCGCTGATCAACCGCCCGGCCTACGCGGAGTTGATGGAAGGCGGCACGATCGACGTCGCCATCTCGCCGCAGACCATCACGATCTCGGCGCTTCTTGCCTACGTGCGCCGCGGGGATGTCGTCCGCGTGCACTCGCTGCGGCGCGGCGCGGCGGAGGCCATCGAGGCCATCGTGCACGGCGATTCGCGGAGCTCGCCGGTCGTCGGCCGGCCCGTAGAGAAGATCGGGCTGCCGCCGGGCACCACCATCGGTGCCGTGGTTCGCGGCAACGACGTCATCATGGCCCACCACGACACGGTGATCGAGGCGGACGACCACGTCATCCTGTTCCTGACCGACCGGCGACACGTCGAGGCCGTCGGCAAGCTGTTCCAGGCCGGCGCGCGGGCCGGCTGAAACCGAGACCTCGTGCCGCCATGAACCTGACGATGGTTCAGCGCATCCTCGGGCTGATGCTGATGATCTTCAGCCTGACGATGCTGCCGCCGATCGCAGTGTCGTTCATCTACGGCGACGGCCACTACCAGCCTTTCATCGACGCGTTCCTGATCGTGCTCGGTCTCGGGCTGGTCCTGTGGCTGCCGGTGAGGCGCGTGCGGCGCGACCTCAGGTTGCGGGACGGATTCCTCGTCGTGGCGTTGTTCTGGTTCACGCTCGGGCTGGCCGGGGCGACCCCGTTGCTCATCACCGACCTTCCGGAGCTGTCGTTCACGGATGCCGTGTTCGAGTCCGTGTCCGGGTTCTCGACGACGGGGGCCACGGTCATCGTCGGCCTCGACTCGCTGCCCAAGTCGATCCTTTTCTACCGGCAGCAGATCCAGTGGTTCGGTGGCATGGGCATCATCGTCCTGGCCGTGGCGCTGCTGCCGGTGCTCGGCATCGGCGGCATGTCGCTCTACAAGGCCGAGACCCCCGGCCCGGTGAAGGACCAGAAGCTCACGCCGCGCATCACGCAGACCGCCAAGGCGCTGTGGGCGGTCTACGCCCTGATGACGGCCGCCTGCGTGACCGCCTACTACCTGGCAGGGATGAGCCTGTTCGACGCCTTCGCGCACGCCTTCAGCACGATGTCGACCGCCGGCTACTCCCCCTACGACGCGAGCCTCGGCCACTTCGACAGCGCCGCGATCGACGCGGTCGCGACCTTCTTCATGTTCATCAGCGGGGCGAGCTTCGCGCTGCACTTCACGGTCCTGCGCGCGCGCGACCCGCGGCTCTACTGGCGCGAGCCGGAGTTCCTGGCCTACTTCTGGTTGATCGCGACCATCATCGCCGGTGCGACGCTCTATCTCTGGCTGCACGGCGAATACGACACCCTCACGCAGTCGCTCCGCTACGCCAGTTTCCAGGTCGTGTCGCTGCACACCGGCACGGGCTACACGACCGCCGGGTTCGCCGACTGGCCAGGTGCGCTGCCGGCCCTCTTGCTGCTGCTCACGTTCATCGGCGGATGCGCCGGGTCGACCACCGGGGGCATGAAGGTCATCCGCTGGCTGCTCGTCTTCCGGCAGGGTCTCGCCGAGCTCAAGCGGCTCGTGCACCCGAGCGCGGAGATCCCGGTCAAGCTGGCAGGTCGCTCCGTGCCCTCGCACGTCATCATGGGTGTCGCCGGCTTCTTCGCGATCTACTTCGTCGTGTTCGGCGTGATGATGCTGCTGCTCATGACCTTCGGCCTCGACCAGGTGACCGCCTGGTCGGCGGTCGCCTCCTCGCTCAACAACGTCGGACCGGGCCTCGGGGAGGTAGCGGCGCACTTCCGCGACATTCCCGAGCCGGCCAAGTGGGTCTGCATCATCGCCATGCTCGCGGGACGCCTCGAGATCTTCACCCTCGTCTTGCTGCTCACCCCCGAGTTCTGGCGGAAGTGACGCGCGTGGCGCTGCGCAGGAACCTCGAGACCATGCTGCAGCGGGGCCAGGACTCGCCCCTGCTGCGCTTCTCGCTCGGCAGCGAGTGCCTGAAGGAAGGGGACGTAGTCGCCGCCATCGGCCACCTCCGCGAGGCGCTCGAGCAGAATCCGTCCTATTCCGCCGCTTGGAAGCTGCTCGGGGAGGCGTACACTCGCTCGGGGGCACGGGACCGGGCCGCGGAGGTCTACCGCAAGGGCATCGAGGCTGCGATGGCCAACGGCGACGTGCAGGCGGCGAAGGAGATGGGCGTGTTCCTTCGCCGAATCCAGAAACACTCGAACGGAGGGGGCGGCGCATGAGTGGAAGCAAGCCCGCGTACGAGCGCGTCGCTTCGGCAGTCGACGGGCTGAGCGAGTACACCGGGCGCGCCATCGCCTGGCTCACCTTGGGCATGGCTCTGGTCGGCTTCCTGGTCGTCGTGCTGCGCTACGCGCTCGACATGGGATTCATCTGGATGCAGGAGTCCATGACCTGGATGCACGGCATCGTCTTCATGCTCGGCGCGGCCTACACTTTCAAGCACGACGAGCACGTTCGGGTAGACGTGCTGTACCGGCGGATGCCCGAGCGTTCGCGCGCCGTCGTCGACCTCGTGGGGACGGTGCTGTTCCTGCTGCCGCTGTGCGGCTACCTCATCTACGAGACTGCGCCGTACGTCGCGAGCTCCTGGCGGATCGCCGAACGCTCCCGCGAGGCGGGTGGTCTCCCGGCCCTGTACCTGCTGAAGGCGGTGATCCCGCTCATGGCGGTGCTGCTGGCCCTGCAGGGCGTCGCGACGATCCTGCGCTGCGTCGCCGCGTTGCGGCGTGGGCGGGAGTGACGGTCATGCAGTGGCTGTCGTTCGTCCTGTTTGCCCTGGTAGTCGTCGCCCTGCTGGCCGGCTATCCGGTCGCATTCACCCTGGCTGGAGTGTCCCTGATCTTCGCGAGCCTCGGCGCGATTCTCGGCGTCTTCGACATGGCCTATCTCGAGGCCCTGCCGAGCCGGGTCTTTGGCGTGATGAACAACGAGACGCTGATCGCGGTCCCTTTGTTCGTCTTCATGGGGCTGGTCCTGGAGCGCGCGCGCATCGCGGACGACCTGCTCGACACGCTCGGCCAGCTGTTCGGCCGGGTCCGGGGCGGCCTCGCGGTGTCCGTGGTCGTGGTGGGCGCACTGCTCGCGGCGAGCACGGGAATCGTCGGTGCCACCGTCGTCACGATGGGCCTGCTTTCCCTGCCGGTGATGCTGCGGCGCGGCTACGACGCGCGCGTCGCGACGGGTACGATCTGCGCGTCGGGGACGCTCGGCCAGATCATCCCGCCTTCGATCATCCTGGTGCTGCTCGGCGACGTCCTTTCCAGCGCCTATCAGCAGGCGCAGCTGCGGCAGGGGATCTACTCGCCCGACACGGTTTCCGTGGGAGACCTGTTCGTGGGCGCACTGTTGCCGG
>Ga0209742_10001009_pt1 | contig 13626 bp, 8 predicted proteins | sample DeeMarSeWOR38_10_FD_187462 | JGI IMG/M metagenome (GOLD analysis project Ga0209742, IMG submission 187462) | Marine sediment microbial communities from White Oak River estuary, North Carolina - WOR-3-8_10 (SPAdes) (version 2) | ecosystem: Environmental > Aquatic > Marine > Intertidal zone >... | reverse complement strand
CGATACTACCTGGGACAACCCATCAGCCATCTCTTCAATCACGATCAACTCATCTGTGCCATCACCGTCCACGTCGCCCACTGTCAGCTCTTGGATGGGATCCACCACCGGCCGCCCACCCCACAAAAGCGTGTATTCACCACCTCGATGACCGACGATATAAGGCTGGCTGCGCTCATAACCGGCCTCATCCCTTTGCCAGATGGCCAGCAAAACCTCATACCGGCCGTCATCATTGGGATCGCCCAGGGCTGCATCAACCACCCGCCACGCCGGCGGGCTTCGCCAGACAACCGATCCTTTTTCATATATGGTGATCCGCTCCCCTTCGCGGCGCACCGTCTCGGGCAAACCATCCCCGGTCAAATCAATTTGGCCGGCATAAAACAGGCCGGTGTGGCCGGTTTGAGGTACATTCGCCGGGGTACAGCCGGACTTGTCACAAGCAAAACCAACGCGTGTTGGAGGAGGCAGCACCTGAGCAAGTAATGGAGCCCCTTCACTTAGGGTTAGGAGACGGGGACGGGATCCAGCTCTTATCGGCAGCACCTGCACCGCCCGCAGACCATCCCCGTCAAAGAAGGCGCGCAGCGCCAGCCCTTGCCGAGTATCATCAGCACCCTGGTCGAAGACAAAATTGCCCAAGCTGTAGGCGGTGAATTGGTCACCGTTCACGGCGATGGCCTGGACCACATGCGGGTGATGTCCGACGATCAGGTCAGCACCAGCCTCCAACATGATCCTGACTGCCTTTTCCTGGCTGGGATCATGCCAAGGTTCATACTCAAAACCCCAGTGCATAGAGACGATGACGGCGTCAGCCTGGATCTTGGCGGAAGTGATGGCTGCAGCTGCTACTGCCGGATCCCAGCGGACGGGATGTGGAGAGCAGGTTATCCCGGTCGGGCAGACTTGTAAGGGGTGAGGGTCGGGGACGGCGTTGAAAGCCAGGAAAGCCAAACCCACCCCATTCACCTGGTAATAGAACGGTGCAACAGCCCCATTCTCTGTTGTCGCTCCGACGATCTCCAGGCCAGCTTGCTGCAGGTGGGCGATCGTTTCCTCCAGACCTATCACGCCGTAGTCCAGGCTATGGTTGTTGGCCAACCCCAAAATGTCAAAGCCAGCCTGCCGCAATGATTCGGCGGAGGCCGGCGAGGCGCTGAGGAGGATGGGCTGAACTTCACCTGTTGGCGCCTGGCGAGGAGTGCCGCCATCCACCAGCGCGACTTCCAGGTTGCCTAAAGTCAGATCGGCATCCTGAAACCACCCGGCAACGTCGCCCCAGGGATCGGGCTCGGCCGACACACCCCGCCCGAGCATCACATCGCCCACGGCCAAAACGCTGGCGGTTCGTTCGCCAGGCACAAGAGGCCGGCCGTGGCGCAAGTAGGCCCAGGGATAGAGCTCCAAATCAGGTGTCCTTTCTCCACTGCCTGCCGGCCTTAACCAAGCCAAAGCCAGGAAAGGCAACAGCAAAAATATGAGTAGAATTCCTGGCAGAAAAGAGAGTCGCTCTTGTTTTCGCAGGGTCTTAACCTTCACCTGCTAGGCTCATCTTCGTACCACTTATCTATAAACCATGTCAACGTACCACTATTGCGTCTACGATCTGAGTGTACTGTAAGCCGAATTTTTCATATCCACGCCGGATTGCTTCGAGGATATGGTGATGTTCGAATTCATTTTTGACGCTGCCACTGAAAGTAACGACGCCTTTATGGCTATTGACTGAGATATCTGAATGGTCAATGCTGGGATCGTTGGTCAGGATCCGTTGAGCTTGGCGTACAAGTAATTTATCATCATATTTTTTTGAAAGTACCTTCATGTTAGAACTCCTTGACCTGGTTTTCTGGTCTCATAAGATGATTGTCCTGCCATCCATAATCTACAAACGTGAACGGTCATTCTCCGATAACTAGGTTAGACTTGTTAGCTTGTCTCTTCCCAAGCCGGTGGTTGATCGGCCAAAACCACCCGTGTCACTTGCCATCCATCGGGCTTGCGCTCCAGTGTGTAAGTAACGTCAAGCGTGTAGGGCCCACGATGGCCTATGATGGGATCGTCAAAGTCGGGAAACTCCTTCAGCTGTTTGTAAAGCGTATCGTCCCACGTCTCGCGCACTGTCACGACGGCCAGATCCGGTGATTGCAAATCAAAAGAGCGGTAGTTGGCGATGATCCACTGCCGGCCGACATATTCACCGGCAGCCTTTAGAGCATCCAGCTCATCCTGAAAAACGGCGGCGACTTCTGGCGACCAGCCCTGTTCAGGTTCCCCCCAATAGGCGAAGGGAATCGTCTTTTGAAAGGCGTAGATAGCGCGTTGCAAGTCGGCGAATTCGGTTTCGGTGGTGAAGAAGCTGTCGATCCAGGAAGGCCTGTCTGGCGTCTCGCCATCATCTAGCATCTGGCGCCACTTTTCGTCAGTCAGCCGGTCTTCGGCTGGCCAGGGAAATTCGTAATAGGAAAATACGCCGCCCTTGGCTACCTGCAAGAAGATGGAACCGTCATCGGCCACGGCCGGCACGACGGCGTAAATTTCGTCAACCCGGCCCACGCCTTCCTCAAGTACGGTTGGATCGGGCACGCCGTCCCGATTATAGTCAGGTGCAGTGGCTACGTCGGCAACCAAGGCCACTTGTGGTTCCTCGTCCATAAAAGGTTGTGCAGTTGGATCCTCGTCGGGTGTGTCGCCAGAGGCCATGACCAGGTGCTCTAGTTCACCTCCGTAAAAACGGACCAACAGGGCTTCGTCCGCAGTGAGCGGTTCACCTCGCAATTCCTTTTCGGCCATCACCTGGAAGGCATCGGCTAGCCGGATGATCCTCTGCAGGCTATTTGCGTCCTTTTCCCCGAGTAGCCCGCGACTTTGTAACCCATCGCGGGTCATCGTCGCCAGGGCTGACAGGCGGGCGTAGAATTCTGGCACTGGCTCCACGTATCCTTGGGCTTCTTTCGGTAGTGGCGGATTGTGTCCACCCCCGCCCAGCTCGGCATAGGCCTGTTTAGCGTAGAGAATGGTGTCGTGCTTCAATTCAGTCCAACTGCCCAGGGTGGTGTTCAGTTGTTTATCCAACCAGGCTTCGGATTGCGTGAATTGAGGATAACCGTCGCCAGGTACTTTCAGTAACGGCTGTAAGGTGTAAAGCCAGCCATTGTAAAGGGTTTCGGTCCACTCGTCAGGTGTCAAGCTCGCCGTCCAATCCCGCATCTTGGCCATTTGCTCGGGATAATTAGCGTAATCGACCTCGCCCAACTCGGCTAGGATAGCGTAAGCCCGATCAGAGCCCATGGCCGCCATTACGTCCAATCCCTTGGGCAACTGGCGGGGCTTATCGATCGTACCCACATTGCGCCAGATTAGCTGGCGGAAGATATAGGCATCGGGTACAAAACGTTGGCCCATGAAACGAAAGCCTTTGGTTGTTTCGACCTCATCATCGGTCTCGCTAATAACCAGACCGAGGATGCGCGGCGGGGGCAGCCGCTCGGCCTCTTCTATGAAAATGCCTAGCTGCGCCTCGTCAACCATATCCTGAAGCGCCGGCGTCTCGCCATAGACCTCATCTATGACTTCCAAATATTGGAAGGCCGTGAGATCGTCGCTGCGGCCGACCAGGAAGGCAGTGGGATCATAGAGGTCGCGCCAGACATCAAGAGCTGGCCGGCCGTCGACTTCTGCATTGCGCAGGGCATGAACGAGTAACAGGGCAGCACGTGTTTCGGCCCGACCAATCTCAGGGTCACGCGTTTTCAGGCGGAAGGTCATCCGGCCATACCACATCATGCTCTTGAAATACGCCTCAAGCTCCTCGCTCAGCGTGTAATGGCCCCGAGGAATGTACTGGGTGTAATCTTCACCAAATTCTAGCCCAGGGAAGAGAGGCGAAGGTTGGATTCCAGCCGCCGCCTCAATGAGAGCCAGTTCAGCTTCAACGAGGTCTTGGGCATAAGCCGGCACCGTTTCTTTCGGATCCAGCAAAGTGGCACCGACCCCGACAAAAGCCACGGCACGACGGGCCGCGTCTTCCCAGGCTGTGCCCAGGAGAGATTGGTATTGAGCGTCGGTTTCGGCCAGCATGGCCTGGTTTAGCTCGCTCAGTAACGGGATAAATGCCTGGCGCTCGGCCGTCCGCAGGACCTTATCGAAGATAAGGTGGTAGCTATGTAACAGCGAGTCGCTGGTCACAAAAACAGGCACATTATCGTAGCGAGCTTTCTCATAAACGGTGAAGAACTCCTTCTCTGTGCCCGGACTGACCACGATACCGTTTTGTCCCAGACGGGTTAATTGATCGGGAGAGAGGGCAAAGGGCACCAGGACATTACTCATGTCTGGGGCGATGGGCTCGTGGAACATCGCCGGCACCACATCTACTGGCGCCGGATTGAATGGAGCAAACTGTGGCATTGAAACCGCCACCACCTGGCTCGTTGGTTCCGGGATAATGTCCGCTGGCGTAACAGTAGGTGGCGCAACTGTCTTCGTTACCTCAGGGATCACAATCGTCGGCGAGGCGACCGGTGGAACGGTTGAGCTGGGAACGACTTCGATTACTGGAGACGCAATCGTCGGCGTGACTTGTTGGTTTTTGCAGCCAGCAATCGACAGCAGGAGCACAACAAACGCCACGATCAGCACGGTATGCAAGATTTGCTTCATGGTCAAAAACCTTCCTTTTTGGGTCATATGTGAGGCAGGTTAATGGTTGCGACAAACTCACAATATACCCACATCCTGAATTGTATGTCAGAAAACTACATCTATGAAGTGTCGTTTGACGTATCTTGTATCAGTCTTTTGGAGTAGGTTTATTATGGTAACGCGGGTTTGGGAAAAGACGCATGCCTGCCTATTAACACGAAAAAACCGTCTTTTGGCTTAGACGAACTAAGTCTTTTGACGGATGTGTTGGTACCGTCTGAGGGTAGAATGGGGGATCATGACGATTCAGATCTTGATCGTGGACGATCACAGTGTGGTCCGCCAGGGCCTGCGCATGTTCCTCAGTCTGGACCCCGATCTGGAGGTTGTCGGGGAGGCAAGTAACGGAGCCGAGGGGCTACAACTGGCCCGAGAACTGCGGCCGCATGTGGTATTGATGGATTTATTGATGCCGGTTATGGATGGCGTGGAGGCGACAGCGGCTATAAGACAAGAATTACCTGAAGTGGAGGTCGTCGCCCTCACCAGTGTTCTGGATGACGCTTCCGTGTTTGGTGCCATTCGAGCCGGGGCTATTGGCTATTTACTGAAAGACACGGAAGCCGAGGATCTATGCCGGGCTATCAAATCAGCCGCGGCCGGACAGGTTCAGCTTTCGCCCCAGGCTGCCGCCCGGCTCATGCGTGAAGTGCGCATCCCAGAGAGTCCGGAAGCGCTTACGCAGCGTGAACTAGAGGTGCTGCGATTACTGGCCAATGGAATGGCCAATAAGGAAATCGCTCGAGAACTGGGTATTGGCGAGAAGACGGTTAAGACACACGTCAGCAATATCTTGAGCAAATTAGGGGTATTGAGCCGCACCCAGGCTGCCCTTCACGCCATTCAGATCGGGTTGGTGGCGGTGCCGGCCGCATGACAACCCACATTGAGCCAAGTACTTCTCCACAGCCTGGGCACCCACCCACCCCAATGCCGATATCACCAGCCTGGTCACGGTCGACAAGGCCGCCGTTGCTGATAGCCACCGCCGTCTTTGTTCTGCTGTTGGCGATCTGGTGGTTTGCAGGCCAATGGTACGAGGAACGGTTGTTGGTTGAACAAAGGGCGGAGGCTGTCAGCGAAGTCTCTGCCCGGGGCAGCGCCCTGTCATCGGGCATCAATCGCCGGCTGGCTCGCCTACAAGGTTTGCATGCTTTTGTCCAAACGGAAGGAGCCGAACCCGACTTTCCGCGCAAGTTTGAGCAGTTCGCCGCCGATCTTTATGCCGGCTCTCGTGGGATTCGCAACTTTGCCGTGGCCCCTGAGGGCGAGATTAGGTATGTCTACCCTCTGGAAGGTAACGAAGCTGTCTTAGGTTACCAACCCTTGTCGGATCCCCGGCCCGAGGTAGTGGCCGACGTCCAGCGGGCCATCGACACGGAACAGGTCATCCTTAGCGGACCAATTGAGCTGGTTCAGGGCGGTTTGGGATTAATCGCCCGGCAAGCGGTCTTTCAGAATGGGCGCTATTGGGGGTTGGTCAACGTGGTCCTCGACGTGCATCCACTTCTGACTGAGGCTGGAGTAGAGGGGGGGAGTGGCGAGCTGGAGTTTGCTTTACGCGACAACCAGGGGCGGGTGTTTTATGGGTCATCGTCGGTCTTTTCTAGTAGCCCGATCATCACCCAGATCATCCTACCTGAAGGTTATTGGGAGCTGGCCGGGGCCCCTCCCGACGGTTGGTCGGCCTTAATCTGGCAACCCTTATTAATATCCTGGATCGGCAGCCTGGTCAGCATCGCCTTGCTTACCAGCCTGGTTTACCTGACGATTAATCGCCAGACCCGGCTAGCCGCGGCCGTCGACCAGCGAACCCAGGAGCTTTCGGCGGCTAAAACTCAACTGGAGCAGCGCGTCGAAGAGCGAACCCTGGAGCTGACCATGTTGCTCAACATCTCTCGGAGCATTGCCTCTACCTTAGAGCTAGAAGAGTTGTTGGAACAGGTCCTAAACAAACTCTTTCCTGTCGTGGACTATTCAGGCGTGGCTATTTTGACGCTGGAGGATGGTGCCTTCACCATCTGTGCCTATCAAGGTCCTTTTCCCCAAGAGTCGACCCTGCACCACAGCTACTCTTTTGACAACATCATCGGCCGCCAACTCATCGAAGAACAGAAGCCTGTCCTGATCCCGGATATGTCAACAAATACCCCATTAGCTTTGGCCTTTCGTCAAGCCACCGGCTTACGAAATGAACAGACCCAGTACATCCGGTCCTGGATGGGAATTCCCCTTATTGCCAGGGAACAGGTAATTGGCATGCTGGCTTTGCACCACTTAGAGCCGGGAATCTATACCCAGCAGAGTGCCGACCTGGCCATGGCTTTCGCTAACCATGTAGCTGTGGCCATAGAAAATGCCCGGCTGCATGAAAAGGCTCAGCGACTGGCTGTGCTCCAGGAACGCCAGCGGTTGGCTCGGGAGTTGCATGACTCAGTCTCGCAGGCGCTCTACGGCATTGCTTTGGGCACCCGTACGGCACGAACTTTGCTGGACCGGACACAAATGGCTGGCGAATCGAAAGCTGCCTTAAGCGAGCCGTTGGAATATATACTCTCTCTATCCGAAGGCGGGTTAGCCGAAATGCGAGCGCTGATCTTCGAACTGCGGCCGGAATCGCTGGAGAATGAAGGATTAGTGGCCGCGTTGGCTAAACAAGCGACTGTCTTACAGACCCGTCATCGACTTGAGGTCACCACTCATCTTGAGGAAGAACCTGATGCATCCCTGACAACAAAAGAGGTGCTTTACCGCGTTGGCCAGGAAGCGCTGAACAACATCGTCAAACATGCCAGCGCCACGAAGATATCGGTCAGCCTATCCATTGAAGATGAACAGCTTGTCTTAGAAATCAGGGATAATGGTAAAGGTTTTGATCTGAATGGTGACTTCACCGGTCACCTAGGGCTTCGGTCTATGCGCGAGCGCGTGGAACAAGTTGGTGGCAACCTGACCATTACCAGCTCGTCTTGCTATGGTACACAAATCGTGGCGGTCGTGTCTCTGGCCTGAAAATGAGAAGGGTCGTTCCGGCTTCGTCATTATTCCGGGATACGTTCCCACTTTGGTAAGGGTGGGGGTTCCAACTCCAGCGGCGTATTAGGCTCTCCTGGCGTAGTTGGCCAATCGGCATGCCAGATACCGGTCGCCGCGTCCAGGCTGTAGCTGGCATCGGCCGGGAGTTCAATCAGAATAACTTGATCTACCAGCTTACCCTCATTGTCGAATAAGCGTATCCTGCCTCCATCCGCCAGGCTCAATTTCTTTTGTAGCGGGTACAAGACCAGATATCCGGCCGGCCGGAGAGATGTGCCGGCTGGTATCAGGTAGACACCGTCCTCGCCATCCTCGCCTTTAGAAATTTCCAGGTGCCATCCACTTAGGTCGACTGTCCCATCTGCGGTGTTGTATAGCTCAAGCCAGGCGTCTGACGGTGTGATCTCACCATCACCATTCCAGTCAACGCTCCTTGGGACAGGCAGTACCTCGTTGAGATGGACCACAGGTGTTTCTGGATCAGGTATTGGCGTCACTGTCGGCGTCGGCGTTTCCGTGGGTGTTGGCGTCTCTGTGGGCGTCGGTGTTTCCGTTGGGGTTGGCGTCCCAGTTGGTGTAGGCGTCACTGCTGGAGTCGGCGTCAACGTAGGCGTTGGCGTTTCTGTAGGTGGCCGCGTCTCCGTTGGGGTCAGCGATTGTGTCGGCGTGGCTGTTGGCGTTAGTGTCGGCGACTTGGTCGCTGTCGGCGTAGCAGTCGGCGTTTTCGTCGCTGTAGCCGTTGGCGTGGGTAGATCGCCGATCCGGTCTCGCCAAAACTTGACTTGGGCACCACCACCTTGCTCATAATACTCGATGATGATTTGGTGACGTCCAGCAGTGAGGGCCACGTCTTTTTTATACGTCTGGCTACCATTACTGTTGTGCCACTGGTCAATCACGAGCTTGCCGTCGACGAAAACCCGGATACCGTCATCCGCCAGAGCATAAAAGCGGTGAATACCTGCCTGCAAGTCAAGCTGCCGGATCCACCGCACAGAGAAGTTGTCGTCTGGCAATTCGATGGCAGGCGCGCCTTCTTTCCAGTTAAAGTCGATCTTCCCGTCGTTGCGGGTGACCGTCGGGCTGCCCTTTAGTTGCCTGTTATTCCAATATTCACCCTTCCAATCGGGATAAGTGGCCTGGCCGATTTTATCCCACCAGACGTGCACACGGGCTTCGCCACCATGCTCAAAGTAATCAACGCGTAAACTGTGGTTGCCGGTAGAGAGATTTATTTCCTTAGTGATTTCGCGAGCGCGACCATCGCGCCACTCGTCGATGAGCAAGGTGCCATCTATATAGAGTCGTACCCCGTCGTCGGCCAACGTGTGGAAGCGGTACCGGCCCTCATCAAAACGCATGGTTCGTGACCAACGCACGGAGAAATCGTCGGCCGGTAACCGGCTATCGGGTCCACCCTGATCCCAATTGAAGTCGATCTTGTCGTCGTTACGTACCAGGGTTGGACCACCTCCAAATTGGCGGTTGCTCCAGTATTCACCCTTCCACTCCGGGTACGTTTGTGGGGCCACTTTCTCCCACCAAACGTGGATGCGAGCTTCGCCGATCTGTTCGTAATATTCAACCCGAACTCGGTGTGGGCCAGCAGAAAGTAGGGCGTCGGCCGTCACCTCTCGCAGGCTGCCCTCGCGCCAATCATTTAGAACCAAGACGTCGTCAACATAGATACGTACGCCATCGTCTACCAGGGCATGGAAGCGATAAATACTGTCGGCAAAGTCGAGGGTGCGAGTCCAACGAACGGAGAAGTTATCGGCTGGTAAACCCACTACCGGGTCGGCACTTCCCCAATGATAGTTAATGTCCTGATCGTTTCGTGTTAGAACAGGCGATCCATATAAGCCAGCGTTGGCGAAGTAATCGGCCCGCCATTGGGGGAATTGCCCGGTGGACTCCCACCAGAATCTGATCCGGGCGTTGCCCCAATTTTCATAGTATTCCAGCCGCAAAGTGTGATAACCGGCGGTTAAGGCCCGATCGGCCGTGTAGGTCGTGTTGCCGGCGTCGTGCCACTGGTCAATGATCAGTTGGTTGTCTAACCAGACCCGCACCCCATCGTCACTTTGCACATAAAAGCGATAATTACCGGCCTTAAAGGGCATGGTTCGCTGCCAGCGGGCTGAAAAAGCATCGGCCGGCAAGCCTGCGGCCGGAGTACCTGTACCCCAATCGAAAAATAAGGCTGTGTCATCACGGTAAAGACCTGGCGTCCCAACCAAATTCGAGTTACTGAAATATTCACCACGCCAGGCGGCCGGCAACGGTGTAACGGTGGGCGCCTGGACTGGTACGGGGACCGTTGGTTGGATGGGCCCCGTCGAGGTTGGCAAAGGTTGGGCAGTCGCTGTAGCTACCGTCGTAATCCCTGACGGCATCGTCGGCGACGGAAAGACCGTGCTTGTGGCTTGATAGCTGGTTGCTGTCGCAGCCGGAGCGGTTCCGGTTCCCGCTGGTTGTGAGGTCGCGGTTTCCTCATCGGTCTGGGTCGGCACCATAACCAGTACAGCCCGGGTGGGTTCAGGACGAAAGCTGGTCAAAACAGTAGGAACAGCCAGCCCGAATAGGATGACCCCTGTCACGACGGCCGTGACGGCTAAGATGACGAACCACCAGGGCAGGTTGCCCGGCACCCTTGGTTTTCTTCGACGAGGTGAAAAAGTGCCCTGCATCTTTTTATCTCCTTAGTGATAATCAACAGTGGTATCTGATAATCGATCGCCACTGATATTGATCGTAGATCAGAAAAATCGGGCTCACATCGGCCGGTAGGCGGATAGGAAAATCAGTATTTAGACGGAGGGAAAAAGTGTTTGCCGGTGAAGGAAATACGACCACAAAATAGGGGCAGCCTGGTTATCCAAGCTGCCCCGCACAAAGGACGTTTATGGGTATTAGGGAGTCGTGAACGTGAAAGAGTCCACGACGAGTGCGTATAGTTGCTCCGCCTGAGGGAGGGTATCAACCAGGTTCTCGTCATATGGGAAAATGTCCAATCGATAAAGTAAGCCATTATGAGGGACCAAGACCATCCGGTAATAATCCTGGCCTGGTATGCCGTCGAGTAGAATAGCCTCCTCACCAGCGACGGTAAGGGTTGATTGCTCAATCTCGAATCCCTCGTAACCGGCCAGGAATTCGCCGACCACCTGCTCGATAGCCCGGCCGGCCAGATCTTCTACGGTAATGCTTATCCGGGGGTCGATATGGTTCATCAACTCACCGACCACGATTTCAGTGTTTCCACTGTCGAGCTGCACCACCGTATGGCTGGCCGGATAGAGCAGGCAATATCCTCTCGCTTCGTCGGTCAAAAGCAAGGTCTCGTCCGTCGGCATAGGACAGCCCATAGACGTTTCAGGATCTATAGCCACGGTTGCTGGCATGTCACTGTCTGGAACCAACCAACCCTCCGGCCAGACACTTTCTGGGATGCCTAACGACTGGACGTGAGCCTGTTCCATTCCGGAGCCAGCAACTAACGTTGTCCAAACGTTGTCCTCTCGCTTCATGAAGGCATTAAAACCACCAGGGGATTCCGGATCGGTAGAAATTATCTCGACCCTGGCGTAATCACCGTCGATCTGTTTTATTTGCACTTCCATCTGGCTGATCGGGGCACCCTGCCCTTCCAGGTAATCGCGCACTGCCTCCGTGATCGCTTCCTCTGGCGTACGAGCAGAAGCGCTACTCGACTCGAATAAGCCACAAGCAGATAGCAATAGCGCACTGGTGATTGCCCCTAACATGAGCAAAGTGGCAAAACGATAATTTTTCATGGTTATCTTGTATCTCTCCTGACAAGTGAATTTTCGGTTGTTTGATTCACCATTAGTATAAGGGAGACGGTCGCTTTTTTCGCCGTTCCTTTGACTGATCTTACTTCCGACAAAAGACGGAGAAGAATAAGGGGTATCCAGCATATCTGTGGCTGGAACTTCCACTTACTAAGCCGGTTTTATGGCAACGGCCGTTTCCTCATTCACAAACAACGCCAGACCCATTAAAAACCAGGTTGCCATCCATAGACTTTCTGTCAGTAAAGTAGGCTCATTGGAACCGGTGAGGACAGGAGGCAAAATTATCATCACCAATAAATAGTATAATCCTTGTAGTAGCGGTGCGAAACGGGTCCACCCATGCCATTTTTTACCCAGCACAACGGCAATGCCAGCTAGCAGACCAAAGAGCATGCACGACAGCCCACCCAACGGAAATAGCAGGTTATCAGAGTTGCCAGTGACAAGGCCAACGATGCCACCCAATATCAGGACTGCCCATCCGATAGGGAATAGGGTGAGGGTGACGCGAGCGAATCGGCCGTTGCCGCCCGCTCTTGCTGTTCTCATTCCCCACAGCATTAATAAAATGCACGTCATCGCCACAGAAAACTGTATCTGGTTCAGCACATACAGCGTCCCTTTACCTGGTGGAAACAGCCCAAAACGATATTCAATCAAAAGCCCTATAAAAAAGAACACCGCCCCGAACATACCAAAGATACCAGCGTAATAGGTAAATGATTTGTTGTTCATTGAGAAAAATCTCCTTCGTTATTGAATATGAATAAGATTATGCAGAGTGCTTGCATTTTAAAGCGCGAATAGCGTATTTTCCTCTGTCTTTTGACTTATATTTATCCTTTTATTCGAAAATCGTCTTACTGGTGCAATCGCTAAATCTACAAAAAAGTAGGTCTTGTCATTTCGAACTAAGAACCTGCCCTGAGCATTGCCGAAGGGGAGAAACCCCTTTAGCCTAAAACGATTTTCAACTTCGTCTCCCTGGTACAGCTTCAGGGATCCTTCATTTGTTATATTTTCCATAACTTCTTTGACCTCCCTTTTCACTTATCTCCCAGCCAAATCACTCCACCACTGCCAATGTGTATCATAGACCCGCCTGGAGTGGTTTGAATCGGTCCTTTGACGTAACTAGATCAGGACAAATGACTCAGGAAGAAACCCAAGATGTTTGTAGTATGAAAGTAATTAGATTATGAGGTCGTGGCTATAATTCCCCAGATGACGACTGTCAATAATAAAAGCCAGAAGGTGACTCGCTGGCGAAAGAACTTAGTCCAACGGCGGGTAAACATCCAGGTGGACCACTTGCGGCCGCAACGCTGGAATTGGTATGTTTTAGTCCGACCGCTGGATCATAGCCTAGCACGTCAGATTCAAGAGCCTTTACCAATAGGGGGCTTGCGTAGTCTGCGCTATTTCTGGCTAGACGGCCTGTTTGCCGCCATCAGCGAGAACTTTTACCTGGGCTTTATCGCCCTCTTTGCCCTGGCCTATGGCGCTAATAACAGCCAGATCGGCCTCTTAGCTGCTGTAGCTAATTTGCTGGGCATGCTCGCTCTATTCCCCGGGGCTAGATTAGTCGAACAAGTTAAACAGCGAAAGGGAGTCGTGATATGGAGCGCCGGGATATTTAGCCGGTTGGCCTTGCTGGGATTGGCCTTTATCCCCTTCTTGATTTTCCAACCGGCCGTAGCCATTGCAGCAATTATCGTCTTGGACGGCTTTCGTTCATTTACAGCCAATCTGGCTAACCCCGGGTGGACTTCTATGGTGGCCGATCTGGTTCCAGAATCGATGCGCGGCCGCTTCTTTGCCAGCCGCAATACGGCCATGGGGTTGGCGGCCATTCTGATCACCCCTCTGGCCGGCCGCATGATTAGCTCGACAAATACTCGGCTGGATTCCCTCTTTGCCGGATATCAGGTCGTTTTTTTGTTCGCCTTTCTTTTCGGCCTGGTCAGCACCATCAGCTTTGAGCGCATTCAAGAACCTAAGTCCTCTGAAACCGCTCGCCGCCCACACCAACGAGGAGACCTGCGCCGGGCGCTTAGACATA
>Ga0209742_10001008_pt1 | contig 13627 bp, 10 predicted proteins | sample DeeMarSeWOR38_10_FD_187462 | JGI IMG/M metagenome (GOLD analysis project Ga0209742, IMG submission 187462) | Marine sediment microbial communities from White Oak River estuary, North Carolina - WOR-3-8_10 (SPAdes) (version 2) | ecosystem: Environmental > Aquatic > Marine > Intertidal zone >... | reverse complement strand
CGGGGTTCAAAGCCTGGACGATAAGATTTTGAAACTCAACAATCGCGGCGAAACGGTGCAAGATAGCCGGGAGGCTATGCGCCAGTTACGACTGGCAGGATTCAAGATCCACGCCCACTGGATGCCAAATCTGCTGGGCGCCACCCCTGAGAGCGATGTCACGGATTTTGGCCGCCTGTGGCGAGATACCGCCTTGCGGCCGGACGAGCTGAAGATATATCCCTGCATGTTGTTAGAAAACACGGAATTGTTTGAATTCTGGCAAAGAGGCGATTACCAACCATATAGCGAAGAAGAGATCATCGAAGTGTTGATCGCCTGTAAATTACAAGTGCCAGCCTATGTCAGGATCAATCGTATCGTTCGAGATATTCCCACTACCAATGTTGTGGAAGGGATGACGAAAGCCAATTTAAGACAGGTTGTCCAAAGACATATGGCTAAACGGGGTTTAAAATGTCGATGTATTCGTTGTCGGGAAGTCCGCCGGCGGCCGGTCGACCCAGACCAATTATCGCTTCGAGAAGAGGTGTACAAGACGGATGCGACCATCGAACATTTCCTAAGCTTTGAGACCAGCGATCATATCGCCGGCTTTTTGCGCCTCTCTTTACCCAAGCCAGGCATGGCATTGCCAATATCCGAATTGTCTGGGCACGCTATGATTAGAGAAGTGCACGTCTATGGTCCGGCATTGCCCATTGGCGAAGCCAGCAATGGCGAAGCCCAACATATCGGTTTGGGTAGACAGCTGATCGGTAAAGCACAAGAAATAGCCCGTGATGCCGGATTCAGTCAACTAGCTGTGATCAGCGCTATTGGCACTCGTGAGTATTACGCTCGCTTAGGATTCGAACTGGATGGACTGTACATGACCAAGGTGTTGTAAATTGCCATGATTGAAGAATGGTCAAAGTTGGATAGCCAGATCCTGGGCGACTACCGCGTATTCAGGCTCCGGCAAGATACCAGCCGGTCACCACGAACCGGCCGGGAGCATCATTTTTTCGTTTTGGAGACCGGCGACTGGATTAATGTCATCCCCATCACCCGAGAGGGCCAGATTGTGCTCATTCGCCAATTCCGGCACGCCATTGAAGCGGTGACCTTAGAGATACCAGGGGGTATGGTCGATCCAGACGATGGCGAACCTTTAGAGACAGCCAAACGAGAGCTGCTGGAGGAAACGGGTTATCAAGCTGAACAAGTAATCCATATCGGGACGATGACGCCTAACCCGGCGATCCTAGACAATCATTGCCATACCTTCTTAGCTTTGAATGCCCGGCCTGTTGCTCCTCCCCAGCCTGATGGGAGCGAGGACATCGAGTTCGAACTGGTGGATATTTCTGATATTCCAGAGTTGATCGCCTCAGGGCAGATCACCCATGCCCTGGTTATATCCGCATTCTACTTTTTCGATCAGTACAAGAAAAGAAACCCTAAGAAACTTCGGTTCCGCTAGCCTCCCCACCCGACTTATCCATATCACGTAAGGCATCAAAAGCCGGCCGGCGCGTCCCGTCAGGAAAGTTAATGGCCCACCACCATTGCTCGTTTTCTTCAGGGGTCCATTCGACATCGGCCAAGTAAATGGTGAAGATAGGACCGATCCATGGTCGCCAGTTATCTTTTGCATATTGGTAGGCCCGCACCAGATATTCGGCCTGCTGCTCTTCGGTAACGGCGTGCCAAGCATACTCGGGATTGTTCGTATCAGTGGTCCACCCCAGCTCCAGGATAGCCGCCTGCTTGTGGGCATCGCCATTAGCCTCCATGATGGCTCGCATATCCTCTACATGCCGGAAGGCAAACCAGCGACCACCGCCATATTCCGGATTGGTTTCTGCTTCTTCAGGCGTTACCTCTGGTGGTGCTTTGTAACCGGGCGCGTTTAAACCCAGGACGTCGAAGTATTCAGCTGCTCCAACATCATACATCGCCTGTAGGAACTCTTCATCAGGCATCGCCAACGGCAAGCCGGTACCTGTAGGCGCCAAGCCAGCAGATATGACGATCGCATCCGGATCGGCTTTTTTGATGGCTTGATAACAAATCTTCAGCAGTTCGGTGTACTCTTCCGGATCGGGTGGTTCATCACCCCATTCCCGGCTCAAATTCGGCTCGTTCCAGATCTGGTAGGCATCGATGCGGCCTTTATAACGTTCGCCCAGCAATCCGCAAAAGTCACCAAAATCTTGCAAATCGGCTGGCGGGGCGTTTTCCAAGGGAGGCCAGTCCATTTCCTGGGACCAAAATGGCTGTCGGTCGATGCGAACGAGTAATTTTAGACCGACTTCGTTTACCCTTCTCACGATCTCATCTGGGCGATACCAATCGTATTTGCCTTTCTCGATGCCTTCGATGTCACGCCAGGCAAATGATTGTTTCACCCAACCGAAATCCATTTCATTTATGGCCCTCAGATCGTACTTAATATGGTTCATATCCCACCATAAAAAAGCCTGGATGCCATACTCTGGCGAATCGAAGGGTAGGCGCTTAGATCCGAGGGTGGGAGAGGCAGTTGCAGTTGCCAGATCGGTTGCGGGCATATCTGTTGGCGGAATCGTCGGCGTATTTGGAGCAGTCGGGGAGGCCACCTCCGAAGTCGGCGATGCTTGCTCGGTAACTTTCGTGACCTCAGCCGAAGTGGGCGAGGCCTCTTCAACTTGAGGAGAAGACTCTCCAGTTATCGATGGGTTGGTTGCCGGCCCGGCCGCCGGCGGATCGGATTCCGGCCTGCATGAAACCAACAGTAACAAAGTAAGGGCGAACAGGAATCCGAAGAACTGTTTCACCGGTGATCCTGTTCCCTTCATCCTAGCAACTTATGAACACTGACAACTGACCGCCGACAAATGACCACTGGAGGGTTCACAAATGATCTTGTTCCTTTCATCCTAGCAACAGCTGGCTACTCTGGTTTAGGCATTTCGGCCACTGCCTGGAATGCAGGTCGGGGAGCACCATTCGTGCCTATAATGCTATAAGGTACCGGATCATCGGTCGGCCCATTCCCTTTATTTCCGAAGTCGTAATTGAATAGAAAGGCCAGCCAAACATCCCCAGAATCGTGCATTTGTTGGAAGGCCTGCACGATATACTGGGCTTGTTCTTCCAGTGTATTATCCTGGGCAAATTCAAAGCCTTCTGGGTATGTATCATAGCCTTCGCTGCTGGGCCACCCAAATTCAGTCACACAGAGTTTCTTATTGGGATCGACTGCCTGCACTTTTTGAGCGTATGTATCCAGGGTTGTCTTGAAACTCCAACTATGATGCGGGTTATCGAACGGTCCTCGGAATATCGCTGTGGCCGCTTCGGGCTGAGCACCGGCCTCTTCATACGGAATATCAGGGGCAATATTGTAACCATTGTGGTGAACACCAACGCAATCGGCGTAATTCAATAATCCAGCCGCCAAGGCTTCGTCCAGATAGAGAAAATCGTCATAGGATGTGACCGTATCATGAATGCCAGTAGGTGCCAGCGCTCCGCTAATGACGATGATGTTCGGATCATGAGATTTAATAGTCTCATAAGCCTGGGACAAGAATTGTACGTAACTAGCCGGGCTGAGGCCTTGTGGCGTGGCCCACTCCCGATCCAGATTCTGTTCGTTCCAAACCTCGATGGCATGCACTTTCCCAGGATAACGATTCAAAAGGTCGTCTAAGAAAGCTGTGTATTGGCCGTAGTCATCTGGAGGTCCGTTTTCCCCACCAGCAGCTCGGGTCCAAGCCGGTGCTCCGACGACACTGAACATCAGATTTATGCCATGTGCATTGGCTTCATCTACGACGCCATCATAAAAAAACCACTGAAAGGTATCAGGATCTGGCTCCACAATAGGCCATTCCATTTGTACCTTAACCCAATCTAGATCGAGGCTATTTCTTATATTATCCATGGCAAACTTAGGATCTCCCACGACTGCGTGAGATTGGGTGCCATAGCCGAATGCTTCAGCTGGCCAGGGGAACATCGGCTGATTTGCAGGCGGTTCCTCACCAGATTCCCCCGCCTCTTCGGCCGGTTGCTCTTCTGCCTCGCCATCGGTGACGATCACCGGTGGTGGCAATGTTGGCGTCGACAGCGGTGCGGTTGGAACGTCTGGCTGCGTATCGACCGTAGTCTCCGGTTCTGCCTCACCGCCACAAGCTACCAGGATAATCAATATCACGAACAAAATCAGCAATTTTACTTTTCTCATCGTTTATTTCCTGTCAAGCACTTACTAGCCGCCCATAACCTGGCCCAATAAACCACATGATGGACAGCTACCATCTGGCCGCAACATGGCATAGCCCGCCTGTGGATCGGCTCCCCAAGTTGTGAAGTCCACATTGAAGACGATGGCCAAACGGACTTTCCCGCTATTGGCAGACACACTCGCCGCTTCTGCCAACCATTGAGCGTGCTGTCCAACCGTCGTATTGCCAGCCCAAGAGAATCTTTCTGGCACACCACCAAAATCTTCACCAGAAAGATAACCTAACTCAGTGAAGCAAACTGGACGTGAGCCACCAAAAGAATTGTAATACATGTTTAGGGTTGGCAATAAATACCAACTGTAGTGATTGCTACCGGCCGGATGGCCTGAGGCCGCGCTGGGTGACGTGGCACCTGCATTATGGTGCACGCCGATACAGTCCATGTAGTTGGCACCACCAGCCGCTGCGACGCCGGCCATATAACGGGCGTCAGACCAGGCATTCGTTCCGTTGTCAAAACCGGTTGGCGCCGGTGCACCCATAATAACCATCACATTGGGATTGGCCGACTTGATAGCATTGTAGGCTGGGGCCAGCATATTATTAACATACGAAGTAGGGTCAATTTGACCTGCTGGCCATTCAAAGTCGATGTTTTCTTCGTTCCAAACTTCGATGGCGTCTGGACCAAGAGCAGCAACTCCCCCTAAGAATTGAACGTAACTATTGAAGTCGATGCTGCTGGGATAGGCATCGGAGCCGGGTATGCTTAACAGTACTTTGAAGCCATTGCCATGGGCTTGAGCGATGCGGCCGGCTACAGAATCAGGGGAGTCACTTGGCCCCCACTTATGTTGGAATTTCACCCAATTCATCCCGGCACTCTTCATCAGTTGGGGATTAGCCAGGGAATGTGTTTGGCCGCCCAATTCGAAACTTCCACCTGCGGCTGGAGCAATGACCGGTGCCGGGGCAGCCCCTCCACCACCAGCTACCGCTGAAGGTGGTTCAACCTCGATCACAGCCAGCAAATCAACATCCAGTTTTGAGTTAACCGTCAACAAATCGGCAAAGATCCAGCCCTCGGTTCCATCACTCTTTTGGACTTGAAACCAGGTGGAATCGTCGTTGCGTCCTGTCAGGGTCACTTTCGTGCCCTGATCCAAGCCACTGATAATTCCGTAGCCAACGCCAGGGCCTTTGCGGAAATTGGCTGGCGATTTGACAGCTGCATCGGCATCACCCGGGTCGATATCGGCCGCTTGAGAACCAGCGACAGCCGGTGCTGTAACTGTGGGCTCGACTTCGGCAACCGTTTCCTCTTCCGGTTCGGGCGTGGGAGTGGGTTGCGCTTCATTGACAGTTAAATCCAATGAGCCCAGGCTGGCGACGTTGTCGCCATGGGCAAAATCAGCTCGAACGACATATTTACCTGGCTTATCGCTGCCTGTCCATTGAAAGCTTAAATCCTCGCCACTGCTACTGGCCATTACTCCCCCAGACTCATCCTCGACGACCCACACAATGGCCGCACTGGCTGGTTGAGGCACATCACCATCGCCCAGATAGCTATTGATAGCCGCAGCATAACCATCGGCTTGTTCAAGATGACCAAGGCCTCGCACGGCCAGTCCACGCACATTATATCGATTTTGTAAGCGCCCTTGATGGCTGAGAACCGCCTCGCTGCTCAGCCACACCTCATGGGGTTGGTCAGACTGTTCGTATGTGTAGCGATAGGTCAGACTCTCAGGATCCCATTCCAAATCACCAGCGGAACCTGAAAGGGCAACCTCAATCTCCTCGCCCGGCTCGATCTCGGTAGAACCTTTAATAAACTCAAGCTCGCCAAAATACTCAAACGCTTTGTCGCTTTCTACTTCTCGCTCAGTCTCGCCAACGGCGTCGATGGAATTCACCGTGAGCAAAGGAGTCAACTTATACCGGTCAACCTGGCGTGTGGCCCATTCGACGATCTGTTGTGCTTCACCATCATCATCGTACAGGGTCGGATCGAGGGGCATCTGCAAGTATATGACATCGGCCGTCTGTCCAATTGCTTGCCAATCGTGGCCGGCCGTGTCGAATAATCCCTCATTAACGAATGGGGTTTCTAAGGTGACGATCAGGTCTAAATCCTGCTCGTGTAACGTGCCAGCAAGTTTACTTACAAAGGCAGTAAAAGCACCACGTTGGGCCGGATAAACACCCTGGTAGTCGAGGTTGACTCCATCAAAGTCTCCAGATTGAGCCTTGTCCACCAACTCCTGTACATTCCTTTCCTGGGAGCTGGGATCAGCTAATAGAGAGGATAAGGAAACCGTATCTAAGATGGCACCCGTATTGGTAGCCCTAAGATATTGTTGGTAGCCACCAGTGGGAACTGAAACGACCTCACCCAGCAATCGCCCCCCCTCGGCTAAGGTCAACGTACCGGCCGACACTTCGGTCAGAGAGGGCAACACGGCCGATGGTAATTCCTGTGCTGGCAGTACTTCTGCACCGATCTCTGGTTCAGCCGGATTCGACGTCTGCATGAGGGCTAGCGCCCTCGGAAGTGGTCCCTCAGCTGATGTGAGAAGAGTGCCGTTTTCGCTAACCTGGCTTGGTACGAAATTCCAAGCCTGCCCATCCCAACCGTAAAGATCCAACGTCTGGTAAGGCTGAGCCTGTTCGGGTATGACGATTTCGGCTTTGCCTTCTGGGACACCGCCGGCCTCATCAACCTTATAATTGACAATATAAACGTCGCTGGCGAGCGTCAGGTTTGCCGATATTGTCCCGGCTGCGCTGGTCCATTCTTCGCCAGCATCTCCACTTAAGAAAGTCGATTGAGCTAAAACCTCAGTTCCTACATCCTCAGATGTACTCGTCAGAGATAAAGAAAATTCATCAGAGGGATTTAGCGAGTCTTCTGACTCTGCTTGAGCCTGAGTAACACCGGTTTCAGCCTCACCGCCAATACCTAACCTCTCTGCCAATGATATCGGGGGCAATAATAGTCCGGCGATGATAAGGAGAACCACCAAGACGATTCCAGCAATGATTAATCCAGTAAAACGCCGGTTATTCTCCTCTGGGGTTTCTTGCCCCTCTTCGGTCGGGCGCTCTTCATCCATAACTTTTTCCTCCTCCAAGCCGGCGTTTTGGCGATGCTCTGTTGGTTCGGATTCATGCATTCTTCCCGCACACAAAGCCTGGCTTACCGGCTGTTATTTTTCAAAGAGCCTACTAGTTTACGTATTTTCTGGCCATTGACATGGTATCTCTCGGTCGTCATTAACCGATGGCTCATCTAAAGCCCATTCGAGACCAGTTTGAATTTTCAAGCAAACAAAAGGCGGCCGTCTCACAACGCCGCCGGTTCAACTATCTATCTAATAAAAGGTTCGTCAGCGGGAAATTCTAGCACATGGGGTGAGTCCCGCCAAACATAATGAATGGAGCAAGGGTGGATCGTAGGAGCAGAGAAGGCTTACCGTTCGGGAATGATTTAGGTATTCCAAAATGCGAAAACCTGATGTGTTGATCAAGCGATTGGCCAAATCATTATGTCAAACACTTGGTGCCAGGATTGTGGCTCCAAAACACTTAACTTATGTCAAGACCATAAACCAGAGTATCGGTATGGAAGTCTTTCCAACCAAACCAAAATACGATCGTACTTTTAATCCGTTCTAGTGAACTACCGGCCATTTTTCCTGAAGTTGCCTGGCCGGTGAGGGCATTCCATGTGCTGCCAGTTTCCAAATCCCTCAATGTGAAGGGATTCTCCGAGGAAATCTCAAAGGATAATGTTTCATCCCCTACCCGGCGATCGTAAACGACACCGGTCCCATTCTGGCGATAAAATACTACCAGAATATCCTGACCGGCTACAGTATCATTGACCATTTGTTCGCTGCTGAGCACCCTGAAAGGATAGGCGATGGCCGTCCCATCGATTTCAACGCCGATCACGAACTCTTTCGTTGCCAGGCGGTCATCCCTGAAAGTTTCGCCAATAACACCGGCCGAATTTGATTGGTAATAGCCAACATAAGGATCGCGACCCCCTCTAAATCCTTTCCTCAAAGCCAGCGTTTCCGGGTGCATCTCTTTCCATTGCCCCCAAGTCGTATGCCAGGAAGGCAAAAACTCCAGCTTTGTCCCTTGCATATCACCAGCTACCGATTCACCAAGTAATTGACTCCAAAGAGATTCAGTCTGCCGGTCATACATAACGAGCACGTTACGAATCAGTTTTCCCGAGACACCAAATGTGAGCTCGCGATCTTCAACTTCTCGAGCATACACGATGCCCGTAAAACATAGCGGTCACCAGGTAACGGCGAGCTTAATGCCGCCGACAGTATCGTTCACTATCTCGTGCGAGCTCAATAAGGGAATGGAGTAAGCCCGAGCATCACCATTAAACTCGACGCCCAATATCAGCTCGTCGTCATCATATGTCTCATTCGCTTCTTCCAGGGCAATAAATTGCGGATTATCAATGGCCTGGATGGCATCACGGGGTAAAACCGTCACGATTTCATAGTTATCGTATTTTTCGCCTGTCGAAGAGCGCAAGTTATCAGCACCTTTTAGATCTTCTTGGGTAGACGTATTCCTTGAATCGGCCGTCTGAGCGCATGCAACCAATAGTAGGCTAAAGCACAGAAACAACCAGTTGTTTGAGACACCGCGGACTTTCTTGAAAATCACTCTTCTTTATCTCCAATTCAGGTAATCGTCGACGCTAACTCACCTCGACTCAAAAATGATTCTCTAAAAAACCATTACCCCACCCCAAAACCCGGTACTTAATGGATTTGTCATAGCCAATTTTAACAGAGCTAAGGAGACAATTCTGTAATTTTGACACCCTCCCGGCCGCTGCTATACTCTCGAGCGGTTATTGATTGACATCCCACGGATTCTCATTGAGCGACTTTTAGGAGTATTTCATGGCATCGGTAGCACAACTCTTCGTAAATATGCCCAAGGCCTTTGACGCCAATAAGGCTGGCGATATGAACGCTACAGTTCAGTTCGACTTATCAGGTGAAGGTGGTGGTCAATGGTATGTGGTCGTGGCCGATGGGATTTGCGATGTCGAGCAAGGTGCGGCCGAATCACCTACGGCAACTATCCGGATGGATGCAGACGACTATGCTGCCCTGGTTGCCGGTGACCTGAATGCAATGGAAGCGTTCATGCAACAGAAAATCAGAGTCGAGGGGGACTTGAATACGGTTATGAAGTTCCAGACCCTTTTCGGATAGCCTGACAACACCATTACCAGATTATTCTCGACAATTAAGAAGCTCTGCCGGTAGACACGGTTGAGCTTTTTTTACGCCAATTGTTCGATATGATTCAGGGCTAATTCGGGATAATCTTTGGACTCGGCGATCGCTGGATCCAGACCAAATAATTTTAATAGTTCGGTAATCAAGGACGCCTTTCGTTCGGCATCACTTCTAGACCAAGTCCGCGATTTGATCTCCAGAAAATAGCCTGGCATCTCCGGTTTTGTCACCTGGTCGACATTGACTGCAAAGTCCGTCTCGCGATAGAGAATGCGCCAGCGTCGCCGATCCTTGTGAACCTCTACCTCAATCAAGGGCGCAAAGTATTCCCGGTAGAACCGCAGGCTCTGTTCGGCCGGGGCGAGATAGCGAGAACGGGATAACATGACGGCATTAGGATATTCACGCTCGTGCGCTTCACCTAAAAGCGTCAGCCGTGAACGAGCCTGGTATACTTTACCTTCATCATCCACAAATTCGTCCTCGCGATAACGCAATCGCGCAGCATCGGGATCGTGGCCCTCAAAAATAAAATAGCTGTCATACTGCCGGTAATGAGCTTTCTTAGTAATCTGCACCTGTTCCCCTCGCAGAACTGCCAACACTTGTTCGTCGTCGAGAAGTGGAAGCTTTACCTGGACCTCGAAACTTTCCTGGCGTTGAACGCCGGCCAAAATGACAAGTTTATTAAAGGGGCTAGACTCACGTTCTACGACAAATAAGTCAATTTTAGCCGCGATCTCGGCTGCTTGTTCTTTGGTCTTGTTTTCGTCCATGGTCAACAACTGGCGATCTCGCATGAGCCATCGTCCATTACACAACACGTGGATGACGTCTGTGCTTTTGGCTGCGTAAACGAGCCGGGAGTACACAGCATCCGAATGATTATGGAAGTGGGGCCAATTATGAATCCTATCCATAGCCACAATGGCCAGGTCCGCCCGCTTACCTGGTTCCAAGCTGCCCGTCGTATCAGCCATGTGCAGAGCCCGGGCACCACCAATTGTCGCCAATTCCAGCGCGGTTCGGGCGGGCAGCACCGTCGGATCGGCGCTAACCGTCTTGGCTAGCAAGGCCGCCAATCTCATTTCCTCAAACATATCCAGATCATTATTACTTGCTGGGCCATCAGTTCCAACCCCAATATCCAGACCCAATTCCAACATTTGCCCGACCTGGGCGATGCCGCTGGATAACTTTAGATTGCTGGTCGGGCAATGGGCGACGCCAGCATTTGCTTTCTTTAGCGCATACATCTCTTCACGATCGATATGAACGCAATGTGCTGCCAGCAACTTGGTTTTCAAAATGCCGTGCTCTGCGTTCCAAGGCACGACCAGCATATTGTGTTCTTGGCGACAATTCTCGACTTCCAAAGCTGTTTCGCTGATATGTGTGTGTAGGGGCACGTTAAAGGAGCGGGCCAGGTCTGCGCATGCCCGAAGTAACTCAGGGGTAGCTGTGTACCAGGCATGAGGGGATACGGCTGGCTGGATGAGCGGGTGGTGGTTCCACTTTTCTATGAATCGCCGGCAGAGGACCAGCCCATCTTCATAACTTTCAGCGTCAGGTGCAGGGAAAGTCAAAACAGTCTGGCCTAAAAGAGCCCTCATGCCTATTTGGGAGGTGGTCTCAGCGATGGCGTCTTCAAAATAATACATATCGGCAAAGGTCGTTACGCCAGAACGAATCATTTCCGCGCAAGCGACCTCGGTTCCAAGCTGCACAAATTCCCAGGTCACAAACTCCCGCTCGAGAGGCATCAGATAGCCCAACCAGACGTCAAGCCGTAAATCATCGTTTAAACCTCGCAAGAGGGTCATTGGCACGTGAGTATGGGCGTTGATCATGCCGGGTATCACAGCCTGTCCGTGACAGTCCACAGTTTCGGCCGCCGTGTATTGGGCACTCAGATCGTCGGCAAGCCCGACAGCTTCCACGCTATCGCCAACCACCGCTACCGCACCTTGTGGAAAAACGTCGTAAGATCCATTCATGGTTATGACGGTTCCCCCAGTCAGCAATAAATCTACCTTCTTAGCCATTTATACCTCACATCTGACAACAGCCGCTCTTCGCCCACATGCATCAGGCATTATACTAGGTTTCTGTCGCAGCCCGTAAATGCTATAATGCCATCATTGAAAAAGAAGATGCCTATCTGGTGACAACAACCGGGAGAATCACGAATCGATCATGCGAATGGTAGAGATAATCGAACAAAAGCGCGACGGGGGTGAATTATCAAGCGAACAAATAGATTCGTTCGTGAAAGCATATACAGCTGGTGAAGTTCCAGATTACCAGGCTGCGGCTCTTTTGATGGCTATATATTTCAGGGGCATGAGCAGGCGCGAGACAGTCGATTTAACCATGGCCATGGCCCGATCCGGGGATCAGTTGGATTTACATGACGTCGTACCATTCGTCGTCGATAAACATTCTTCCGGTGGCGTGGGAGATAAAACGACTCTCGTGGTACAACCGGTTGTCGCTGGTTGTGGCGTTCCTGTCGGCAAGATGAGCGGGCGAGGGTTGGGACTGACCTTTGGCACGTTAGACAAATTGGAATCGTTTCCTGGCTGGTCACCCGGGCTGACCCTAGAGCAATTCAAACGCCAACTAGGTGAAATCGGCCTCGTTTTAGCCGGTCAGACAGCCGACCTGGCGCCGGCCGATGGAAAACTTTACGCCTTACGCGACGTGACTGCCACTGTGGCCAACGTCTCCCTCATCGCCGCCTCCATCATGTCAAAAAAGCTGGCCGCAGGAGCCGATGCCATTGTGCTGGATGTTAAAATGGGTAAGGGCGCATTCATGACCACGCTGGACGAAGCTCGTGAATTAGCCCGGATGATGGTGGACATTGGCAACGACGCCGGCCGAAAGACCGTGGCCCTTATCGCGGACATGAACCAACCTTTAGGACATGCAGTCGGCAATGCTTTAGAAGTCAAGGAAGCCATTGCTACGCTTAAAGGCGATGGCCCGGCCGACTTTTGGGAGCATTGTTTAACAGTGGCTGGTCACATGCTGGTTCTGGCTGGCAAAGCAACGAACCTGGAAGAGGCAAAAAAACTGGCCACAGAAGCGCGAGATGATGGCCGTGCGTTAGCCAAATTTAGGCTGATGATCGAACGACAGGGTGGATCGGCTGAACTGGTCGATGCGCCTGAAGGATTTGAGCTGGCCAAATACGTAGAACCAGTCTTTGCCCCTCGTAACGGTTATGTCGCCAGCATAGACGCTGGGGTAATCGGCTGGAGTTGCTCGCGGCTTGGCGGCGGCCGGGAGATCAAGAATGAGCCAATTGACCATGCAGTAGGCATGGTTATCCCCATTAAAGTAGGTGACAAATTAGATAAAGGAGACCAGATTGGGGTCATACACGCCAATGATCCGTTCAAGCTCGATCTGGCCAAAGTTGAATTGTCCAAGGCGATCAGCTGGTCCGATCAACCGATAGAACCTTTGCCACACTTTTATGATACAGTGACATGAAACAAGAAATCATCTTTGGCCTGGCCCTGGGTGGAGGTGGAGCACGGGGCTCCGTTCATATCGGCGTATTAATGGAGCTCGAACGATTTAGCCTCTGGCCGGATATCGTCACCGGTACCAGTATTGGCGGTCTAGTCGGGGCACTCGTCGCCTCTGGACTGGATTCCGAACAAATTACCAGGGTTTTCCGCCAGATGCGCTTTGGCCAAATGTATGCCATGCCCTGGCAAAAGCCAGCCCTTATGGACACGCACAAACTTGAGAAGCTTCTCCAGGATACAATCGGCCGGCCTACCTTCGACGATTTAGAAATCCCTTTGGCGGTTATCGCCACCGATCTGGTTAATCGGGTCGAGGTCGTGATAGAAACTGGAGATGTGGTCTCGGCCGTATTGGCGACGACCGCGTTTCCGGTGATTTTTGCTCCTGTAAACAGGAATAGCCAGACATTGATTGACGGGGGCGTATTAAACAACACTCCTTTTAACGTGGCCCAAGAGCGGGGGGCAAAACATGTATTGGCTATCGATCTGGCCAATAGTGCACCTTACGGAACTGAAGTGCCTTACCAGCCGCGAAATAATTTCCTAACCCGGTTCCTAACCCGAGCCCAGCGCG
>Ga0209742_10001007_pt1 | contig 13632 bp, 14 predicted proteins | sample DeeMarSeWOR38_10_FD_187462 | JGI IMG/M metagenome (GOLD analysis project Ga0209742, IMG submission 187462) | Marine sediment microbial communities from White Oak River estuary, North Carolina - WOR-3-8_10 (SPAdes) (version 2) | ecosystem: Environmental > Aquatic > Marine > Intertidal zone >... | reverse complement strand
CAAAAGAGTGGCGATCGGGGTAATGAACCAGGCGATCAAGCGCCGGGTGGCAAAAACCCTCCCCTGAAGATCCGGTGCTACCTTAGCCTGCCAAATAGCCTGATTGGAGCTGTTAATCAATGGAATCGTAAATGCCCCGCAAAAAGCACCCAAAGCCCACATCGGCAAACCCCGTCCGAGGCCAATTAACACCGTGCCAAATAAACCAGCCAGAATCCAACCATTCAACACTCCGTGCACTTTCTTTTTTGGTCCACCCCAAGCGCTTAGAGCTAACCCACCCACAACACCACCAACCGCGCCAGCCGTCTCCACGCTGCCGAATATTAAAGAATTACTATCTGTGCGCGCCAGAATCATTGGCGCCAAAAGAGTATATGCCATGGTCGCAAAAAAGTTTCCAACCATAAATATTGTTTGCAATCCCAGGAGACTCGGTCTCTTAAAAATATAGCGAAAGCCGTAAATTGATTCTTTCCAAATGCTGCCCCTGCTTTCAAGACCTTCTTCAGTTGCCTCAGGTTGTGGGATGACTACAACCAGCAAGGCGCCAACGGCAACGACGAAAGTGACGATATCAATGGAAAGGATTCCTCCCAACCCGATGAAAGGCAGCAAAGCGCCAGCCAGGAGCGGGGCAAAAATACCCGAAGTGTTGCCTGCCAGCTCATTCATGGCATGTGCTCGAGAATAATGCTTCTTGGGGACGATCATTGTGATCGCAGCAGAATACGCCGGCCATTGAAATGTTTGGAATGTGCCGGTGATGGCATTGGCTACGAAGAGATGCCACAGTTCCAAGCGCCCAAAGGAAAACAGGATCAATACCCCGATTGTCGCGACACCGGAACCCAGATCGCTGATCATCATCATTAATTTACGATTGGAACGGTCCACTATCGCGCCCGCGATAGGACTCATGATCAGCAAAGGTGTGACATGAAAGAAACCAGCCAAAGCCAATGCAGTCGCTTTACCGGTCAGCTCATATGCCCAAATGGTCAGGGCAAAAGCAGACATGCTGGTGCCTAACAAGGAAACCGCTTGCCCTACCCACACTATTGTGAAAGCAAACATGCCTCTTGGACGGATTCTATTCATATTGATGAATTCCTGAGAAAGTGTGACTCAAAAAAAGATATCCTATTCTACTGTATTAAAACATCAAGATATGGTTATCCTCACACGAAAAATGCGCGGGCATAATATCCGCGCACCTGCTGTCTTTGCTAGAGAATTTACAATCTTGATCAATGGATCAAATCAGAATAACCAAACGTCCTTGCCTAATTCATTCCAATCATTTCTACAGGACACAAGTCCATATTCTGTATATACTCTCTGAACCGATCTACGGATTCAATATGCAACGAACCACCCGTCGGAACACCATCATTTTGTCCGAAAACTGCATTTGTTTGTGAATGGCGACCCTCAAGCGGAATAACTAAATTATCAACACTTGAATATAACGAATATGTGCTGTGTACACGCATCGGTTCTGGGTAGAAGAATTCAACTACTAACATCTGTGGACTGGTTTGATACTCTTCATATGTCTTCTCAGACATGGTCAAAGGATCCCAACGTTTACGACCAGACATACTCTCATTCATGATCTCGGTGAGCTTTGAAAAGTGAAATGATCCTGGATCAATGTCCGTCGTCTCGCCGTAACAATGGAGCATAACTGCATTTGGTCTCGCTGAAAAATTATTCGAAAACCACAGCCAATCTCCAGTGGCAAATGAGATGATCGAATAAACCGTGAGGATCATTGCAATAAAAACAACGATGACCAGATTTCTGATAGATGGTTCCTGCCTTGTGCCCACATGTTGCATTTGCGACTTCCTTTCATTCAAATGACTACAATGCAATTAACTGCATTTCATGGAATTAAGCGATTAATCACCAATAGAAATACTGAGCTGGAAGGCAATGGGTTCACCAGATAAGTTTGCCTCTAAATAAATTGCACAATACCTAAGTTCGGTTAACCTCTTCAAACTGCTGTAACGCTTCCTCTACGGATAAATCATCAGTTGATATGCGATTCAAAATCTCAACCCGTTGACTGGCACAATTCTCCCCCGCAATCAGATCAAGAGTTTCATCCATCTCACCATTACTTTCCTCACTGGTTATGAACAAATCCCCAGATACACTGTGGTGGTGAATTTTAACCCCACCGTCCAAAATTTCAATTCTGCGATGATCCTTGGATCGATTCATTTGAGAGATCCTTGAAGGAGCCCTAACATCACCGCTTAAACTCGAGGAGATCACAGTTACACCTTGATTAACTGGCATTACAAGTTGAATATCCCCGGATACCGATTCAAAATCATATGGACCATCACCGAGCGATGATTCGATGCTGAAATCCCCACTGACCGTCTTGACTTTCAATGCCTGAAACTGACAATTGCCCAGGGAGAAATCTCCTGATACCCCTTTCAAGGTAGCCGATCCAGATAGCGATTCTCCTTTAAAATCTCCACTAACCGTTTTGACTTGGATATTACCGCTAAGTGAGAGACATTCAAGTGGTCCGGATACTGTTGAAATATTCAACCTACCAGCCACCCCTTGGATTTTAGCTGAATTGCTCACGCCACGCACCTTTAAATCACAATTCTCTGGGACGGTGACTACATAATCCACTTTACATGGACGCGATCGAGATAGAAATCGAAACCAGTGATTATCAAATTGTGTTGATAACGTGACAGATCCACTATTTGATTGGGAGAATTGGATGTGCGTGCGATCTCCGTCACCAGAATCGATATGTTTTAATGCATGCACAGTAATGATGCCTGCTTCACCGGATCGAATTACCACCGAACCGCGGATATTCGAAAGAATTAATTGAGGCGATTCCGGACAAGTGAAAGTTCTTTCCAGAGTGTCTGTCGTCACGAGGATCCTCCAAGGTTTACTCAATAAAGATTTCGACGTGCTCACCGTCCTCTTCATCAATCACGTCAACAACCTTACCTTCCACTCCGGATTGCAGGGCTTCCTTGAGCTGATCGAAATCAAGATCTCCGACTTCAGGTGCAAATTGAGCACCGATCTGCATTCCCCATTCCATCAGTCCAAATGGGATGTTGACACTGACCTTCGTATTGCCGCTCACCAGATCGGTGACCTTCACCCGGAACCAGCGGGGTTCACCAGCTGAACGGTTTGCTGGTGTACGTTTGGGTTTTTGACTGTCACCTAAGGCAGATAACAGCTTGGCACCTTCTTCGGCAGTGATCTTACCTTCCCTGATCAAATTCAAGATTTTCATGCGTTCTTCAGTTGTCGCCATCCTTAAACCTCCTCAGATCATCCAATGTAGATCTGTACTTTCTCTCCATTCTCACCTTCATCTACCTCGACATAGAAGGGTGTATCCGAATTCGTGCTGTTTTCCAAAACCTGGATCAATTGATCGAAATCGACTCCAGTCTCATTCACTTTGGGGATAAACTGACCGAAGGTGCGCATAACCCAGGCTGCAAATCGCAGCGGCAGTGGGAAACTGAATGCGATCGTTCTCGGCCATTCTCCTGGTTCTTGTTGAACTCGTAGGTGGAGCCAACGAGCTGTACGGCTGCTCCAGGCCATCGCCATCACGGCTATCCCCAATAAAAAAGGAAGCCAGCTGCAACCAAACCAAAAACTGAATCCCGTGGCCTGGTAAGCCCAAGCCATTAATAAGCCACCAATGACGGTAATGCCAACACCGATCCACAAGGGGATCATCCACCATCGCCTCCATTTCTCAATTTCCGGGTCAAAGGTGTCAGCGATCAGATCCCCACTGAGCGGCTCTGCAGTCGATTCGTTTTTTTGAGGGAATGGATCACCCTCAGAAACGACCGATTCCGGTTCATCTTTACCAGTGACGTGAATGTCTTCTACCACGTCATCCGCTTCCAGGGCTTTCAGCAGGCTGGCCCCTTCACTGGCGGTGATCGTGCCGTTTTCGATCATCTCAAGGATCTGGATACGTTCATTCTTATCATTCATTGACATATCCTCAGGGACTCTTGCCCTCTAGAGCAGCAAGCAATTGCTCTGCTTCATCCGTGGTTACTTTCCCTTGTTCTAGCAACTGTAGGATCATCAATCGCTCTTCATCAGACACGGGTTCGGAGACCGGTCTGGTTGGGGAAGTCACCCATGTCGGTGGCTCCGGTCGCCTACGGCGATCGCGTGCGGCACGTTCGGCTGCGCGGGCCTTACTCTCTGCCCTTCTACGGGCAGCTTCGAGCTTGCGATTCATTTTTTCTTGAGCCCGGCGCATTTTTTCCTGCGCGCGTTGATTTGCTCGTTCTGTAGCCTCCTTGGTATGCTGAGCTATGCGTTCCGCTTTTTCAGGACTTAATCCAGACAGATCCAAGGAGGCTGAAATGTTATCAAGCTGGATCTGCAATTCCTCCTCCATCATCTCCATTTGGGCTTCGATCTGCGCGGATATCTCTTCGTTGAGCGTTTCCGCCATGTTATCAAATTCCGCGTCGAAATCTACCTCAAAGGTACTCATATTCCAATCCGGAGGCCGGCTGGACAGGATGACATTTCCTGAAGCACCCAGGGTTAGTGAAGCATCCCCCTCTCCAAGCACCAGATCAAAGGGTGTTTCGATCTGGGAGGGAACCTCAACATCCGGGATCTTAACTGTTACATTGTCTCCACTGGGAATGCTCACCTTGACACTGGCATCAGCTGGAAGACGACAAATTAGATTGCCTTCGGCACGGATCTCATTTGTACTCTCTGGGGAGGGATCCAATTCGACGGTTACGTTACCTTGCGCTTGAGCCTTAGCATCACCATCGATCTCCTTCAAAGACAGGTTGCCTGAAACGCTCTTCTGTACCAAAAAATCGCCCTTGATATCCCGCACGGCGACATTCGCATCGCAGGATACAAGGTGCAGATTTCCATCAACATTCTTAGCTGTCAGGTTCCCATTAGCAACACCAACATTGACCTCCCCAACACTCCTCAAAGTCAGATTTCCTGCTACCTGCTCAATGGATATCTCCCCCTCGACGGATTTGAATGCTGCACCGCCATCAAGCTTACCTGCATTTACGATTGAACCATAGGGTACATGCAGGTTGCAGTTGCTCTGGCAGTTAATGCTGATTCCTTCATCTTCCACATCCAGAGTCAGATCATCCGGGGAAGAGCTCTTTGCAACCACCTCTTGCCTATCCCAACCTTTAACAGATAAATTCCCAGCAATATTGAGACTAATTCTGGGAATACCTTCGATTTTCACAGATTGAGAATCCATCTTATCACTCCTCGCCTTCTTGCAACATACGCATAGCATCCTCGTAAGTTATGCTGCCCTGATCCAAATCCTCGAGGATTTTCCGGCGATCTTCATCGCTCATTCCAGGCTCTTCACCACCAGGTTCATATCCTAAGGCACGAATGATCTCATGCAGGCGATTACGAATCGTCGGGTAAGAGAGACCGATCTCATCCTCCATGCGGCTGATCTTCCCTTCACAGCGGATGAACGTCTCAACGAAACCGAGCTGCTCTGCGGTCAAAGATTCGAATGCCCCATGAACGAAGCGACCTTCGATAGTGCTATCACAAACCTGGCAGTGCAGGCGGGTGACGATGATCTCACCGCCGCAGATCGGACATTTGTTAGGTAAAGTTTGCATATAATATTTCCTCTTCAGTGATTTTGTAAATAATCAGGTTCATCAACAGTCGAAAGGGACAGCTTTTTGATCCAACTTCCGAAAGAGATCAAACCATCACCAAAGCTGACGAACACCTTTCCCCTGGGATCGACTTTATTGGTTCGACGGCTCATCAGCAGCTGATTGAGCCGAGCATATTCGATCATTCGAACTCGATGAGCTGTCATGAACTCATATTTAGGATCCATTCTGCCCTCCATTCAACAGACTTTCAAAAAATCTATGAACATTATAGCCAATTTTTAAAAATTGTCAAGGTATATATTCAATTATCTTAATATTATGTTTGTATTTATCAATAATAGCCCCCATTTTTATAAAATTCTGTCTAAAAATACATTTGAATCAATCCCTTTCGTCGGCGGTGATGAAGCTGTCGGCATCAGAACACTCACAGGCGGTGACTGTTTGGGAAAAACGGGTCATCGTCCCCAAATAGGGTCGAGAGCCATTTTGGGCCACCCAGCCTTCCAGGTTGAAAGCCAGCGGGCCTTCAGCGAGGATCCATTCGCCATTATATTTGCGCGCCAGATGGATATGGGTGCCCGTACTGGTGCCCCCCTCACAGGAGGGATGCCCGATCTTATCACCGGTTTCCAACCTCTCCCCAACCGCAACACGGCCTTCAGTCCCCACATGCAGGTGGAAGATCACCCAGCCTGTACGTTCATCGCCATCCCCATCAAGATCCAGAACGACGACCCCCGGTTCCGAACGCACCACCACTCCCGGAGCAACCGCGGTTGTCCACTCGTTTGTGGGCACACAGCCTCCGACCACCGAAGGGGGTGCAAAATCCAGTGCGGCAAACGGCGCACCTTTACCCCAGCCGGTATGCGGCCCGCCCGTGAGTGCCCAGGTCTCTCCCGGCTCGAATGGCAGCATCATTTCTGGTTGGTTCAGGCTACCCGGGATATGCGGCTCCAGATCCTGCCAAGGATCGCCGAACAAAATCTGGTAAGTCCTCGCGACACCTTCTTCTCCAACAGCGTGGTTGTAATCTGCTGGCATGAGCAGGATGGAGAAATAATAATGCAAAGCAACCGTACCGGCGTTCTGCCAGGGGTCGGGGCGTTCTAATGTGCCATCGAGAAGATTGATCGACTCCAGATCGCCGGTTCGCCAGGGATAGTATCCGTTATTGAGCGTGTTGGCAGCCCAGACCAGCTGCAGATACAAACCGCGATACTCACGGTCCTCATTCCCCAGAACGTATTCACCTGCTCCCTCTGGTGGATTCGGCTGGCTCAGGGCACCGGCTTGGTATTCCAAGACGGCGAGCAGCAGGCGTGGGCTGAGACTAAAATTACGGGCTACCAGGTCTATGATTTCAGCCCCACTGCGATTGGCTCCTGAAGCGTATTCGGTGTAAGTCCCCAACCAGCCCGATCTACCAGTTACAAATGACGAGGTATCAAAAGCGACCTGAGCCGGCCCATTGATGAAGTGACTGTCAGGGAGGATTTGATAAGGGGAGCCCCATAAGGGAGCATAATAAATGGGGATCTTCATCGGCATCCCGGGCGGCAGGGTGGTCACATCGTCCGGGACGATCGGGTTCGCTTCGCGGATCTCTTCAACGCTGGTGTTGAAGTGTCTCGCCAGGGCAGGCAAATTATCGCCACTCTGCACAATATAATCAACCAGTTCACCTGGGTTATAAGGTGGGCGGGTTGGAAAAGGAGTGATCTCGGGTGAATCCGACAGCTGCTCATCAGCGACAATTCCTTCCCCTTCAGGGGGAACTGCGAGAGCCAATGACCCGGTCTGGGGTTGGCAGGCAACTATAAAACCACTCAGCAGCATCAAAACAGCGATCCAGATAAAGGTGGATCGGCTTGAGATGACCTGGAAATGGGAAAATCGGTTCATCGGCGTCCATTAAACCATATTCTGGGTGAGGTGCAAGCCCCAGAAACCCACCGCCGTTTATCAAAAGGGTATTATTTCAACTATTTTTCCCTTCAAAATGGGTTCCCGATATGGGGTTTGGAATAAAAAACGAATGCATACGAAAGATCGCAAGAGTACCAGGCTTGCATGAACGCCATACTTGATATAAACTGAAATAACCCATATGCAACACTGTTGATTTTCATTCAAAAAGGAGGCAATTGAATTATGGAAGACACGAGGATAATCATTTCAGGCTTATGGGTAGCCACTATGTTGACCTATCTTTGGGGGGACGTGCTGCGAATACTTGCTAGTGAAGGTAAATTAGAGGAAATCTTTAGTACACCACCGACTCAAGGAATGTGGATGTTCATGGCAGTTTTAATGTTGATCCCGATCCTAATGGTTGTGTTGAGCCTGACGTTGACCTATCCAGCGATTCGTTGGACGAACATCATCGTAGCCATATTCTGGATCCTATTTAATCTCTTTAGCTTGTCTGGATACCCTATTTACAATAAATTTTTGCTGGTTGTGAGCATTGTGTTTAATGGACTGACTATCTGGTATGCATGGAAGTGGGCGATCTAGGAAAGAAGAAGCTGGGAATTCATTGTAAATGCTGTCAAATCATAGATTGGGCTAACATCGGATATAGTTGCAATTCATACCAACAGAAAAAATTTGGAGAAAATCATGAAAGCCATTGTGTACACAGAATTCGGACCACCCGAAGTCCTACAGCTCAAGGAGGTAGAGAAACCTGCTCCCAAGGAGGATGAAGTACTGATAAAAATATTTGCCACGACAGCAACAACCGGGGATGTAAACGCGCGTGGTTTCACCCATGTCCCTCCCGGGTTCGGGCCCTTACCTCGATTGATGTTTGGTATTACCGGACCTAGAATACCAATTATAGGAGCAGATTTAGCGGGGGAAGTTGAAGCCGTAGGTAAAGATGTAAAATCGTTTAAAGAAGGCGACCAGGTTTATGGGATCGACGGCCAAAATCTTCGTGCATATGCGGAGTATGTCTGCCGACCTGAAAACGGAGCATTGGCATTAAAACCGGCCAACATGTCGTATGAGGAAGCCGCTGCAGTTCCTTTCGGCGCTTGTACAGCATTGCACTTCCTGAGAGATAAGGGGAAAATTCAAAAGGGGCAAAAAGTTTTGATCAATGGCGCTTCTGGTGGGGTTGGCACTTATGCTGTTCAGCTAGCCAAGTACTTCGGTGCAGAAGTTACCGGGGTTTGCAGTACCAGGAATGTGGAATTGGTGAAATCTCTGGGAGCGAATAAGGTCATTGATTACACCAAAGAGGAGTTCACAAAAAGCGGAGAAACCTATGACATCATCTTTGATATGGTTGGAGGCAAGATATCATTTTCATATTGCAAAGATTCACTAAAGGAAAATGGATACTTTCTTGCTGTCGCTGGTGGGCTGAAAGAGGCAGTTCAAATGCAGTGGACTTCAGTGGTAGGCAGCAAGAAAGTGATATTTGGGGGCGGGATGGCAAGCGAGCGAAAAGATTATTTAGTTTTCCTCAAAGAGCTGATTGAGAATGGGAATCTAAGGGCGGTCATTGATCGCAGTTATCCCTTAGAAGAGGTTGTGGAAGCCCACAGGTACGTTGATCAAGGAGGCAAAAAGGGGAATATAGTCATCACCGTGGAGCATAATAACAAAACCTGACCCACCATTAAGCAAAGGGTATTCCTCTGAATTTCATTGCAATAAGTGAGAAAGACTAGTGAAAGGAAAACAATGAAAGCTATCGTTTTCAAAGAATATGGACCTCCGGATGTATTGAGGTTCGATGATATTGCAAAACCTACCCCCAAGGACGATGAAGTTCTGGTTGAAGTTCACGCAGCATCCGTAAACTACGTTGACTGGCAGGTCTTAAGAGGAAAGTCGTTCTTACTTCGTCTGCTGAACGGCGTTCGAAAACCAAAACACAATGTGCTTGGTGATGACGTGGCTGGGCGGATTGAAGCAATTGGGGTAAACGTAAAGGAATTTAAGCCGGGTGATGAAGTCTTCGGGATAAGCGATTTTGATGCTTTTGCTGAGTATGCATGTGTAAAGGAAGAATATGTAGGCCTAAAACCTGCCAATATTTCGTTTGAGCAAGCCGCTGCTGTACCCTACGCGGGCGTCACCGCCCTGGTAGGTCTGCGCGATAAAGGGCAGATCAAGACAGGGCAAAAGGTTTTAATCAATGGCGCCTCTGGTGGTGTGGGTACCTTTGCGGTGCAGATCGCCAAATCGTTTGGGGCTGAAGTGACTGGCGTATGCAGCACCAGTAAATTGGAGATGGTGCGCTCCATTGGTGCAGACCAAGTTATTGATTACACTCAAGAAGATTTCACCAAGAGCGAGCAGCGATACGACCTGATTTTTGATGTAGCAGCATATCGTTCGATCTTCGATTACCGGCGTGCATTGAACCCCGAGGGAATTTATATCCTTGTCGGTGGTTCAATGGCTCGATTCTCACAGGCGATGATTTTGGGACCATTGATTTCAATGGCTGGAAGTAAGAAATTGGATTCTTTAGGATGGGCGAAACCAAACATAGAAGATTTTGCTTATATGAGCGAACTTCTCGAAGGTGGCAAAGTAGTACCTTATATCGATCGATGTTACCCGTTGAGTGAGGTGCCTGAAGCTCTCCGTTATTACGGAGGTGGGCACGCCCAAGGAAAAGTAGTCATCACAATGTAAATGTAGCATTTCATTAGTCTCGAAAAATGTAGAAGCGGAGGTATCCAATTTTCAAACTTTTGGCACATTATTTTTAACCCCTCGAGCACATCTGTCAGGTCTCTTGCTAACTGTCTTTTTCAGTTTAGGTGCGCTGGTGTTCTATTATCTTTTGTATCAAACAAAACTCGTTCCACGATGGCTTTCAGTTTGGGGTCTCATTGCAATTGTATTGGTGTTAACCTGGAATTTGTTGGAGATTTTCGGCATTAGCCTTAATGTAGGAATCGTTTTCGGTCTTGCAATTATCCTTAATGAAATAGTTTTGGGGATTTGGTTGATCGGTAAAGGATTTGATCCATCTGGGATCGCTTCGCTATCTGCAAAATAAAGAATTTAATTAATCACTCCTTATTGAGGAAGGATACCCGAATGCAAGCAATAGTGTGCACAAAATACGGACCACCAGAGGTCCTGCAGCTCACAGAGGTAGAAAAGCCTACTCCTAAGGAAAATGAAGTACTTATTAAAATATTTGCGACAACAGTACACGTGGGGGATGTGAGAATTCGAAGTTTCAATGTACCTCGCTGGCAATGGCTCATGGCTCGAATAGCTCTGGGTCTCACAAGACCAAAGAACCCTATACTCGGTATGGAGCTGGCGGGGGAAATAGAAGCAGCGGGTAATGATGTAAAGCTATTTAAGGAAGGTGATCAAGTTTTTGCATCTACGATGTGGTCGGGTTTTGGTGGCTATGCTGAGTACAAATGTATGGCTGAAGACGGGATGCTGGTACACAAACCGACCAACATGACCTTTGAAGAAGCCGCCGCTGGGGTTGGAACTGGGGCATATGTTGGATTGATCGTGCTTAGAAAGGCAAATATCCAGAGAGGACAAAAAGTTCTGGTCTATGGTGCTTCTGGAAGTGTAGGTACCTATGCAGTGCAACTTACCAAATCATTCGGAGCAGAAGTGACCGGGGTTTGCAGTACCACAAATTTAGAAATGGTGAAATCTCTGGGCGCTGATAAGGTCATTGATTACACTCAAGAAGACTTTACTCAAAGCGGTGAGACATATGATGCTATCTTTGACGCAGTAGATAAAATTTCGTCTTCACACGGTAAAAAGTCTCTAAAGAAGAGTGGAGTATATCTTAACGTTGATAAGGATTCCGGATCCGGAGGTGACGCAAATATTGAAGATCTAATCTTCCTCAAAGAGCTTGTCGAGGAGGGAGAACTAAAAGCGGTCATTGATAGACGCTATCCGATGGAACAGATTATCGAGGCTCACCGGTATGTTGAAAAAGGGCACAAAAAAGGACATGTCGTCGTCACTGTGGGGCATAACACCTAATCATGAAAGCGATCGTTTGGACAAACTACGGTCCGCCAGATGTTCTTCAGCTCCGAAATGTAGAAAAACCTACTCCCGATGAGAATGAAGTCCTGATCAGGATATATTCGACTACAGTAACCGCGGGGGACTGTGAGCAGCGGAGCATGCAAATGCCATTCTGGTTCCGGTTCCCTCTGCAAGCATATGTGGGACTAAGAAGACCTGTACGAATTACTGTACTAGGGATGGATTTTGCCGGGGAAATAGAAGCGGCTGGCAAAGATGTTAAACGATTTAGAGCAGGCGATCAAGTTTTTGGAACCAGCGGCATCAGATTTAGTACAAATGCCGAGTACATATGTCTGCCCGAAGAACCGAATGAAGGTGCCCTGGGGATAAAACCAGCCAATATGACTTATGAGGAGGCCGCTGCAGTTCCTGTTGGGGGTATTGAAGCACTGCATTTTCTTAGACAGGGAGATGTCCAGAGCGGACAGAAGGTCTTGATCAATGGGGCAGGAGGTACGATAGGTCCTTTTGCGATCCAGCTTGCCAAGCACTTTGGTGCGAAAGTGACTGCTGTGGACGGCTCAGAGAAACTGGACATGCTGCGCTCGATTGGCGCGGACAGTGTTATTGATTACACTCATGAAGAATTCACCAAAAGCGACGAGACCTATGATTTTATCCTTGACGTGGTCAGCAAGAGTTCGTTCTCTGGTTGCCTAGGATCGCTTAATCAAAACGGACGCTATCTTATCGCTAATCCCAGACTTTCACAGATGGTTCGCGGGCGATGGAATTCTATTAGAAATAATCTGCCAGGTCTCCATAATGGCAAGAAAGTGATATTCGGGGCAGCACGTCCAAATAATGAAGATTTGAATAACCTCAAGGAGCTGATTGAGGCGGGAAGTATTGTGTCAGTGATAGATAGAACCTATCCTCTGGAACAGATTCCTGAGGCTCATAAATACGTTGAGTCAGGTCAAAAAAAGGGGCAAGTCGTAATCACGGTAGCACACGCCAACAATAAATGATGTATTAATTCATCTCACCCATTGAGAAATGAGGAGAAAATGGATATAGGAATGAATACCGTCAAGCTCTTAGGCGCGGCTCAACTGCTGGTTTTTGCTGCCAGCTTGATCAGTGAACGCTTGCTTGCATCCGGAGTTAGGACTGGCAGTATATCCGATATCCTGGTCAACATTTCAAAAAACCTAACCCGGATGCGGATCAGCACTCTGGTAGCACTGATCAACTGCCTTGCGATCATCCTCCTGGGGTCCATGTTTTACATCGTCTTTATGGATGAGTACAAGATCATCGCGCTGGTGGCCCTGGGATGTTTTCTGGCAGAAGGAATAACTCTAGCTGTAAGCAAGATCGGAGCTTACTCCCTGATACCTTTGGGCCAGGAATTCGTTAATGCGGGAGCTCCAGAATCCTCTTACTATCAAACGTTGGGAAATTTCTTGTATTATGGGGTTGATAGACGGGGATACGATATACATATGTTGTTCTTTTGCTTTGGCGCAATACTATGGTATTACCTCTTATACATATCAAACGTCATTCCCCGGGCATTGTCCCTCTGGGGTCTAGTGGCGGTTTGTCTGCTAACCATACCTATACTGCTTGAGCTTTTTGACCGCGATCTTTTTCCCGCAGCAGGGATATTGGCTTTACCATATCTTCCATTCGAACTCGTTCTAGGAATATGGCTGATAGTAAAAGGTTTCAATTAAACTGGGTTTATTTCCCAAGTCTGCAAAAACATTCATGGATTGAGTACGAAGATCCATTTCAATAATTAGGAAAGAAAACCAAATGAAAGCAATTGTATGCAAAGAATTCGGACCACCAGATGTTCTGCAGCTCAAAGATGTAGAAAAACCTACCCCTAAGAAGAACGAAGTTCTGATAAAAATATATGCAGCAGCAG
>Ga0209742_10001006_pt1 | contig 13635 bp, 17 predicted proteins | sample DeeMarSeWOR38_10_FD_187462 | JGI IMG/M metagenome (GOLD analysis project Ga0209742, IMG submission 187462) | Marine sediment microbial communities from White Oak River estuary, North Carolina - WOR-3-8_10 (SPAdes) (version 2) | ecosystem: Environmental > Aquatic > Marine > Intertidal zone >... | reverse complement strand
GGATATTCGACGGCTACGTTGTCAGGAAGTCGACGGGCGAGCAGATCATTGTGAGCAATCCGACGCCTCACTTCGGTTTCATACTTCAGACGTCGTTCAAGTAGTTGCCGACGATCGCATCGACATAACGGCCGCAAGCGCTGCCCCTTCCTTTGGGATGCAGCCTTGAGCCGGAGGCCGCAGGGTCTTCCGGGCGCTTCTTATTAGGACACGCTGAGCACAAGCTCTGACGTCACTTCGGTGCGCGGCATGAATTGACAAGCGCGAGCAATCGCAAAGCGTTGAACGGCGCCGCGCCAAGGGCGTCGTTGTCGAAGTAAACGTGCACGTTGCGGCGCTCGCGCAGCCAGCGGCGAATTTTTCTCGCCCAATGGCGCAGTTCGCGCTCGCCGTAGTCAGAGGCGTAGGTAACCGCGTGCCCGTGCAGGCGCAGGTACACCAGATCCGTCGTCACGGCATCCCACAGCGGCCAGTCGGCGGCATCCGACTGGCACACGGCGATATCGTGCGCGCGCAGGCAGTCGGCGACTTCGTGGTCGAACCAGGACGGGTGACGAAACTCGATCGCATGGCGTGGCTTGCGCCAGCGATTCAGCGCCCGCGCAAAGCCTTCCAGCCGCGCGATGTTCTTGTGGAAATTGTGGGGGAGCTGCCAGAGCACGGCAGCGAGTTTGTCGCCGAGGCCCGCGGCGCGCTCGCGCTCGAGACGAATGGCGGGCAGGGGGTCGGCGAGCTTCTTGTTGTGGGTGAGATAGCGGTTGCCCTTGATGGCGAAGCGAAAACCGGCAGGTGTCTCGGAGCGCCAGCGCTTGAAAGTCTCCCTGGTTTGCAGCCGGTAGAAGGTGGCATTCACCTCAATGGCGGTGAATCGTTCGGCACAGAAGCGCAGCCAGTCCTTCTTCGGGGCTGCGCCGTAGAACGGACCTTTCCAGGAGTCGTAGTTCCAGCCGCTTGTTCCGACGTACAGGGATGTACTAGTGTCGCGGGAGGCAGGAAGCCGAGAGCGACTTATATAGAGGCGGCCGGCCAAGTTCAGCCCTTGATGCAGGCGAGCGGTTCAAGTCGCGCCACCTTGCGCGCGAGTCCCGCGACGTCCGCGGCATCCACCACCGCGGCGACGTCCTTGTAGGCACCCGGCGCCTCTTCCGCGACGCCGCGCGAGGAGGGGCTGCGGATCACGATGCCGCGTGTCGCGAGCTCGTCGACGACTTGCCGGCCCTTCCAGGTCCGGTACGCCTGGTGGCGGCTCATGGCGCGCCCCGCGCCGTGGCAGGCGGAACTGAAGGAGCGTGCCTCGCCCGCCTCGGTGCCGACCAATATATAGGAGCCGGTGCCCATCGAACCGCCGATCAGGACCGGCTGCCCGACGGCTCGCAGGGCCGGCGGGATATCCGGATGGCCCGGCCCGAAAGCGCGTGTCGCGCCCTTGCGATGCACGTAGAGCTTGCGCGGTTTGCCATCGACGCTGTGCTCCTCGACCTTGCAGGTGTTGTGCGACACGTCGTAGAGCAGCGGCAGGCGCGCCTTGGGCAGGACATGCGCGAAGGCTTCCCGAACCAGATGGGTGATGATCTCGCGGTTGGCCAGCGCGCAGTTGATGGCCGCGCGCATCGCGCCGAGGTACTCCTCGCCGACATCGGAGTTGATTGGCGCACAGGCGAGCTCGCGGTCGGGCAGGGTGATGCCGTGGGTCGCGGCCGCGATCGCCATCTTCTTGAGGAATTCCGTGCCGATCTGGTGGCCGAGACCGCGCGAGCCGCAGTGGATGCTCACTACCACGTCATTCACATGCAGGCCGAAGGCCTCGGCTGCCTGGGCATCGAATATCTTCGCGACCTTCTGCACCTCAAGGTAATGGTTACCCGATCCGAGCGTGCCCATCTCGTCGCGCTGGCGCTTCTTGGCGTGCGCCGACACGTTGCCGGGCTTGGCGTGCTTCATCTGTCCGTGCTCCTCGATGCGGTCGAGGTCGGCGGCGCTTCCCCAGCCCTGATCCACCGCCCACTTGGCGCCACCCGCGAGCATGGCGTCCATCTGCTCGGGGCTGAGGCGGATTGTTCCGGTACTGCCCAGGCCAGCCGGGACCTTGTGATAGAGCATGTCGGCCAGCGCCTTCTGGACCGGCATCACGTCATCGACGTTGAGACCCGTGTGCAGGCAGCGTACGCCGCAGGAAATATCGAAGCCCACGCCGCCCGCCGAGACCACGCCGCCTTCATCGGGATCAAACGCAGCAACGCCGCCGATGGGGAAGCCATATCCCCAGTGCGCGTCGGGCATGGCATACGAGGCCTTGACGATGCCGGGCAGGGTGGCGACATTCACCACCTGCTCATAGACCTTGTGGTCCATCTCGCGGATGAGATCCTCGCTCGCGTAGATGATTCCCGGCACGCGCATGGCGCCGTGCGGGGCAATTTCCCATTCGAAATCCGAGCGGCGCTTAAGGAGTGACAGTTCCATCGGTATTCCTCATACGTCCACCACTGTCTGTGCGATCCATTGACCTTTCTCCTGGCGGACGCGCAAAGCGGTGTAGGTCGCGCCCTTGATCTCAACGGCTGGCTGGTGGCGCTCAATGTCGACCGGTTCGCCCCAGGCAGTGGCGGTAAGCCGGTGCCCTTCAATTTTCACTTCGAACCGGCCGAACAGGCAGCGGCGTGTCGACATCTCGAACACCAGCACGTTTAGCCAGTCGACCAGCAGCAGCTCGTCATCCGGCGCTTCGCATTCCACCGCGACCGGTTCGCGAGCATTGACCGTCGCGGGATCGGTCACCACCGCGATCATGGCGAGCGCCGCCTGCTCGAAGGCCTGTTCCTTCGTGTCGGCTATCCCGCGAACGCCCATGTCGGCCCCGTGCGGGAAGTGCTCCCAGCGCGCGCTGCTCATGGCGCCGGCGCCGGGTGGAAGGTGGCAATGATCGCGCGCGCAGTCTCCTCGTCCACGTCGGACCATTCTTCATAGGCATCCGCCACCGCGAAGCGGTAGCCGGCGCGCACGTTCGGACAGTAGAACGCCTCGACCGATTCGGCGATCTCCCGGGCGGAGGACTCGTGCGCGGTGGGTACCGCGACGCTGATCGATGCCGCGCCGCTCGCGCGCAGGGCCGCGATAGCGGCGCGCAACGTGACGCCGGAGGCAAGGCCGTCATCGACCAGCACGACGTCCGAGCCGCGGACGGCGGCGTAGCTGCGGTTGTCACGCAGCGAAGCATTGCGGCGCGCAACCTTCTCGCGCGTGCGGGCGATGCCGGCATCGATCTCGGCCTGACCGAGTCCGATTTGGCGCAACAGCGCCTCGTTCAGGTGCACACTGCCATCGAAGGCGATCGCGCCGTAACCCGATTCCGTGGTCCAGGGCAGCGTGATCTTGCTCACCACTGCAAGATCGAGCGGCAGGGCGAGACGTTGTGCGATCGGCGCGGCCACCGGCACGCCCCCGGCGGGTATCGCCAGCACCAGCCCACGCGGGCGGCGATCGAATTCCGAGACGAGCATTTCGGCCAGCACTGCACCGGCATGCGCGCGATCGCGAAACACATGCCCGCGGTTTCGCAGCTCCTCGCGCTCGATGATTATCTGGACAGCGGCGGACATAGGTCCTTCATACCACGTCGCACCTGGGCGCGGATTGACGCCCGTCAACTCCGCGTCGGAGACGTGTCAGGCGGGCGGCCGCTCCGCACACCTGTGGGCTCGCGCGGCAATTGCACGTCCCTATGCGGCGAAATTGGCGAGCCGCACCGGCTGGCGCCGGGAACCCCAGTCACCGTGCTGTTTCTCGAACACTCCCGCGCAGGCGGTCCCGCACTTCTCGCATTTGCCCTCGGCGTCGAGATGCCACGCGGTGATGTCGTACCAGTCGCGCCCGATCAGTGTCGTTCCACACTGATGGCAGTAGGTGCTCTGGCCGGATTCGTCATGCACGTTGCCGGTGTAGGCATAGCGCACCCCGTTGTCCATGGCGATGCGCCGCGCGCGCGTGAGTGTCGCGGGCGGGGTGGGCGGCACGTCGCGCATCTTCCAGTCGGGATGGAACGCGCTGAAGTGCAGCGGCACATCGGGCCCGAGATGCGAGACCACCCACCGAGTCATCTCAGTGAGCTCCTGGTCGGAGTCGTTGTAGCCGGGGATCAGAAGGGTGGTCAGCTCGAACCACACCCGGGTTTCGTGCTTCAGGTATTCAAGCGTTTCCAGCACCGGCGCAAGATGTGCACCGGTGACCTTCCAGTAGAAGTCCTCGGTGAAGGCCTTCAGGTCGACATTGGCGGCATCGATATACTGGAAGAACTCACGACGCGGCGCATCGGTCATGTAGCCGGCTGTTACTGCAACCGACTTGATGTCGTGTTCGCGGCAGGCCTTGGCCACGTCGATCGCGTACTCCATGAAGATCACGGGATCGTTGTAGGTGTAGGCAACGCTCTTGCAGCCGAGCCGGCTTGCGGCGCGTGCGATGGTCTCGGGACTGGCCTGATCCATCAGCGTGTCCATCTCGCGCGACTTGGAAATGTCCCAGTTCTGGCAGAACTTGCAGGCGAGATTGCAGCCGGCGGTGCCGAAGGACAGTACCGGCGTTCCGGGCAGAAAGTGATTGAGTGGTTTCTTCTCGATCGGGTCGACACAGTAACCGCTCGAGCGTCCATAGGTTGTCAGCACGATCGCATCGCCGTGGTTGGCGCGCACGAAGCACAAGCCGCGCTGGCCCTCGTGCAATTTGCAGAAGCGCGGGCAGACGTCGCACTGCACACGCCCGTCTTCGAGCTTGTGCCAGTAGCGCGTCGGCACCACGGTGCGCGGATCGAGAGTCTCTACTTCTTTGGACATCGGAGTGGCACCTCGCGACGGCGGTTACGTGACCGAATCGCTTGGTTACTGATCTATAGATGCGTCCGCGGACGCCGTAATTCAATGCTACGCGCAGCGTGCATCGCTTGAAAACACTGTCCGGCGGGATCATTGTATAAGCGTATAAGTGACTACTTTTCGCCGTATCGAGTATGCCCAGTGTGCGCCAGCCGGCCGTAGCCGGAATGTTCTATCCCGACGATCCGCGTGAGCTGCGCGGCATGGTTTCGCAGTATCTCGCGGCAGCGGAGACCGCGGGCGGGGTGCCCAAGGCGATCATCGCGCCGCACGCGGGATATATCTATTCCGGGCCGGTGGCGGCATCGGCATACGCGCTACTGAAGGCCGCACGCGGCGCGATCAGCCGCGTAATGCTGCTTGGGCCCGCGCATCGTGTGGCGTTCTCGGGACTTGCCTTGCCCTCGAGTGACTTTTTCGCCACGCCCCTCGGGGACGTGCCGATCGACAGGGAGGCGGTCGCTGCGCTCAAGAATCTCCCGCAGGTGCAGGTGCTGGATGCAGCACATGCGCGCGAGCACAGCCTTGAAGTGCACCTGCCATTTCTGCAGGAGGCGCTCGGCGAGTTTCGCCTGGTGCCTCTCGTGGTGGGAGACGCGTCCGCAGCGCAGGTGGGCGAGGTGCTGGAGCGGCTCTGGGGCGGACCGGAGACGCTCATCGTCATCAGCTCAGATCTTTCCCACTACCACGACTACCAGACGGCGCGGCGCATGGATGCCGTCACGTCGCGAGCGATCGAGAGCCTGCGTTTCGAGGATCTCGATTTCGACGCCGCTTGCGGGCGTGTGCCGGTGAGCGGTCTGCTTTATGTGGCCCGCCAGCGCGGGCTTTCGATTCGGACGCTGGATCTGCGCAATTCAGGCGATACGGCCGGTCCACGTGACCAGGTGGTGGGTTATGGCGCCTATGCCATCAACTGACTCCGTTCTCACGGCGGCGCATCGCCAGGAACTCCTCGGCCTGGCGGCGCGTTCGATCGAAGCAGGGTTGACCGGCGATCGACTGAAAGTGCGTGCCGGGGATTTTCCACAGCCGCTTCGCATGACGCGTGCCACGTTCGTGACCCTCACGATCGATGCGCAGCTGCGCGGGTGCATCGGAACGCTCGAGGCGCGTCGCGCACTGGTTGAGGACGTGGCTTCGAACGCCTATAGCGCGGCCTTCGAGGATCCGCGCTTTGCGCCACTGGAGCGTGGCGAATTCGAGCGGCTCGATATTCATCTCTCGCTGCTGTCGGCGCCAGAACCCATTCAGTTCGGCTCGGAAAAGGACCTGCTCGCGCAGATTCGTCCGAGCCTCGATGGGCTGGTGCTTGAGGAGGGCGCACGCCGGGGCACCTTCCTTCCGTCGGTGTGGGAGCAGCTTCCGGATCCGGTCGAGTTCCTGCGACATCTGAAGCGCAAGGCCGGGCTTCCCGCTGATTATTGGTCTGCCACGCTGCGCGTCAGCCGCTACACCTCGGAGTCCATCCCGTAGGGAATCGGCACGCACACCCGCGTTGTTGATCGAGATCAATGAAGTGCCGGTTCGCAGGCGCGTAGCCTGAAGTCTGGCAGGCGCGCGCAACGGGCGCCGGTTGTGTCAGGCAGTGAGGAGCGTGCGATGCGGTTTCGCGACCGAACCGATGCCGGCAAACAACTCTCCGCGGCCCTCTCGGAGTACCGGGGCGAGGCGGGCGTGGTGCTGGCGCTGCCGCGCGGCGGCGTAGTGCTCGGCATCGAGGTCGCCGAGGGTCTGGGCATGCCGCTCGACCTGGTCATTCCGCGGAAAATCGGGCACCCGCAGCAGCCGGAATATGCCATCGCGGCAGTCGCCGAAAGCGGCGAACTCGCTGCCAACGAGGCTGAAGTGCGGCGCGTAGATCCGGACTGGTTTCGCAACGCAGTGGATCGCGAGCAGGCTGAGGCCAAGCGCCGCCGACAGCTCTATCTCGGCGGACGGGCGCCGTTGCCGCTCGCCGGCAAGCTCGCGATCCTGGTGGATGACGGCATCGCTACCGGGCTCACCATGTTCGCCGCCATTCGCGACGTGAAGCAGCGCTCACCGGCGCGTACCGTGGTCGCGGTACCGGTGGCGCCGGCCGACACAGTGGCTCAGTTGCGCCGCGAAGTTGACGCGGTCGTCACGCTGGACGACGGGGAGTACTTTCTCGGCGCGGTCGGCGCCTACTATGACGACTTCCCGCAGGTGAGCGACAGTGAAGTGGTGGCGCTCATGCAGCGCGCGGCCGGCAAGGCGGCGCTGGAGGCCTGAACATGAAGGTGATCGATCGCGCGGTTGAGCTGCAGGTGGCAATCCCGCTCGATGGCGAGGTTCACAAGGGCGCGCTCACGCTTGCGGCTGGTGCCAGGGGCATTGTGCTGTTCGCGCACGGCAGCGGCAGCAGCCGCCTCAGTACTCGCAATCGCTTCGTGGCCGAGCGCCTTGTCGACGCGGGTCTTGCCACACTGCTGTTCGATCTGCTGACCGAGATCGAGGACCGGGACTACGCGATGCGCTTTGATATCGAGCTGCTTACACGCCGCCTGCTCGGTGCGACCACCTGGGTTCGGGAACAGGCCGGGACGCAAGGGTTGGCGCTCGGCTATTTTGGCGCGAGTACCGGGGCCGCCGCGGCGCTCAAGGCCGCCGCGGCTCTCGGCGATACCGTCGGCGCCGTGGTATCGCGTGGCGGCAGGCCCGACCTCGCCATGGCGGAACTGCCGGAGGTGCGCGCGCCGGTGTTGCTGATCGTCGGGGGCAACGACGATGTGGTGATCGAACTGAACCAGTCGGCCTACGCGCGACTCACGGGACGCAAGGAACTGCATATTGTTCCGGGCGCGACCCATCTTTTTGAGGAACCCGGCACGCTCGATGAAGTCGCGAACCTCGCGGCTGGGTGGTTCGCGCGCCATTTGGGTGTCGCGCAGGGCAACTGAGCTTCACAGGGGGAACAGCCATGGGCATACAACAACCGCCGATAATCAGCCAGTGGTACCGGCACCTCGACAAGGGGCAGTCGTTCCAAGTCACAGCCGTGGACGAGGAGGCCGGCACCATCGAGGTGCAGCACTTCGATGGTGACCTCGAGGAGATAGAGGTCGAAGACTGGCCGGACATGGCGCTTGAGACGATCGAGACGCCTGAGGACTGGACCGGTCCGATGGACGACATCGAGCGCGATGACCTCGGTTACACGGAAACCGAAATGCAGCCGGGGGACTGGGCCGAGCCACTCAACGAAACCTCTACGTCGCAGGAATCGGAGGAGCGGACAGAAGAGGAGGACTAGACGGGCATCGGTCGACGCCAGATCAGCCGCCCGTCCCGGTAGACCGCGCGCACCCGGTGGAAGGGGATGCGGTGTAGGGCACCATCAGGATCATACAGCTCGAAAACACGGCGCTGGCCAGGCGGAAAATGCAGCTCGCCAAGTGGCACGATCAAGATGGCACGCTCCACCCGGTCGTAGTAGCCGATGGCGAAACGACCGGCCCCGAAACGCGGATCCCAGCGAATGCGCGATAGCAGCTGATGAATGGGCTGCACGCGCTAGCGCGATTCGCCGGTCCGCACCCACACTCCACGGCCCTCGCAGCGCAGCAGCTCAGTGCCACTCAGGACGTAGTCGCCCAGTGCGTAGCGTTCGTTGTTAAAGTAACAGGCGCCGGTTTCGAGCTCGAGATCGAGTGATAGTGACTCGTCGTCGGCCTCGTCAAAGATCGGCGAGTTCTTGAGCTCCGGATCCGGGGCGCCAACTTGTGGGGCATGTGAAGCGTGGCCCTTGGTCATGGGATGTCTCCTGTCACCTGAGAGTTGCGACTCTGCGGCTCATTAGTTCTGCTTATCAGCCGCCACATATGCGCTCTAATCAGGCTCACCTGGATTTTGCTTATTGAATCATCGCGCCAACCCGGGCCACATGGCTTGACGGAAATCAAAGTACCACCGGCTTGCTATCGGTAGTATAAGAACAGCTATAGCTGCGCGACGGAGGTGCCCGTGGAACACCGCTGGAGCGAACGCAAGCAGCTGCCCGCGAGAGTGACCGTGCACTCGCGGGTAGACAAGTCATTTCCCGCGATATTGCGCGACCTCAGTCTCGGTGGTGCATTTATCGAAACTGCCGGTCGCTCTCTGCCCGTGAACGAGCCGCTGGTTCTTTCGATCGTCCTTGGGCCAGACGGGGACAGGACTTATCACCGCCTGCATGCGATGGTGGTGCGCGCGGCACGCGATGGCGTCGGGCTCATGTGCCTGGATTGTGATACCGGCACACTTGGTGAATTGCGTGCCGTGCTGGACGCGGCCAAGGCGACCAGTGTTCCGATTCGAGAGAAACTGCGATTGATCGTCTCCTGACGGATGATCGCGCAAGGAGGACAGCGATGGCCATTGCCCATTCGATCGTTGAATTGCTTCAGCAGCATCACGTCCCGTACGCGGTGATGCGACATGCGCACAGCGCATCGAGCAGGGAAACCGCGGCGGCAGCGCACGTATCGCCGGCCTGCATCGCCAAGGCGGTAGTGCTCGCCGACGCGCACGGCTATGTCTTGGCGGTCGTTCCGGCCGACCGGTATGTGGAGATCGAGAAGCTCTCGCAGGTACTGGGGCGTGAGCTCAAGCTCGCTCCGGAGGGGATGCTTGACCAGTTATTTGGCGACTGCGAGCCGGGCGCGGTTCCGCCGTTCGGCGAGGCCTATCATCTCGATACCATCGTGGATGACGCCCTGCTTGGCGAGCCGGAAGTCTTCTTCGAGTCTGGCGATCACGAGGAGCTCGTGTGCGTGGACGGCGAGGAGTTCGCGCGCCTCATGGGCCGCACGCGACACGGGGCGTTCAGCCACTGAGCCGAATCTGCTGGCGCGGCGCAGGCGGTGAATCCTGCTAGGAGCGCAGACGAAAGCCAGCATCGAGCGCTTTCAGTCGCTCCATGATGCCGGTGTATTCAAGTTCGGCCATCGGTAGCATGGCCGCGCCGAAGAATCCCTGCCGACGCATGTCGATCGCCTTGTCGCTCACGTGCTGGCGCACGGTATCCCAGAATGGATGGGCAAAGGCGTCGACGGGCTCCGTGAGCTTGCCCTCGTGCACGCAGAATGCCGCGCAGCTCACCACCGGCGGACCATCGAAGTAGCTCACGCCGGAGGCAAGCAGCACGGGCATGAGCGGCATCTGGTGCGATCCGCGCATACAGCCCGCGACGTAGGCTCCCATCGCATAGGGTGCCAGGACCTCGCCAGTCGCCGGGAAGTTCTTCTGCACGCGCACCAGCATGACGGGATCGTCCTTGCCGGTGTACTTGCCGGCAATGTTGTGGAGTCGCGAGGTAGAGGCGCTCACGGCGATGTCGTTGGCTGCACGCGACCAGATGGATTCGACCACGTAGCGCTCGGTGTCGCGCAGAAGCGAGGCGATGCTGTAGAGATCCTCGGGGGCGTCCAGCTCGATGACGCGATCACCCTCGGTATGACTCACGTCCATGATGACGAAGCGGAACCCCTTGCCCAGGTCCGGTGCCAGCATGAGTCCCGGCGTGTTCATGGGATCTGCGAACGCGAGGTAGAGCGGCAGGTTGAAGGCGCCGGGATCGGTCTTGTCGGCTGCGAAGAAAAGGAAGGGTTCATTCGGGCGTTCCTCGAATTCCATTTCCGCCACCGCCGGTCCCATGCCATGCACGTTTCCCGAGAACGCGTCCTTCAGTAGGTCCTGGCCCGCACCGTACAAGCCCTGGCCCTTGGCGGTCGCCGTCCCGGCAACGAAGGCGTCCCAGGCAAGCTTGTGAACATCGCTGTTTTTCACGCCGCGGCGGTGTGTCATGAGAATGGCGATGTCATCGCCGGTGTGACTCACGTAGGAGTCGATTAGTAGCGCCTTGCCGCGTTGCAGGACAAACTCGCGCACCGATGCGAGCAATTGCTGCGAAGGACAGATATGACCACCAATCGATCCGATGTCTGCCTTGATAACGCTGAGTGTGGTTTTCATGACATGCCTCCCGCGAAACCGGTCGCGGATCAGATTCTATATGCGAAGAAACTATGGCAACTTCATGAAGACTGCCTTGATACCGGTCAAAGTAGGCGGGGCGAGACTCACGGGACTGACAGCGTTATTCTGTAGGTAGGTTGAGAGATAGACACTAAGGAGGGTTTCAGCATGGCACGTACCAAAAAGAGCGCTGCCACGGGCAGCACAACGAAGAAGCGCTCCCCAGCGCGCAAGACTCCGCCGGGCAAAGCGAATGCCACAGAAGCGGTATCCGCAGCAGAGCGCGAGCGCATGATAGCCGAGGCCGCGTACTTTCGGGCCCTCGGACGCGGCTTCCAGGGCGGCGATCCGATCGCCGATTGGCTGGCGGCAGAGCGCGAGGTCAACCGCCTGTTGCCACCCTCGGCCGAGCAGCGCCAGGATCTCGCGGCATATGAGAAGCTGCGCACGCGCGTCGCGACGAGCCTTGGTGCCGCACGCGAGACGCTGAGTGCGGAGAACATTCGGGCAGCGCTCACGCAGGCGGTGGAACAACTCAAGGCGGCTGGTGAGCACACAGCCGACACCGTAGATCGCGTTGCGGCGATCGTGGAAAAGGACATGGTTGGTGCGGCGCAGTACATCGGGTCACGGGCCGAAGCGTTCTCGGAGCGCGCCGCCGATCTGTTTCATGTATGGAAGGATCACGGCAGTGAGTTTCTTGGTGGGGCGACCCAGGCGCTCGGCGACTGGCTCAAGGCCCGCAGGGAAGGTGCGAAGCCGGTCGTTTATCGAACCGGCGAGATGGCTTCAGCAGGGATGCTCGAGTGCACCGCTTGCGGAGAGCGGCTGGTGCTCGAGAGCGCGGCCCATGTGCCACGCTGCCCGCGCTGCCATGCGCTCGAGTTCCGCCGGCGCTAGCTGCGCGTGCGCCTGATAGCACCGTGGTTGGTCGGTTTGATCTTGATGGCGGATGCGCTCGTGCTCGCTGATACGCACGTGCTGCCGCCGCCCCGCATGGACGGCGCCCTCGAACGCTTGCTCTCCACCCGGCACTCGCTGCGCGAGTTCTCACCACGAGCGCTTACCATCGGGCAGGCAGGGCAATTGCTCTGGGCAGGGCAGGGACAGGTCTCTGGGGATGGCCGCCGGACCGCGCCTTCTGCCGGCGCTCGCTATCCATTGTCGCTGCTCCTTATCGTCGGCGACGTCGAGGGATTCTCGCCAGGCGTCTACCGCTATGAACCCGGGCCGCATCGCTTGGTGCAGTTGCATGTCGGCGATGTGCGCAGCGCGCTTGCGGCTGCGGCACTTGATCAGGAGTGGCTGGCGCGCGCACCGGCAATTATCGCCGTTGCAGCAACCGAGCGGCGCACGACGCAGAAGTATGGTCCGCGTGGAGCGCGTTACGTGCACATGGAGGCCGGGCACGTTGCGCAGAATGTCTTGCTTCAGGCGACAGCGCTCGGGCTGGGTGGCGCCCCGGTCGGTGCATTCGACGACGATGCGGTAGCGAAGCTGTTGCGGCTGAATCGCGACGAGCAGCCGCTTTATCTCCTTCCCGTGGGACGGCCCTAGCGGTTGTCAGTCAATCGCTGCGTTGCGCAATTTTTCAGCCGCTGCCTCAGGTGCGACGGTATTCACGAAAAGCCCCGAACCGAGCTCGAACCCGGTCGGGATGCTGGTGCGCGGCGTGATCTCGATGTGCCAGTGGTAGCTCGCGTCGCACTCCTCACAACCGGCATCGTGCGGCAGTGAGTGCAGGAAGAAATTGTACTGCACGCCACCCAGCACGGATTCCAGTCGCGCCATCGTCCGACGCATGATGCGCGCGAGATCCGCATAGTCATCGGCGCTGACCCGCAGGTAGTCGGACTGGTGCTTAAGCGGAAGGATGTGAACTTCCCATTCGTAGCGGCTGGCGAACGGCTTGATGGCGATGAAGCGCTGGCCACGCTCAATCACGTACTGACCGACGTTGATGCGCCGGCGGATTTCGCCCGACTCGCGGTCGTAGATCGTGGCTTCGAAGGTGAGCGCCTCGTCGATCAGAGAGCAAAAGATGCAGCGGTGGTTCTTCTGGTAGAAGCGGCGGCTCTCCGCGACCTCGGCCTGCACGTTGTCCGGGATGACCGGCGTCGCGATGATCTGGCTGTGGGTATGGGCGATCGAGGCGCCGGCCGCCGGCCCGAAATTCTTGAATACCAGGACGTAGCGGAGCCGGTTGTTCGAACGGTAGAGTTGCTCCATGCGCTCGCGGTAGGCACGGAAAAGTAGTGCGAGGTGTTGCTCGCTCATTTCGTGGAGCGCGGTGCCGTGCTCGCTGTGATCGATGATGACCTCGTGGCGTCCGTAGCCGTCGATGGTTTGCTGCAGACCGAACGTGAGGTTCGGGTTGGAGCGATCGTCGCCAAGGACCGGGTAGAGGTTCTCGACGATGCGTACCGACCAGGTACCATCGGACGGGTAGCTCTTTATTTGCGGGGGTGTCATTGCCTCGTTGCCAGCGCAGAACGGGCAGGTTTCGACGTGTTTGCGCGTATCGCGCGGGACCAGCGCCTCGGCCTTCTTCGGTCGCAGGGAACGTGCCGTGGCGACCAGCACGGACTCGCTTGGGACGATCGGATTAATGCGGATTTCGCGCACCGCGTTGGGCGTCTCGGTCTTGTCCATGGCCACCTCCGGGCGAAACCAAGCTTAGAGGCCACCCTGCCTCGCCGCGAGCAAAAACGCCTGATTCGCCCATAAACGCGTGCGTTCGTGGATCATCCGCCTTGTCACGGCCAGTGCGGAAAAGTACCATGCGCCATCG
>Ga0209742_10001003_pt1 | contig 13643 bp, 10 predicted proteins | sample DeeMarSeWOR38_10_FD_187462 | JGI IMG/M metagenome (GOLD analysis project Ga0209742, IMG submission 187462) | Marine sediment microbial communities from White Oak River estuary, North Carolina - WOR-3-8_10 (SPAdes) (version 2) | ecosystem: Environmental > Aquatic > Marine > Intertidal zone >... | reverse complement strand
ATTGACTGGTTGCAGAGACCATTTGTGAACCGAATTCTTAGGGGAGCTCCAGCGATTGAAGAAGTTTTCCACATGGAAAAGGACTGGGCCATTAATCTTGTCCTGATTGAAAAAAATTCGAGAAGCATTGGCATGTCGGTGGCTGATATCACAGCGGAAGGGGACATGGACATCCTAGGTATAGATAGGGCCGGTGCTTACCTAAGCAGGCCGGGTAGCGCGGAGAGAATCATGAAAGGAGACCGGCTTCTCGTCCACGCGAGTAGAAAATCTGTGAAGCGGATTCTGGATTGATAACGTCACCAGCTTCCTAGGTTACCCGGCCAAATTCCTTCTCCAGTTGACGAGAACTTAAATGAATCATAGTCGGCCGGCCATGCGGACAGGTGCGCGGTTGCTTGGTTTGCTCTAGTTGCTTCACTAACTCCCTCATTTCTTCAGTGCTTAGTTGCTGTCCAGCTCTAACAGAACCATGACAAGCTAGAGATTCGGCTATCTTCTCTTCCCAGGGATTGGGTCCGTCTCTTCTGGCAAGTTGATCAATGAGCTCACTCATTATCTCGACAATATTAGATTTAGCCATTAGTGCCGGTATGGCTCGTACCAAGTAGCTTCTATTTCCAAAAGGCTCAATAGTGAAGCCAAACTCGGCTAGAAATTCTTTACCGGTTTTCAGTATCTCTTCTTCCCTTGGACTAAGCTCCAAAGTTATCGGCTGGAGTAATCCCTGTATTTCAATTTCCTTTTGTGCCCATTGTGCCAAAATTCGGTCATATAGTATGCGCTCATGAGCGGCATGCTGGTCGAGGAGATAAAGCCCGTTTGGTCCCTCGGCAATAATATATGTGTTGGCCAACTGCCCCAATATCCTCAAAACCGGTAATTCTGTAGTCGGTAGCTGCTCGACTATAAAAGTCGGTTCGCTCTCCATTAGCATACGAGGGCTTTGCCATTGCTCAGTGTTGATCGATATCGGCACGTATATTGAACTGGCTATAGGAGCCCTAGCCAACGCATCTTTTATGGCGTTCTGTGCACTGCTAAATACTGTTTTCTCCTGGCAAAACTTTATCTGGGTTTTGGCAGGGTGAATATTAACATCAATCTCCTGGGCAGGTACAAAGATATTGATTACCGAAATAGGATGCTGCCCCTCCATTAGTAAGCCGTGATAAGCTTCCTCAGTTGCTTTAGCTAACAAAGGACTGCGCACCCACCGTCGATTGACATAAAAGCTGAAATATTTTCGACTAGAACGGGCTAAAGAAGGTGGGCTCGTTAACCCGTTAATTTTAGCTAAACTATCATGTTGCTCTACCTTTAACATGCTTTGAGCAATTTCCAAGCCATATATTTCACCTATCACTTCACACAGTTCACCATTACCTGTGGTGCGTAGACTGGTACGTTTATCAAGGGTAAGGGTAAACTTGACCTCGGGAAAAGCTAGAGCATACTGGCTTACCAAATGAGCGATGTGGCTATTTTCTGTATTTATCGATTTGAGAAATTTGAGACGCGCCGGGAAAAAGCGAAACAAATGGTGCACTGTTACTGTAGTGCCCTGGGGCCTGGCTCGGCTTTCTCTCTGAATTATCTCTCCTTTTCTTAAACGTAGGTAACTGCCTACAACTTCTGAAGATGTGCGAGTAAGTACCTCGATTTCGGTGACAGCGGCGATGCTGGGCAAAGCCTCTCCCCTGAAGCCGAGGCTGCTAATCTTCTCCAGATCGCTTAAATCATCAATCTTACTCGTAGCATATCTGTGAAAGGCAACCTCTAGATCCGATACCGGAATGCCAGTACCATTATCACTTACTTTTATTTCTTCCACTCCGCCAGCCTGAGTCTCTACGGTAATCTGAGTAGCACCCGCATCCAGGGAATTTTCTACCAGTTCCTTTACAATGGAGGCTGGCCGCTCAATCACCTCACCGGCAGCTATCTTGGCGACGATATCGGGATCTAAAACCTTAATAGACATTTATGTTATAGTTTACACGTTTGCGTGTATTCTGTCAATGGATTACGAAGAAAAATCGAAATCTTTTTCGATTTTTTCTAACGGTGCTAAACTGGCCAAGAGCTTCTTAACACCGGCTTCCTCGAATGCTACAGTAAGCTCCTGGTCATCCCTGGTATGAAGGCAATTCATTACTATACCAAAGCCAAATTTACTGTGGTGAACGTGGTCACCGACTTTTAGTCCTATTGTGTCAAGAGGTAAAGATGGAAACTGCGAGTTACGATTAAAAGTGGGGGTAACCACCGGAGTAGAACTCTCTCCCCATAATCCTTTCGGACTTATAAGGTGGGGTGAAATATCCTGGAGGAAACGAGATGGTGGGTTTGCCGTGCTTCCTCCAAATAGACTTCGACGGTAACTGCGTAGAAGATAGAGTCGCTCCTTAGCTCTGGTTATTCCAACATAGCAAAGGCGGCGTTCTTCCTCCATCTCTTCCGGGTCATCAAAGGATTTCCGGTGTGGGAGAATTCCTTCTTCCAGTCCAACGATGAAAACTACTGGGAATTCTAGTCCTTTAGCTTGATGCAGTGTGATCAATGTTACAGCGTCAGCCTTTACATCCATTTCGTCTATGTCCGATACCAAGCTTACTTTTTCTAGGAAAGCGGCTAAAGCTTCATCGGGAGCAAAATCATCATATTCGTTAGCGACACTTCTCAGTTCAACTATGTTCTCCCATCTGTCGTCCCCGTCTTCCTTGTTAAGTATATATTCTTTATACCTGGTACGTTCCAATATATTATCCAATAAAGTAGAAAGACTTAGCTCGCGACTCTGGATGATTATTTCCGTAATAATGGTATTGAATCCGACCAAGGCTTGAGTAATGCGTTGAGGAAGAATTTTCTCATTTGATACCTGTGCAATAGAATCGAAAAAGGAAGTATTATGAGCTTTCGCCCATGATTGAAGCTGACTGATGGTACGATGCCCGATTCCCCTTATAGGAACATTTATTATCCGTGAAAGGCTAACATTATCCTGAGTATTGTGAATGAGTCTTAGGTAGGCAATAATATCCTTGATCTCTCTCCGCTGGTAGAAGCGCGTACCACCTACAAGTCTATAAGGCACCCCATATCTAAGGAAAGTCTCCTCCAGTGCTCGTGATTGAGCATTGACCCGATACATGACAGCGCAATCTTTGAGTGATACTTGTTCTTGACCGGTAATTCTCTCGATTTCGCTAATCACGGATTGGGCTTCTTCCTCAGCATTATAACTTTCTATAACGGTAACCGAAGCCCCGTCTTCGTTTTCCGTCCATAGATTCTTGGGTTTGCGATGTAAATTGACTGAGATGACGTCTGAGGCTACATCCAAAATGTTTTTGGTGGAGCGGTAGTTCTGTTCTAAAAATACTACTTTAGCTTCAGGGTAATCCTTTTCAAAACTTAAGATGTTGCGCAAATCAGCGAATCTCCAGGAGTAAATAGATTGGTCAGGGTCGCCGACCACACACAGATTACGATATTTCCCTGCCAGATTTTTCATCAACATATATTGGACAACGTTAGTGTCCTGAAATTCATCGACCAGAACATGAACATATTTCGTCTGGTATCTCTTGAGAATTTGAGGGTGGTGTTGAAACAATTGCACTGTCTTCATCAGCAAGTCGTCGAAATCCACAGCTCTACCCTGACTAAGCAATTGCTGATAGCGTTGATAGACTCTGTGTACTATCTCCTCAAAATAACTGCTAACTCGCTGAGCGTAGTCCTCGGGACTAATAAGACGACTCTTAGCTGAGCTTATGGCAGAACGCAAGGCCCGGGGAGCGTACTGTTTGCAGTCGAGATTCAACTCCTCCAGAGCTTGTTTCATTAGGCTTAGTTGGTCTTCTTCATCGTAGATAACGAAGCTTGAGTCAAGTCCGATGGCCTTGCCTTCACGGCGGAGAATTCGGGCACAAGTAGCATGAAAGGTGCCAAGGGTTAAGGCTTCTACTGCCTGTCCCAGGAATTGTTCAAGTCTCTCCTTCATTTCCCGGGCGGCTTTGTTGGTAAAGGTGACTGCTATGATATTGTTGGGACTAACACCGCACGATTTAATCAGATAAGCAACCCGGTGAGTAATGACTTTGGTTTTACCGCTGCCTGGTCCGGCTAATATAAGTACGGGGCCTTCAATAGCCTCCACGGCTTCTCTCTGGGCGGGATTAAGTACGGCTAAGATATCCATGGGGACTCAATAACTATTATAGCATCGAGATGGCTGAACGCCCAAAGGACAAGTTGGATTTTGGAAGATTAACACAGGTTCTAATAAGAAACTGCTATGTTGAGCTAGCTAGGCTTTGTTGGTATACTTAATATTGAAGATGGTTGATTGGGATGATTGCCAAAAAAACCTTGGGACATCTTTCCGGCGGGCATATTTACTTGAACAGGCTTTTACGCACCTATCTTACCTTAACGAAAATCCTGGTTTTAACCAGGCAAGCAATGAACGCTTAGAATTCCTTGGTGATTCTGTACTCAATTTTATTGTAACGGAAAGGCTTTATAAGGAGTTTCCCGAACTAACTGAAGGGGACTTAACAGAGATCCGCTCTTCTCTGGTCTGCCGCGACACATTGGCTGGACTCGCTTCTTCGCTCAAGCTTGGTAAGTGGCTCTTATTGGGGCGTGGTGAAGAAACAAATGGGGGCAGGACAAAGACGAGTAATCTAGCAAATACCATGGAGGCGCTAATCGGTGCCTTATATTTAGACCGGGGTCTGACCAAAACAAGGAGATTTGTTCTCAATCAGCTCAAACCCAAATTAGATAATATCCAGGCTGGTAAGACAGCCCAGAACTACAAGGCGTTGGTGCAAGAGTTCATCCAGGGACAGAAAAAACCAACGCCGATTTATCGTTTAGTGCAAACTACTGGCCCCGATCACAGTAAACAATTTACAGTTGAAATACTGGTAGATGGAGAAGCCTTGGGCAGGGGGACAGCGAGGAGTAAGAAAACTGCTGAAAGCGAAGCGGCAAAAGTAGCTTGGGAAAAATTGAGGTGTAACTATGGGTAGACGAGATTTTAGAAGACGAGAACCGAAGAAACCAAAGAAGGGAGCACAGAAGGGCAAACCGATTTCGGAATTTGTGCAACAGGTGGAGACTGAAGTAATAAAGAAGAAGAGGAAGCCTGTCGAAGAAGAAGGGGAATAGATTGAATTGGCAGCCTACCTGCAGCTTTACCGTAATGGCAAACTCAGGGAGCGGATAAATGCGGCTGTATCTTTACTTAAGAGTTGTTCTGTATGCCCTCGAAATTGCAGCGTTAATCGCCTGAATGACGAATTCGGCGGATGTAAAACAACTCGCGAAGCAATGGTATCCAGCTATGGACCGCACTTTGGTGAGGAATCCCCATTAGTAGGAAAACATGGTTCAGGGACTATATTTTTCACTAACTGCAACCTCAGATGTATGTTCTGCCAGAATTATTCCATTAGCCAACTCGGCGAGGGACATAAGGTAGGTGAAAAAGAACTAGCTGACATAATGCTCTTTCTTCAAGCTAAAGGATGCCTCAACATAAACTTGGTGTCCCCGACTCACGTAGTTCCTCAGATTCTCGAGGCGCTGGAGCTAGCGGTGGAATCTGGATTATGTCTTCCCTTAGTATACAACAGTGGCGGCTATGACTCAGTAGAGACCTTGAGAATACTTGACGGAGTTATCGACATTTATATGCCTGATATGAAATATGATGATGCGGAGACTGCAAGAAAATTATCACTTGTTGAGAACTATCCTGAGATAAATAGAGCCGCGATCAAAGAAATGCATCGGCAAACTGGTGATCTTGAGATAAACGGAGAGGGAGTGGCTCAAAGAGGACTCTTGATTCGCCACCTTGTTTTACCTCATGGGTTAGCAGGGACAAAGAGCATAATGTATTTTCTAAACAATGAAGTCTCCAGTAATACCTATGTCAATATTATGGATCAATACCGCCCCTGCTATAAGGCTTTTCAAATTCCAAGTCTAAGCCGGCCAATATCGTCTGCAGAATTCCGTGAAGCATTATCTTTTACCAAAGAAGCAGGAGTGAATCGACTGGACAAGGTGCATCACTAAGAAATTCCTCTCACTAGCTTAGAATGATAGAAGTGGCTCGGGATTCCAGTCATAACCAAGATCGACAGGGGAGAAATCATTAACGACATGGCTGACATGGCAAGACTATCTATCAAAATCTACGGAAGAGTACAAGGAGTATATTTTCGCTATTTTGTTTTACATACAGCCAGGGGATTGGACTTGAAAGGCTATGTTCGTAATCTTAGTCGTGGTGATGCGGTGGAAGTGCAGGCTGAAGGGGAGAAGACGCAATTGAATAAACTACTAGAGCGACTAAAGACAGGCCCTCCTGGAGCCCGAGTGAAGAAGGTGGAAGTAGATTGGTCGGACTATTCAGAACAATTCAATGACTTTAAGATAAGATATTGAGGAAAATTTTAAGTACTAAATTCTGAATACTACACGACGTCGAAGTTTAAAATTCCGATGAACAAAAGACAGGGTCTGGTAATTAGGATAGGAATTTATTTCAGTCCTCCAGTTGAGACCTACCCTCACTAATCAATCCTAAATGCTCACATTTAGTTCCGGCTCTTTCACAAGCCTCAATATCGATCTCATAAGGTTCGCCAACAAAGGTTTTTCCATAAACCTCTGCTTCGCCTTGCGTGGGGTCATCCTTGTAAGAAAACTTTTGATGGGCTTCAATAATGCCCAAATCGAATGGCAGTGTGAAGTAGAGGTCGGCAAGAACTTTCTCGATGCCCAACTCATATAAAGCTCCCCAACCACCAGATTTCCCCTTTTTATACTTACTTACCGGTAACAAGCTCAATAGGTTTGCTACACTAAAGCGGCCGTTATTACCACAAACTTTAAATGGGGTAACGCTGATTAAGTAGTCACTGCGTAATACTACATTGGGTACCCAGAAACTTTCCACGGCATAAAATTGAGATAGGGGATTCTGCACCTCTATGAAAATGGAATCTCTGATATCAAGCATAAGGACGTGATGAAAATTGTACCCCAAAGCTTGATATACCGGGTAAATCGATTCACCGCTAGAAGTCCCGTCCGCAATAAGAATATCCGCATTGCTCAGTTTTCTGATACCTTTGATAATTGTATTAAGTAGTTTGGGACTGGTAGTTACAGGGTAAGAGTAAGGATAACCAGCATAGGGTTTGATCAAAACTCGTCTCGCCCAGGCAAGTTGCGGCGGAGGTGTAAACACAAAATCTGAATCTTTAACAATCATTGGCTTCATACTAGTAACGAAATTTTAATAACTACATAGAGGGTTGTAATAGTAAGATTTCGGTGTTAGCCGGAAGCCTTTCTCCTTCGAAGTCTACCTTACTATTATCAATTCTTCTCACATTTCTCTTTCCTTTAAGAAAATCCTCGACGTCAGCTATGGGATAGGCGCATTTAGGAGTTCTAAAATGCATAGGAATAATTACTTTGGGTCCTAATTGGTCACATACCTCGGTCGCTGACGAAGCATCAATGGTAAAGAAACCACCCACAGGAACAAATAGTATATCCACAGTACCAATTTCACTAACCTGCTCTGGATTAAGTACATGTCCTAAATCACCCAGGTGACAAAGTTTTATATCATCTATGGTGAAACAAAAGATAGTGTTAGGTCCTCTTTGCCCACCCTGAGCCTCATCATGGTAAGTGGCGACGCCTCTAAACTGCATACCTTTGGCAGTTTTTATGCCGTCATTGTTAATTATTTCAGGTTTTCCCTTTACTGCAGAAACATTACTGTGGTCATCATGCCCATGACTCACCGTAACAACATCAGCAGTTTCCTGGATGGGAGAGTAATTAATACCTCCACCTACAGCATAGGGGTCAGTAATTACTCGCAATCCATCCTTGGAAGTAATTAAGAAACAAGCATGACCTAACCATTTTACTCTCATATAAGCTCCTGCCACTTTGCCTCGTTCAAGGCTAGCTCAATTAAAGTTCTGACACCAAACCCGGTAGCACCTTTCACTACATATCCACCCTCTTTGCTCGAGAGACGAGGACCCGCTATATCGATATGAACCCAGGGGATATTATCAGCAAATTCAGCCAAGAATAGGGCGGCGGTGATAGCTCCTCCATACCTGTTGCCGGTATTCTTGATATCTGCAATTTCGCTTTTGATTTGTTCCTTATATTCGTCGGGCATGGGCATATACCACATTTTCTCTCCTGTTCTTTGCGCAGCGCCAAGGACTTTATCTACCAGGTCTTTGTCGTTGCCAAAAAGCCCACTGTACGACAAGCCTAAAGCGACCCGACAAGCTCCGGTTAACGTAGCTAAGTCTATTAAAGGGGATAGCTTCAGCTTACGTGCATAGCTCAGGGCATCAGCTAATATGAGTCTTCCTTCAGCATCCGTGCTTATTACTTCGATGGTTTTACCATTCATAGCCTTTAGAACATCCCCTGGTTTTAAAGCTGATCCACTCGGTAAATTCTCGGTAGTAGGAATGATTGCCGTTACGTTAATCTTGAGTTTTAACCGAGCAATGGCCACGAGCGCAGTCATAACTGCCGCAGCACCAGCCATGTCAGCCTTCATGTCAGCCATCCCCTCTGAGGGTTTGATGGAGATTCCACCGGAATCAAAGGTTATGCCCTTACCCAGAAAACCAAAAGCCTTACTAGAGCCCTTATTGCCTATATAGCTAAGAATTATTAGTTTAGGGGGCTGATCGCTTCCCTTGGCCACCCCCAACAATGCTCCCATACCAACTGCTTCCATGTCCTCCCGGTTAAGTATCTTGACCTCTAAATCATACGTGCCAGCTATTTCTTGAGCCATTTCAGCCATCAAACTAGGTATCATGTAGTTAGCGGGTTCATTACACATATCTCGAGCTAAATTGACGGCTTCGGCTATTATTTTACCCTTATCTATAGATCGCTCTAAAATTGGTACATTTTCCTCTTCTCTTAATACTATTGACATTTCTTTGATATTCTCGTATTCAGGCTTCTTGTATTTGGTGAAGCTATAAAGCCCAAGAAGGGCACCCTCTGTTATCGCCTTGGCTGAAACTTCCGGCTCCACACCACCTACACCAGTGCCGTGGAGTATTGTAGCTATCTTGAAACAATTCACTTTTCGTAATGCCCGGCAAAATTCCCCTGCTACTCCACGAATCTTATCCACAGTAAAATCTTCTCGCCTACCCAGTCCCACAATCGCTACTATTCTTGCTGGCAGTTTCCCAAGCGTATGGATAATATTGACTTCCCCGAATTTACCCCTAATCTCACCTCGACTAATTAGAGAAGCGATAGTTCCCTCCAAAGCTTTGTCCACAGCAGCGGTAGCGCCGCCCGGTTGTTCGACGCCTTCAAAAAGATTCACGACAATAGCATCGGTTTCGATGATAGCTATATCTCCAATGGCAGCTTTAATCTTCAAAATTTATCCCTCAAATATGTAAATTTTGGAACATTTATTTTACTTTATTTGGATAAAGAATAGAAGAGGTTAACACAGGAAATTTCGCTGTTATCCATTTTTTGTGCAGATAATCTCATCGATTACGGCAACAATATCATGTGAAGTATAAAGAGCAAGATAATGGCAGGGAAGTCTTTGTACTCTGGAGTTTCATTTTCTGATACACTTGACAACCGCCTTCCTAGTCATTCTGAGGCATAACTGAGCTTTCTCATGTAGAAGGACGTCATCATTTGGGAAGTATCTTCGCTGGAAATGGAGGCCCTACTTGGTTCTGAGGTTCACCGTAGACGCTGTTGTGTATAGAAGTCTTCCTAGTCTATTATATAAGCATTGACCGCACTGCTTTTTGTACTTTGAGCGTGTGTCGTAACTCTTCCGACTGTTTTAATGAATGCGTCGATTATTGCCGGATCAAACTGAACACGGGCGTTTCGCTGAATTTCGTGTATGGCCTCCTCGACGGACATAGCCAATCTATAAGGTCGGTCGGATGTCATAGCATCAAATGCATCAGCTACTGCTATGATTCTGGCTCCTAATGGTATACCGCTGCCACCTATGACCTGATGGGGTCCACCACCGTCATAACGATCGTGATGATGCTCAATCATCTCCGCTATTTTCCCATTAACCAAAGGCTGAACAATAAGAGCACCGGCATGCGTGTGCGTCATGACGTGATCATATTCTTCAGATGTCAGCTTGCCTTGCTTATTCTGGATAGCTTGATCAACCGCAATCTTCCCGATATCGTGAAGTAAACTTGCCCAGCGCAATTCTTCCATGTCTTTTGCCGATAATCCAAGTTCATTACCTAAGGCTAATGCTAATTCAGTCACCCGGCGTGAGTGCCCTCCGGTATACCTGTCCTTAGCTTCAAGAGCGGATACCAGTGCCTCAATAGCGCCAAGAAAGACTTTTCTAAGCTCATCCGTCTGTTTTTCAACCTTTTCTTCCAAGAATTGTTGGTACTCTCTGAGTTCGAGCTGTAATCGCCTCCTATCAAGAGCTCTTTGAACGGCTAGCGAAAGTTCCTCCAGATTGAAGGGCTTACAGACGTAGTCTTCAGCTCCTTGTTTCAGACATTGAATAGCAACATTAATATCAATAACAGCAGTAGCCATAATAACTACTGTGTCTGGGTATCCTGATTTTACATTCGAGAGTATTTCGATTCCTGATTTACCGGGCATCTTTATATCCAGAATAACTAGAGCAATCGGATGAGTCGCCAGCATATTCAAGGTTTGCTCAGCATCACTAGCTTCCTGGCATAGATAACCTTCCCTGGATAATTTCTGACAAAGTAGTCTCCTGATGGAAGGTTCATCATCGACGACAAGCAACATGTCCTGTTGTTCTAGCAAACCTTGAATATTACGCAGTAAAGACTTTTTCTTAGTTATTGTTTTTAGCTCATTTTCATTTTTACCCATTGAAATATCCCTCTAGTCGGTATTAGCTAGATTTATATTAAGCTTTGAACACGTTCACGTTTTTTAACAGGTAATTCAATAAAAATGGTGGCACCCTTACCCAATTGACTCCTGACATATATCTGTCCGCGGTGCTCATTCACTATTCCATGGCAAATACTTAGTCCCAGGCCTGTACCACTGCCTGCTTCCTTAGTGGTGAAGAACGGATTAAATATTCGCCCCATATTTTCCTCGGTGATACCTGGGCCATCATCAGCAAACGAGATCTTAACAGTACCGTTCTCTTTCCTCGTCGTGATGGTCAAAGTGCCACCGTTGTGCGTTTTAATCATAAAAAATTCGGCGTTAATAATTATGTTCATGAAAACCTGCTGCATCTGGAAGTAGTCAACCATGATTTCGGGAAGGTTCGGATCAAGATGTCTCTCGACATTTATGTGGTTGACTTTATGTTCATGAGCACGTAACTCCAACACGTCTTCAATAATATTGTTTATCTGGTTAAGCTGTTTGGTAGGAGAATGTTTTCGTGCAAAAGAGAGGAGGTTATTAGTTACCATAACAGCACGTCTTGCCTCATTGTTGATAAGTTTCAGATCCTCCCGGATATCCTCAGGCACTTCCTTTTCCGTGAGTAGCTGGGAAAATCCGATAATGCTCGTCAGCGGATTGTTAAGTTCATGGGCAGCGCCGGATGCAAGCTCGCCCAGGGAAGCTAGCCGATCAGTCATCATGATGTTTTCACGGTGCTTCTTTTGTTCGGTAGTTTCCGTAAAAGCGATCAAACCGGCTATTTTGCCTTCGTGCTTAATCGTTGCACCGGTTGCATTTATCCAAATTTCCCTGCCATCCTTAGTAAATGCCCCAACTTCATAAACCTGTCGACCGTCTTGTCCGTACAAATTATCAGAAGTAAGTTCGATAATTTTGTCCTTGTCTTCCGGACGAATGTAGTCAAATGGATCTATACCTCGAACTTCTTCCACCGAGTTAAACCCAAAAATCTCTGTAGCGGCTTGATTAGCCATTGCTATTTTTAGAGTATCAGTCTCTAGAACAATCGTGCCGATAACTGAACTATCGAACAAAACTCTATAATTTTCCTCACTTTGACGTAGTGCTTCCTCTACTTTCTTACGCTCACTAATGTCACGTCCAACGCCACGGAAGCCAATAATCTTGCCCTCATCGCTTAGTATAAGAGAAACGGATGTTTCAGCAAACCCGTAGTTACCGTCTTTGCGGATGGTTCTCCAGGGAAACCCTTTGTTTGGTACACCAGTCTCGTATACTTCATTAAAGACTTTGAAGACAGACTCAAGATCTTCTTTAACAGTAATTTCTTTATAACTCATTCCCATCAGCTCTTTTCTGGAGTATCCCAAATCGCGGCACACTGAATCATTAATGAAGGTGAAGTGTCCGCCGAGGTCGACTTCGAAATAGGCATCCTCCATCTCCTCCAGTATAGTCCGGTACCTCTCCTCAGACTGCCTCAGTATTTCCTCTGCCTCCTTGTGATCGGTGATATTCTTAACGAAAACCGAGACACCAGCTTGGGAGGGATAGGCAGTGATCTCAAAGATATAGTGCTTCCCATCCATATCAAAATCATTGATAAAAGTCCGTGGCTTCCGCGTCTTCAGTACGGCGCGGTATGCATTCTGTGCTTTTCTTCGTCCAGGCGAATCCGGGAACATTTCCAGGAGAGATTTCCCTATCGCATCCTCCGCTCTGATTCCTGTCAGAAGTTCGGAGGCTTTATTCCAATAAGTGTATCTAAGATGTTCGTCCATGGCGAAAAAGACGTCGGTGATGCTGTTGGCAAGTTCCTTATATTTCGCTTCGCTCTTTTCCAGCGCCTCCTCAGCCCGATTTCGATCGGTAATGTCCCGTTGGATGCAGAATATCAGCTTCCGCCCGGAGCACATAGCGGCGCTGATACTGATATCAACATCTATGACCGAACCATCCTTACGAGTGTGCTTCGTATCTAGGTGTAAACCCTTCTCGTCAATATTCCTCCCCATCTCCAATATTTTCTTGGGGGGTAAATTCTTATCCCAGTCCCAGGTATGGAGCCCATAGACTTCCTCGAGGCTATAACCCAACATATGGGCGAAGCGCTCGTTAGCCTCTACTACCTTGGCATCTTCGTCGAGAATGACTATTCCGTCTAGGGACTTGTCAATCAGTAGACGACGCTGTGTTAATTCATCCGCCAATGCCTGTTCTTGCTTCTTGCGCTCTGTGATATTCCTGTTAATCTCAAGACAGGAAATTATCTCTCCACTAGCATTCTTGATGGGATTAGCTGTATTCTCCCAGAAGCTGATCTTCCCTGAAGGCTCTACCATCATCTTCTGCGTGGTATGTGACTTACCATCCTTAAATGCTCTTTGTACAGGGCACCCTTCACAAATCTCTTCTCTACCTTCATAGACGCGGTAGCATTTCTCCCCTAGGTGATCACCATAAAGCATCCTTTGCAGCCTACCCTCATAAATAATGTTATAGTCCCTATCCTGGATGGTGAGACCATCTTCCATGGCGTCCACTAGTGATTGCAGCTTATTCTTCTCGGTTTGAAGCGCCTCTGCAGCTTGCTTGCTCTCGGTGACGTTCCGGCCGATCTCAAGGCAGGCAACAATCCTTCCCCGGGCGTCTCT
>Ga0209742_10001002_pt1 | contig 13646 bp, 13 predicted proteins | sample DeeMarSeWOR38_10_FD_187462 | JGI IMG/M metagenome (GOLD analysis project Ga0209742, IMG submission 187462) | Marine sediment microbial communities from White Oak River estuary, North Carolina - WOR-3-8_10 (SPAdes) (version 2) | ecosystem: Environmental > Aquatic > Marine > Intertidal zone >... | reverse complement strand
GAAGATTTTCAGGGTGTGCATGGTCGCAGGTCCACAAGGTTGATTTCCCATTTTTTCTGCCCCATGTAAGTATTTAAACGCAGTGTAAAGGCCAGGTCGACCAGATTGTTTCGTGAAAACTCAATCAGATCGCCAAAACCAAAACCGATGCCATTCATTATTAGGTTATTCTCCATTATGCTGAACCTGAGATGACTGGAGCCCACCAAGCGCAGATTCGATATTTTTTGTGATTTAAGACAGAATACCGGTTCGGGATTACCGGCTCCGAAAGGAGCAAGAGAAGCATATGCTGCCAGGAAATCCTGGTCAATAAGGTCACTTAAGCTGGTTATTGGCATATCAATAAACAGGCTTGGGGTTAAGGCATGTTTTGGGCAGTGGGATTTTATATATTCATCAAATCGATACCTGAATGTTTCAACATTTTTCACAGGCAATGTGAGTCCCACTGCACCTGCATGGCCGCCGAACCGATAGAGTATTTCCTGACAGTATGTAACCGCTTCGTGGATATCTATCCCATCAATTGAGCGCCCGGAGCCCTTTACATGGTTTAAAGATTCGTCCCTGTTTTCCTGCGGGCAGTCTGTCAGAAGGATGACAGGAAGGTGGAACCGATCGCTCAGCCTGTTGGCAACGATACCAAGAATTCCCTGGTGCCAATCACTTTTATATAAAATCAAAGAGTTTGCTGACTCAAGAGTTACTGGTGAAATCATGTGAACCGCTTCAGCAAAAATATTGGCTTCTATGTTTTTTCTGGCAGTATTTGCATCTTCAAGTTTCCTGGCGAATTGTTGCGCTTCTTCCCTGGAATTTGTGGTCATAAGTTTTACAGCCGTAATGGCTGAACCTATCCTTCCTACGGCATTTATTCTGGGGGCCAGCCGAAAAGCAATATCCTCAGAACTTACTTCCGTATTATTGTTTTTTGCATTATCCAGTATTTGCCGCAAACCAATTCGACCGGACAGGTTAAGGACCTCCAATCCCGCCTTGATAATTATTCTATTGCATCCGGTGACAGGAACCTGATCAGCTACTGTACCAATCGCCACCAGATCAAGATATGATTTGAGATTCGGGATTTTGTCCTCAGGCCAGTATCCAGTTGCCATTAATTCAGATCGCAACCCCAGGATGAGATAAAAAGCCACCCCAACTCCGGCCAGATTTTTACAGGGAAACAAACAGTCCGGCTGCAGAGGATTAAGAATCGTATCTGCCTTGGGCAATCTTGCCGGTGGTCTATGATGGTCGGTAATAATTACTTTAAAGCCAAGCCTTTTAGCCTCATCAACAGCATCAACATCACTTATTCCACAGTCTGCAGTCAAAAGAACACCACCATTGCCCCATTGTCGCATATTGCTGTCATATATTTTTCTTACAGCTTCATTGTTCAGGCCGTACCCTTCCGACAATCTGTCAGGAATATAATATGTTATCGGTGTTCCGAGTTCGGTAAAAAACAGGGTGAGTAACGATGTTGCAGTAATCCCGTCTGCATCAAAATCTCCAAAAACGGTTATGGGTTTTTGGGATTTTATTGAGTTTGAGAGAATTGCGACAGCCTCATCCATACCTTTCATAAGATGGGGACGCGGCAGTTGAGCCAGGGCAGGTAATAAAAACTCGACAATGGTATTTTTATCTGAGATTCCCCTGAGCGCCAGGATTCTGACAACTGTTTCGGGAATACCTGAATCGAGGGCGATTTTTTTTATTTGATCCTCAGGCGTATCTCTATGGTCCTGGCGCAACAGCCATTTTTTTTCAGAACGAGGAAAAATCATTATTTTAAATCGTTATACGTTGCCCGATTATAGCTGGGGGCCGTTATGGGTCTTGTAATATTCGGCGCAGATATTTTGCAGGGTGAAAAAATTTCTGCGGATAAAATCTGCTTCATATTTGGTGTCAATATCAAAAGCAGACCCGAAGCAGTGACTTAAATCTAATTCTATGTTCAGATTGACGAGTATATGAATAGATTTATAAATCTTTTTGAGGTCTCGATAATAAATGCTGCTGGTCTTGCTTTTTACAAGGGCCTTGTAGGCGTTGATCAGGTAGAAAACCGCCTTCACCCGCTCTGAGTAGCTATGTTGCCCAATCTCTGATTGTTTCGGAAAAAAAATTCTTTTAAAAAAAAGCAGATTATGGGCAATATTGCGCAGATTTTTCTTGCGTCCAGCAATAATGGTCCTGTTTTCATAGAAATTGCCTGCTAAATTCCAGATATTCTCGTTCAGCTTGAGAGGTTTGCCCGCTATAAAGCTGTTGACGATCAAGGGAACATCCTTGTTGTCAATACGGTAGGTATAAAAGTTCTTAATGGACTTCTCCCTGTCAGGAATCTCACCCAATCTCTCCAAGATAGCCTTATAATCCTTTCTAACGGTTCGCCCAATAACAATATCCGCATTACGGTTCTTGTTTTCAATGAGAAAATCCAGTTCATATGCACTTATGAGCGGCGTATCGCTGACAATGATATTTACCTGCTTTTCCCATTGGTCACCATGTATAAAATATTTGCGTAGCTGATACCAGTTAACATTTTTTATGGAATCCCAACTGTTGATCATGCTATGCAATGTATCGCTGTCACTGGAAAGATACTTGAGGTAAGAAGCAAAAAAACTCTCGACAATGTTTTCCCGCTCTTCAACAATTACCAGTCGAGCACGATACTGTTTTACCTTTTCTGCAAAAATTCGTTCCAGAGTCCTCTTGTCTCCCCATATATAGATATCACCCACGCTCCTTGCCTTCATGGCTGCCTCAACAACATGCTCCAGACAGGTTTTGCCATGAAAATCCATGTAAGGCTGGAATTCGTTGCCAACCAGCTTTGCACCGCGGGTACCTGCCCCTATGAAGAGAGTTTCTTCCATCAATTTCTTCTCGATGTGTTCATCAAAGGGGATCCTGGATTAAAAATTCCTTAATATCATCAATAAGTTCATCTTTCTGCCACACATCATACCATGAAATTGCCTGATCTTGGCTGAACCAGGTAAATTGCCTTTTGGCGTAATGTCTGGTATCCCTGGCAAGGAAATCGAGTGTTTGCTCCCAATTCCAGATACCATCCAGAAAATTTATCATATGACGATAACCAATGGACTGCATTGGCTTCAGTTTTTTATCATATCCCATAGCCAGGAGCTTTCTTACCTCGTCAAGCAACCCCTTTTCAGCCATGAGGCGGACACGTTGCTCGATACGTTCATACAACTCTTGTCGCGAACGGGTCAAGCCGATCTTTTTAACATCATATTGTGAAGTGTTTTTGTTTTGCTTTGCCAGGTGTTGAGACCACGGTATGCCGGTGCTATAAAAAATTTCAAGTCCTCGAATCAGTCGCTGGGTATCATTGGGATGGATTCGTTCTGCAGAATCGGGGTCAATTTCGGCGAGTTCCCGGTGCAGGATTTCGTTTCCCTCTACCTGGAGTCTTTTCCGCAGTTCATCCCTCACAGACTTACCATTATTTTTTTTCTTCTCAGCATGCTTTTCTGTAGCAAAATCATTTTCATCAAATACGCCTTCGAGTAACCTCTTAAAGTAAAGCCCTGTACCCCCAACCAGCAGAGGAATATTGTTATGGTTGTGTATTTTATGAATAGCTTCACCAGCATCCTTTACAAATCTGCCTAAGGTATAATTTTCATCAGGGTCAACAATATCGATTAGATAATGACAGATTCGGGCCCTTTCTGCCTTTGTTGGTTTTGCGGTACCTATATCCATATGCCTGTAAACCTGCATGGAATCAACACCGATTATTTCACAGGAAAAGGTTTCTGCTATCTGCAGGGACAGATCGGTTTTCCCGACCGCTGTCGGGCCACATAAAACAATGATCTTAGATTTGGGACTTTTCACAGTTATACAAAAAAACTAATCAATGATTATGTGATCAATCAGTCCGGCTAATTTTTTCGGGCCGATACCTGCTATCTGCAGTAGTTCTTTCTTTGACCTGAAAGGACCATGTTGGTTTCTTCTCTGGATAATTTTTTCAGCCAATACGGGTCCTATGCCCGGCAGGGAAGTTAAAATGACTTCATCGGCGAGATTTATAGGTATCGGCTGAAAAAATATGTTTGCCACTTTGGGCGGCAATTTAATAATCCTGGGTGTCTCAGGATCAATGTGAACTGCAGACACCAGGGGAATTGCTTCAGGCTCAGATTGTGCTGCTAGCAGCGAATGTATCTCTGGAAAATCATTTTCCAGCTGTCCTGGACTAAATTGATAGAGACCCTCAGCAATTTCAGGTGAGCCCGTAAGCCAGACATACTTATTTGATACTTCTTTCTCAGGGGCTGACAAGACTTTTTGCTGAAGATGATGGCGATAACTGGAATATAAGCTTACAACGAGTATGATGGCAGCAATGACCAGGAAAACCAGAATATTTTCTGGTGAACTTTTTTTATGCAGCAGATCGTGCATTGAAAAAGAATCTTTTTCCTTAATCCTGTTTTTTTTCATCCTTCATAAGTTTGTAGGTAATGGAATCAACCAGTGCCTGCCAGCTTGCCTCAAGAATATCGTGGGAAACCCCCACTGTACCCCATTCCGATTCCTGGTCGCGGGACTGGATCAGGACGCGAACCTGGGCTCCAGTGCCATGTTCACCGGCGAGGACCCTGACCTTGTAATCGGTCAACTCCATGTCTTTGAGCTTCGGATAAAAGCGGGTCAAAGCCTTGCGCAAGGCCTTGTCCAGAGCATTTACAGGGCCTTCGCCCAAGGCGGCGGTATGCACTTCCTCTTCACTGCCCACTACAATGCGGATGGTTGCCTCATCCTGGGATGGTTCATCCATACTTGTCTTTTGGCTGATGACCCTGAAGCCTTTAAGGTCAAAGTAATGTCGCTTGGTACCCAAAGCCTTGCGCATCAGAAGTTCAAAAGAGGCCTCGGCACCTTCATACTGAAAACCCCGGTTTTCAAGTTCCTTGAGCTCTTGGACAATATTGCTGACCACGGGATCCTTGCTGTCAAGGTTGAGGCCGAATTTTTTTGCCTTATAAAGGACGTTACTTTTGCCCGACTGGTCTGAAATAAGAATGCGCCTGACATTCCCCACCTTTTCAGGCTCTATATGTTCATAGGTGATGGGATTGCGCTCTACAGCCTGAACATGAACTCCACCCTTATGGGCAAAGGCCGATCTTCCCACATAAGGCTGGTATTTATTATGCGGCAGGTTGGCAAGTTCATTGACGAACCGGGCGGATTCATAAAGCCGCTCTAGTTTTCTTCCTGCATTGACCTGGCATTTCATCTTCAGAACCAGACCGGGGATAATGGAGGTGAGGTTGGCATTGCCGCAACGTTCACCAAAACCGTTCATGGTCCCCTGTACGTGGGAGATACCCAACGAAACAGCAACCAGAGAGTTGCCAACAGCTGTTTCGGAATCATTATGAGCATGTATACCAAGGGGGATGGAACAGCCCCTGCTGTCAAAATGTTTTTTTACTGCTTCGATAATTGCCGGAATTTCATTCGGCAATGTACCGCCATTTGTATCACAGAGCACCAAACATTCAGCCCTTCCCTCAACAGCTTTATCCAGCGTTGCCAGGGCATACTCACGATTCAGTTTGAAACCGTCAAAAAAATGTTCCGCATCATAAATGAGATGTTCAACATGAGGTTTGAGATACTGCAGGGATTCTACAATGATGGTGAGATTATCCTCAAGTGAGATACGCAGGGCGTCTCTGACATGCACATCCCACGTTTTGCCGAAAATGGTTATACCTGGTGTTTTTGCAGCAATAAGGGCTTGCAGGTTTGGGTCCTGGTCTACCGGCTTGTTAAAATTCCTGGTGGAACCGAAAGCGGTAAGTTTGGCATGTTTAAGCGTATGACTTTGCATGGCATTGAAGAATTCAACCGCACTGGGATTGGAACCGGGCCAACCGCCTTCGATATAGTCTATACCAAGCTCGTCCAACTTCAGGCAGATGCGGATCCTGTCTCCAACAGAGAGGTTAAAATTTTCAGCCTGGGTGCCGTCGCGCAATGTCGTATCGTATATTTCTACTCTGTGACTCATGATATTTCGTGTTGATAAAATTTACTGAATATCCTGCTTGTCCAAGGCAAAGGCATCGTGCAATGCCCTGACTGCAAGTTCCGTGTATTTTTCTTCAATGACACAGGAAACTTTTATTTCAGAAGTGCTGATCATCATAATATTGATACCTTCATTGGCCAAGACATGAAACATGGTGGTTGCTATACCTGAATGGTTACGCATTCCCACACCTACAATAGAAACTTTGGCAATATTATCAGCACTGCTGACATCTTCAGCACCTATATCGACGGCAACCTTTTTGAGTATTTCCAGGGCTTTCTTATAATCAGTGCGTGGCACTGTAAAGGTCATATCAGTCAAGTCCCCTGCCCTCGTATTCTGGATGATCATATCTACCACAATACCGGCATCTGAGATGGGCATAAAAATCTTTGAGGCAATGCCCGGTTTATCCGGCACCTTGGATATGGTAAGCCTGGCTTCGTTTTTATTATACGTAACTCCTGAAACCAACATGGTCTCCATTGCTTTCTCCTCCTCAACCACCCAGGTCCCCTCTTTTTCTACAAAAGTCGAACGGACATGCAGTGGAACATTATAGCGTTTTGCCAGCCCAACAGATCGTATATCAAGCACTTTGGCACCTAAACTGGCCAACTCCAGCATTTCATCATATGAGATACGTTCAATCTTGCGGGCTGAAGCGCAGATATTGGGATCAGTTGTGTATACACCTTCGACATCGGTAAAAATTTCACATTGATCTGCTTCTAGAGCTGCTGCAAGGGCAACTGCCGTAGTATCTGAACCACCTCTTCCCAGGGTCGTGATGTCGCCTATTTCATCAACACCCTGAAATCCTGCAACAACAACAATTTTTTTTTGACTGAGATGGGATTTAACCTTTTCAGTATCAATGGCTTCGATTCTTGCCTTGGTGTGCATGCTGCTGGTACGTATCCTTACCTGATCGCCCAGAAAGGAAATGGCATCATATCCGGCAGCCTTGACAGCCATGGCAAACAGAGATATGGTCACCTGTTCGCCGGTTGAGAGCAGCACGTCCATCTCACGTGCGTCAGGCTGATCTTGCACACTATTTGCAAGGGATATAAGGCGATCTGTTTCACCGGACATGGCAGAAAGGACCACGACCATCTCGTGTCCCTGGCGGCTGTAACCGAGAACCCTTTCAGCAACGGCCTTTATTTTCTCTGGATTGCCAACCGAGGTGCCACCATATTTTTGGACGATTAATGCCATTGTTTATATAGACTCTTGTAAAAATTAATGTGTAAATTTTTAAAACTTAACAATGTAAACTTTATTGCCGAAAAAGCAACAATGTTTCCGTTTTGGTTGCTATATAATATAATTCCTGTATATTTCCATCCAAAAACAAACTTTTAACATTATTCAAAATATTATTAGTAATATATAACAATTTTCTTCATCGTGCCTCATGATCATCTTGTCTTACTCTAATCGGAAATAAAATATGAACTCCGGCAAAATCCTAACAAGCCTGGTTATATGCGTCTCATTCTGGGTCGCAATTGTTTTGTTATTACTGTTCTCGCATGGGGAATTCAATGACAAGGCCATTGCCACTCCTATTACTGGAAACACTCAGGAACAGGCTGCAGCTTTCCGCAATGACTCTATTCCAGGGAAATTTGCTCTTTCTACTCCGGAAATACTACCAGACCCATATACAGAAATTTCCGGTGAAATACGAAGGGGTGAAAGTTTTACGCAGGCAATGAAACGGCTTCACATCGCAGATTCCGTCAGGTGTAATATTATTAAAGGTTTTGATGAGACTCTTGATTTCAGGGAGTTGCAACCGGGCGACCGTTTCACTATCCAGTTGGATCAGGATGATTCCATAGCACAGGCAACCTACTCTTCCGGCCCCCTTGATACCCATATTCTTGAGCGAAATGAAGACGGTTCTTATCTGGCAAACAGACAGGCGGTTCCACTGGAATACAGGCTTGAAAGGATTTCCGGTGTTATCGAATCCTCACTTTACGTTGCATTTTCGGCCTTGGGCGAAGCTCCCAAACTTATCCATGCATATGCCGATATTTTTGCCTCCAAGATTGATTTCAATACTGAAACAAGATCCGGCGATAAATTTTCTTTACTGGTTGAAAAATATTATAAAGATGATGTTTTTGTCGGCTATGGGAAAATCCTTGTGGCCCGCTACCAGAGGGAGGATGTCAATTATGAAGGATATCATTATGCTTCTGAATATACCCCATCCGGCTATTTTGATGTAAATGGTGAAGCGCTGGGGACCTGGTTCATCCGATCGCCAATTCCATTTGGCCGGGTAACTTCACGATTCACCATGCGACGGAAACACCCGGTTGATGGTGTTGTCCGTCCTCATCTCGGGGTTGATCTGGCAGCTCCATTGGGTACCCCGGTTATGGCAACCGCAGAGGGAAAAGTAGAGTATATTGGAAGAAAGGGAGGCTTTGGTAAAACAATTATTCTTAGGCATCACGGAGGATATAAAACATACTACGGTCATTTGAACGGCTATAAAAAAGGATTGAGAACAGGGAGTTCTATATCCCAAAAAGAGGTAATCGGTTATGTCGGCTCCACTGGCATATCAACAGGACCGCACCTGGATTACCGTATACAGTACAACGGTGTTTTCAGAAATCCATTCGGTATTAAATTTAAGGCAAAAACAGTGCTTCAGGATGAAGAACTGGAGCTTTTCCGCAAGACAAGTGCCCAGACAGCCAATCTTTTCAATATTAACACCAGCAAAAGAATCCTGCAGGTTAAACATGTTACTCTGTCCGAAAAAAATAGGATTTCTTTCCTCTAATTTCCACTAGATGTTCATTTCTCCTCCCTTTAACATCGTCCTGGTAGAACCTGAAATTCCTCCGAATACAGGAACCATCGCCAGGTTATGTGGCGCAACTGATACAGTACTTCATCTTGTGAAGCCGCTTGGATTCAGTACCGATGACAAGCATCTCAAACGTGCAGGGCTTGATTACTGGAAATATGTAAAAATTATTTACTGGGAAAACCTCGATAGTTTCTTAACAGCACAGGACGAAAGAAAACTTTATCTTTTTACTAAAAAAAAAGGAAGTCCTTATACCAGTGCAAAGTTTAAGGCCGGAGATTTCCTTGTTTTCGGCAAGGAAACGAAAGGCTTGCCAGAAGATGTCATAAGGCTGTATAAAGACCGCTGTTATACAATACCCATGAGCAACCGTAATATAAGAAGCCTTAATCTCGCCAATGCTGCCGGCATCGTCCTTTACGAGGCCCTGCGCCAACAGACATTATGGTAGCCCCTATGGCTGAAAGTGCCTTTTCGGTTGTTTAAATTTTTTAAAATATTTCTTAAGTATTGCACGAACTTCACATTTGGAGGAAACCATTCATGCCCGACAGAATCTATAATTTTAGCCCTGGTCCTGCCACCCTGCCCTATGAAGTGTTAGTCCAGGCCGCAAAGGATATCGTCAACTTCAATGACAAAGGAATCGGGCTCATCGAATTGAGCCATCGCAGCAAAGAGTTCATTCAGGTTGTTGACGAGTGTGAAGCACTGCTGCGAGAATTATTGTTCATTCCCCGGAACTATAAAGTCCTGTTTCTGCAAGGCGGTGCCTCAACCCAGTTTGCCATGGTACCAATGAATCTACTCGGACCAGGCAAAACCGCCACCTATCTCAATACCGGCACCTGGGCTAAAAAAGCGATCAAGGAGGCAAAGCTCTTTGGCAATGTTGATGTAGCCTATACCAGTGAGTCCACTAATTTTAACAAGGTACCCTCCCCAGCAGATTACACAATATCGCCTGAGGCTCAATATCTTTATTTTGTCTCCAATAACACTATATTCGGCACCCAGTTCCAAAGCATGCCTGAAACGGAAAAAACAATGGTTTGTGACATGTCTTCTGATATCCTGTCACGAACCATTGATGTCAGCCGCTTCGGCCTGATATTTGCCGGAGCCCAGAAGAATATGGGGCCTGCGGGCTGTACAGTGGTTATTATCCGTGAAGACCTTCTTGACAAAAGTCCGGATAATATTCCTACAATGTTCCGCTACAAGACACACGCGGATAAGGGATCAATGTTCAATACCCCGCCATGTTTTGCCATTTATGCCATCGGGCTTGTTCTGAAGTGGCTAAAAAAAACCGGCGGTTTGTCAGCCATTGAAAAAATAAACAGGGACAAGGCCGAACTACTCTACCAAACCATTGACAAAAGTGATTTTTATAAAGGACATGCCCAGAAGGATTCCCGTTCCCTGATGAATGTCACCTTTAATCTACCAACCCCTGAACTTGAAGCGAAATTTGTCCAGGAAGCTACAGGGGTTTCGCTTGACGGCCTTAAAGGACACCGTTCTGTAGGGGGTTGCCGGGCTTCTATTTACAATGCTTTCCCTCTTGAGGGAGTGAAGAAGCTGGTGAACTTTATGGAAGAGTTTGAAAAGAAAAACGGCTGAAATAATTATTCCGGGATTTTTGTTCTGGCTATATCGTGAACTATGAAGGAAATATAATTCGCCCTCCAAGTGAGGCTCATAGCATTATCCTGCAGGTTACAGTTGGCTGCTCCCACAATAAGTGCACATTCTGTGGTGCTTACAAAGAAGTCCGGTTTCGCATCAAAGATACTGCAACCATAAACAATGATGTTGCATTTGCTTCCAGGTATTGCAGAAACCAGAAACGTGTGTTTCTTGCAGATGGAGATGTCCTGATAATACCGACTGCCAGACTTGCGGAAATCTTTTCCACTATCAGGCAAAAACTGCCGTGGGTGAATCGTATTAGTCTTTATGGTAATACCAAAAGTATTCTCAGAAAAACGGTTGACGAGTTACAAAGTCTCAAAGAGCTTGGCTTGGACAGGATTTATATGGGACTTGAGAGCGGCCATGATCCTACCCTTAAAAATATCAAAAAAGGGGTGAATGTTAAACAGATGATCCAGGCAGCTGAAATGGTCCGTGCAGCAGGCCTTTTTCTTTCGGTTACCGTCCTGCTGGGTATTGCAGGCAGGTCCCAATCTTTAGAGCATGCCAGGGAAACAGGCCTGGTTCTCAGTAAAATGAAACCGAATCAGATAGCGGTGTTAACCTTAATGCTTCTTGAAAATACGCCACTGTTCGATGATTTCCGCTCCGGTTCCTTCCAGTTGCCTGCCCAGAATATGCTCCTTGATGAACTGAAGATATTGGTTGAATCAATCGCTCTTGAACGCGTCCAGTTTCAGGCTAACCATGCCTCAAATTATCTGCCAATTTCCGGTAGGCTTCCAAAAGATAAGGAAATTATCCTGCAACTCATTGAAAACGGCTTAAACGGCCGACTCCACCTCAAAGAGGAAGATCAGAGAACTCTCTGATGTCATATGAATAAAAAGGATCTTACTAATTTATCTCTTTTATGTCTGACAGAGTTTCTTGTGAGCCTCGGCTTGCCAAAATACCGAGGTATTCAGGTATTTTCCTGGCTGTACAGACCTAAAATTACTGATTTTTCACAAATGACAGACCTTTCAAAAGAACTGCGTGAAACTCTTGCAGCAAGGGCCTGCTTTACCTGGCCCCAAATTGCTGAAGTTGAACGTTCACAGGATGGCACTGTCAAATACGGGTTTAAACTGGATGATGATAATTATACTGAAGCAGTGCTTATCCCTGAGGAAGGAAGAAATACCCTTTGTGTTTCTTCGCAGGTGGGTTGTGCAATGGCCTGCGGATTCTGCCTCACCGGCTCCATCGGCTTCAGGCGGAACCTGACGCCGGGTGAAATAGTGGGTCAGGTTGTCAGGGTCAGGGATTGGCTTCTTGACACCAATGACCTATCCAATGGGCTTAATAATCTTGTCTTCATGGGAATGGGCGAGCCTCTGGCAAATTTTGATAATCTTTTGATTGCGCTTGATATTTTGACCCAACAGCGTGGGCTGGATTTTTCTGAAAGAAGGATAACGGTATCGACCTGTGGTTTGGTGCCCCAAATAATAGAACTGGGTCGAAAAACCAAGGTGAACCTGGCTGTTTCCCTGCATTCCGTTGATAATTCGACCAGGTCTAAACTCATGCCAATAAATAAAAAATATCCTGTAGCAGAGTTACTTGAAGCCTGCAGAAACTTCCCCATGCCGAAACGCAAACGAATCATGTTTGAATATATTCTTATTAAGGATTTGAATGACTCCGAAGCAGATGCGGAACTGTTGGCACAAAAACTAAAGGGGATACCATGTAAAATAAATCTATTGCCCTACAATGAATCAGCAGGCCAGCCTTTCAAGCGTTCTTCTGATGCCAGAATTGAACTTTTTCAAAAAGCTCTCTGGAAAGCAGGTTATACAGTTTTGATCCGTTCAAGTCGAGGTGCAGATATTTCAGCAGCGTGCGGACAGCTGGCTGGAAAAATGAATTCTTAATTGTTTATTGTAATAAATGGCAGATTGGATTCTAATATTCGTGGCTTGTTGTAAAAATCAAAAAAAACAGTTTATCATCCTGTTATCAAAGTGTATTATAAAAAATGAAACTTTTTTTATAATAGCCAGTTTGCAAGCCCAAATCAACTCAGGAGAAAATTATGGATTTGCAAGAAATCATACGAAAATACTTCAGAATTAACGTCAAAGGTAATGACGCCTTTTCCATCAAGGTCAATAATGTCCCATATGAGTTGCTTGAAATAGGAGACACCGGCATCGGGATTAAACTCACTTCCGAGGATATCTTTTTCACTGTAGAAGATAAACTGCCGATTGAACTGAAAGCTGAAGACCAGATTTATAACTTTCAGGGAAAGGTCATACATATCAGTCCTTCAGGACCTGAAGACTTTCTGTGCGGAATCGAATTCATGAATGTTGACAAGGATACACAAACAAAATGGATGAATTTTGTGCAATCTTCCCGTGAAAAAATATTCAAAGAAGAATAAATGGTACCATTTTTGCATTTTAAATACGACTTTAATTCAAAACCGGTGCAAAATGAATACCAATTTTTTTGATTTATCAAAAAGAAAAAAAAGAGATCTCCTGTTTGAATTGCTGACTGATGTATCCAGTGAGGGCATTATAAGCAAAAAAGAAATTTATGCACTCAATAGCCTGATTGACAAGTCGTCAATAAAAAAGGCGACTGTCACCAAAAACGAACAGTCGAAAAAGATAAAAAAGTCCACTGCAGAAAAAGAGACACAAAAGACCCAGAAAAAAGCAACCCATTATCTATCCCAGGAAGTTTATAATAATTTAGATAAGGCCCAAGTAACTATCCGAACGCTTGTGCCTGAACACTTGCAATCCAGAATTTCCAGATCGTATATTGTGAATCTGTCCCTTGACATAATTCTGCAGGAGTTTAAGGCCAAAGGGAAAAACAGTAAATTGATGCACAATATAATGCAAAAAACTTAGAATTTATTTATATTTTTGCTGCTTTATAATAATTCAAATATTTGGAGGCGGTAGAATGCTTGTCATTTGTCCCCATTGCAAAAAAAAGCACACAATTGACGAAAAAAAGATT
>Ga0209742_10000999_pt1 | contig 13704 bp, 11 predicted proteins | sample DeeMarSeWOR38_10_FD_187462 | JGI IMG/M metagenome (GOLD analysis project Ga0209742, IMG submission 187462) | Marine sediment microbial communities from White Oak River estuary, North Carolina - WOR-3-8_10 (SPAdes) (version 2) | ecosystem: Environmental > Aquatic > Marine > Intertidal zone >... | reverse complement strand
CTCCATCAAAAAAATAAAAACCTTCAGAAAAATGATAGAGGAGAGAGGCCTTGAGGTCGGCATAGAGATTGACGGTGGTGTAGGTCCTGCAACAATTGCAGATGTCGCCGGGGCTGGAGCCAATATATTTGTTGCCGGGTCAGCAGTATTCGGGCAGCAGGATTACGTAAAAGTTATCCGGGAAATGAAAACTATCTGCCAGGCAGCCCCGCAAACATGGAAATAATCATCAAATAGAGGCTCCAATCAGGAGGAGATTTATGGCATTGAATACAACAGGGCTTGATGAACTGCCGGTGTATGAAAAGCTCATGAAGTTGGCACGCAATCCTCATGACCTCACAACTCCCGGGGCCATTTCCCCCGCAAGAATAGCAGCCTACAAAGCAACTGCGGCAGGATTTGACCTGCTCTACAGTACTCAGAGGATTGATGATACTGTGATCAACGGCTTGCAGCAACTCGCAGACCAGTCCGGGGCTGTGGACCAGTTTCTTGCAATGAAGCGCGGCGCTGTCATGAACAAAATAGCAGGGTTTGAGAGTGAAAACCGGCAGGTACTCCATACAGCATGCCGGGACATCTTCAGCGATTCTCCCTGTAATGCTGAGGCGTCACTAGAGGCAAAGCAGCAGCTTGAAAAACTTAAGATATTCCTTGCCGAGCTGGACAAAGGTGCAGTAACCAATAGTCAGGGAGAAAGCTTTACAGACTATATCAATATTGGCATCGGTGGTTCCGACCTTGGGCCGCGAGCCCTCTATCTTGCCCTTTCTGCCTATACCCGGAAAAAGAGAAGGGTTCACTTCATTTCAAACGTGGACCCTGATGATGCTGCTGCAATCCTGAAAAACACTGATCTCTCCAGGACCCTGGTCGGAGTTGTGTCAAAAAGCGGCTCAACTTTGGAAACACTTACCAATGAAGAGATGGTACGGGCGGCCTATAGCAAGGCAGGCCTTGATTCCAGGCATCACTTTGTGGCCATCACCGGCCAGGGAAGCCCCATGGACAAGCCGGGCAAATATCTGCGTTCGTTCCACATGTATGACTATATCGGTGGCCGCTACAGCGCAACTTCTATGGTGGGTGCCGTTATGCTTGGCTTTGGTCTGGGCTTTGATGCTTTTATAGATATACTGCGTGGCGCTCATGCGATGGACCTGGCTGCAGAGGAAAAAGATATTAGAAAAAATCCCGCCCTGCTTCTGGCATTGCTGGGAATATGGAACCATAATTTTCTCGGCTATGAAACTGTGGCTGTCCTGCCATACAGTCAGGCTCTATCACGTTTTCCGGCGCATCTTCAGCAGTGTGACATGGAAAGTAACGGCAAATCAGTCACTAGGAACGGCGCAAGTGTTTCCTATGCCACCGGCCCCATAGTCTGGGGCGAACCCGGCACCAACGGCCAGCATGCATTTTACCAGCTGCTGCACCAGGGGACCACAATTGTACCGGCAGAATTTGTCGGCTTCAGGCAAAACCAGCACGAGATGGACGTGGAGATAGAGGGCACTACATCACAGGAAAAGCTTATTGCCAATCTGCTGGCGCAGGCACTCGCTCTTGCCACCGGCCGGAAGGATAAGAATCCTAATCGTTTTTTTGCAGGAAACAGGCCAAGCGCAATACTCATGGCAGACAAACTGGCCCCATACACGATGGGCAGTCTGCTGGCATTGTACGAGGCAAAGATTGTCCTTCAGGGGTTTATCTGGAATATTAATTCCTTTGACCAGGAAGGGGTGCAGCTTGGCAAAATTCTCGCCAACCGTTTTCTTGGGCACCTGAATGTTGTACGCCAGGGTGAAACCAGAGACAGGGACAAACATCCGGAAAGCTGGGCCATGCTTGAAGCCGCCGGCGTCATAAAAGGAAATTAGCAGTTAAAATTGATTTTTATAAAAAAGAACCGAACTAAGCAAAAGATTTTAAGGAGGTATCGATTCTATGGGAAAAGGAGATAAAAAGACCAAAAAGGGAAAAATTTTTCGCGGTTCCCATGGCAAGACCAGGCCAAAGAAAAAAATCAAAGAAAAAAAGAAGTGATCCTGTTGTCGCCTTCTGTTTTAACTTTTACCTGATGAAATATTCTCTTTTAATCCCAGCCCAGGATAGCTTTTGGTGCAGATGAGATATTTTCTCTGCTGTTGGAACTGCCAGCCAGGAACTTGCTGTGCTTATAAGCAGATAGCATAAAACAGCAACTAAGGCCCGGAGAAATATTTTTCTGACATATCCGAAATGGCTTGTTATTTGGCTTTTGTAATTGATATAACTCCCTATTTAAAGCGTCAGCCTCATTACTGTATAAGTAGAGGATCAATGTTTACTATACGTGCCATAAATTTTCAGTTCGTAGCATCATAGGAGTGTAATTTTCATGAAGAAAAAGACCAATCTGTTGTTATGCCTGGTGTATATCATTGTACTGCTGGCAAATATCACCATTGCCGCCGAAGAGCAGAAACCCGATTCCAAGGCAGAAGCCGAGCCCCAGGGGCCACCGCCTGCTCTGGTAGAGGTGGCACAGGTTTTTCAGGGCGAGACAGAGCCAATGGTGGAGTTTGTCGGCACAGTATACTATGCCCGTAAATCGGATGTTGCGGCTGAATTTGAAGGCGTTGTAGAGCGGGTATTTTTTGAAGAGGGATACAAGGTCAAAAATGGTGATCCTCTGGTAATCCTGGGGTCGGACATCCTGGATGCAGTCATCAGTGCCACGAGGGCAGACTATGAGTTGGTGCTGGTCGAACTGGAGCAGGCGAAAAAGGAGCTCCAGCGGAGGGAGCCTCTGTATCGGGAGGGTTCTGTTTCCGAATCCGCCTATGATGAATATTTTTTCAAAACAAAAATACTGGAGAACAGGTCGCTTTCGCTCAAGGCGTCTTTGGACCGGTTGCTTCTGGAAAAGAAGAAAAAGCAGATACTTGCTCCATTTGACGGTTTAGTTATGCGGAAGGATGCTGAGAAGGGTGAGTGGGTCAATGATGGCGGCACGGTTGCAATAATTGCTGATGACAGTGTTGTGGATATAGTAGTCAACGTTCCGGCTGGGTTACTTAAATACCTGAACCCGGGGAAAAAGCTTGAGGTGAAAACTGACAGCCAAAACTTTACCGGCGAGTTTCTCAGTTTTGTGCCAAAGGGAGATGTTGCCACAAGAACATTTGATGTGAAAATTCGTCTGCAAAATACAGCCGGACTGATTGAAGGCATGGAAGCCAGGGCTTTGTTGCCCTCAGAAGCGAAAAGGACGGGCCTTAAGGTGCCCCGGGACGCCCTGATTGATAAATTCGGCCAGAATGTCATCTGGCTGGCAAAGGGATCAGCAGCAAAAATGGTACCTGTGCAGGTGATTGGTTATGACGGCATGAATGTGGGTGTGGCGGGGGCAGGCCTGGAAACCGGGGACATGGTAGTAGTGAAAGGAAATGAAAGACTGCGCGAAGGGCAGCCCGTGAGGATCGGGAATAAATAACTGGTTTGAATTATGGATATTGTTAGTTTTTCGATTAAAAAACCGGTCACCATACTGGTTGGTATCATCCTTGTTGTTCTCTTTGGTGTCATCAGCCTGCAGACCCTTCCTTACCAGCTCAGCCCAACAGTAGTTGAACCGGTGATCACAGTTACAACTACTTGGCGAGGGGCCACGCCATATGAAATGGAACGGGAAATTATCGAGGAGCAGGAGAAAACCCTCAAGGGCATTCCCGGACTGTCGGAAATGGAGAGTGAGGCATTCAACGGCCAGAGTTCCATTTCCCTGACCTTCAAACTTGGCACCAATGTTGATGATGCCCTGCTGCGAGTGTCCAATAAGTTAAACGAAGTTCCCTCCTATCCCGAAGGGGTGGATAAGCCTATTATCAATGCCACCGGCGCAGCAACATCCCCAGTTATCTGGATCATCCTCAAGTCCGATGAAACAAACCCAAGGCATATAGAAACCTACAGGACATTTTTTGAAAATGAGATTCGTCAGCATCTTGAACGTGTCGAAGGGGTAGCTGATCTTTTTATTGGCAGCGGTGTGGATGAGGAAATGCATATAATCGTCAGGCCGGAACAGCTCGCGGCCTATGGTTTGACAGTCAATGACGTTATTGCTGCAGTCCGGGGTGAAAATGTCAATGTATCGGCAGGCAACCTGGGCGTCGGCCGCAGGGATTTCAGGATCCGGACTACAGGAGAATTCAACTCTGAGACAGATATTGCCGATGTCATCCTGGTTTCAACCGGCGAGAAAAGGGTAACTCTTGGCGATGTGGCTCATGTACAGCGGGGCTACAGCAAGCGTGAGAGCACGGTTATCCATAACGGTAAAGGTGGCATAGCTATCGGTATCAAACCGGAGCCAGGCACTAATATCCTGGCAATGACCGAACGGGTTGAAGAGGTTGTAAAATGGCTGAATGCTGAAAAGCTTGCACCGCAGGATATCAGCTTTGAATGGGTATATGATCAGCGGCGGTATATTAACTCTGCCATTGACCTGATCAAGCAGAATATCCTGATAGGCGGCATGCTTGCCGTAGTCGTTCTGCTTGTTTTTCTACGCAGTATCAGGTCAACACTTGTCGTTGCCACGTCCATTCCCATAAGTATTATAGGCACGTTTATCTTTATGAAGGCCATGGGCCGTAACCTAAATGTTGTCAGCCTGGCAGGGATTGCTTTTGCTGTCGGCATGCTTGTGGATAACGCCATTGTGGTAATAGAAAATATTGACCGGCACCGCAAGATGGGCAAGTCTCCTTTTGAGGCTGCATATGATGGAACCCGCGAGGTGTGGGGTGCCATTATTGCTTCAACCCTGACAACAGTTGCAGTTTTTCTGCCCGTTGTTTTTATCCAGGAGGAGGCCGGGCAGCTTTTCCGAGATATTGCCATCGCGGTCGTTGGAGCAGTATCCCTGAGCCTGATAGTATCCATGACAGTTATTCCCATGTTTTCATTCAAGCTTTTCTCAGTTTCCGTCAAAAAGGTTAAAAAGCGAGAAGGGCTTATAACTCGTACCGGTGCCAGACTGGCTTCATATGTCATGCAGATAGTTTCCCTGGCCACCAGAAACTGGGTCACCAGGATCAGCACAGTTGCTGTTTTGATCCTGGTGGCGGTCGGGTCGGTTGTTTTGCTGATGCCCCAGACAGACTACCTGCCTCAGGGCAACAGGAACTTTGTGCTCAGCATCCTGGTGCCTCCTCCGGGGCTGTCGCAGCAGGAACGACAGGATATAGGCGAGAAGCTTTTTGTCATGGCAGGCCCGCACCTGAAAAAAGAGCATGACGGCTATCCGGGCATCCTCAATATGTTTTATGTGGCACGGGAATCAATAATGCTTTTTGGTGCCATGGCTACCGACTGGGACCGCGCAGCCGACCTCCTGCCCCTGTTCAGGCGCATGATATTTTCCATTCCGGGGATGTACGGCGTCTCGATGCAGGTTGGAATTTTCCAGAGCAGGATTGGCAGAAGCCGTACTGTAGATGTTGATATCAGCGGTGATGATTTGGATAAGATTGTCACGGCTGCCGGCATGATGTTTGGTGCTGCCAAGCAGAGTATGCCTGATACTCAGGTGCGTCCAGTCCCATCAATTGAACTGAGCTATCCCGAAGTGAAAATCATTCCAAACCGCGAACGGTTGAAAGCTAACAGGATGAGTGCTGCCGATCTGGGTATAGCCCTTGATGTGCTCATGGATGGCAGAATAGTGGGAGATTTCAAGCAGGAAGGCAGGAAAACTATAGATCTTGTAATGAAGACAGATGACGACTCCATTAACACGCCCGAAGTTCTTTACCAGTCGCTTGTGGCAACCCCGGGAGGCAGGGTTGTTCCCGTATCATCTCTTGCTGAGCTTGAACGAACCACCGGTATGACCCAGATACGCCATCTTGAAAGAAACAGGACTGTTACCCTGCAGATGACACCACCGATGGATATACCATTACAGACGGCAATGGAGGAAATTGAAGCAAAAATAATTAATCCTGTCCGGGAAAAAGGTCTCCTGAAGGGACTCAATGTCAGGATGAGCGGCGCTGCGGATAAATTAACAGAAACCAGGGAGGCTTTGAAGTGGAACTTCATCCTGGCTGCAGCCATTGCCTATCTCCTGATGGCGTCACTCTTTGGCAATTTTATTTATCCCCTTATCATTATGCTGACAGTACCATTAGCAGGTGCAGGTGGTTTCATAGGATTGAAGCTTCTCAACCTGTTAAGCTCCACACCCCAGCCCATGGATATTCTCACCATGCTCGGCTTTGTTATCCTCATAGGTATTGTGGTTAATAATGCCATACTCATAGTACACCAGGCCTTAAACAATGTGCATTACAACAATATGGACTACCGGGAGGCGGTACTTGAATCAACTAAGAGCAGGCTGCGTCCCATCTATATGAGTGCTACAACCAGTATCTTCGGTATGCTGCCGCTGGTACTTTTTCCCGGTTCAGGTTCGGAACTCTACCGGGGGCTCGGAAGTGTTATTATTGGTGGGCTTGCTATTTCAACAATTTTCACGGTGTTTGTCATTCCCTCAATTTTGATTTTTGTAATCCGCATGGAAAAACCAAAACAGGGGGAAACGATGCGACAAAAAATGTAAATTTTTTCCTGAATTTTTTTTTAAATTAAAGTCGTGCCGCCTAAAAAAAGGAAGCGGCACGACTTTTTTATTTGGCAGGGATAACAAAATAAAACAATAAGCAAATTTCTGTGTATTTTTTGTTGACAAAGGGCCGTCAGAGCGATATGTTCCGGCATTTACTGAATGAGTATTCAATCGTTTTTCCTCCATAGCTTGCAAGTATTTTTTACAAGATATTCCTGGAAAAACGTTTGGTTACGGGAGGTTAAAGGTTAACCTTAATTTGTAAGGTTGTTTAAGATCAATAGACCGTTAAGGAGGAAACAAAGATGCCAAAGCATGATACGCCATTGTTGGATCAGTTGGAAAGTGGTCCCTGGCCGAGTTTTGTCACAGACATTAAGAGGCAGGCTGAAAAAAATGAAGCCTGTTGGGACATTCTCGGACAACTCGAGCTTTCCTATGTGGACAAGATCACCCATTGGAAACACGGCGGTATCGTCGGTGTTTTCGGATATGGTGGAGGAATTGTCGGCCGCTATTCTGACGTAGCCAAAAAGTTCCCTGGAGTAGCCCATTTCCATACCGTTCGGGTCAACCAGCCCTCAAGTAAATTTTACAGCTCGGAAATTCTGCGCAAAATCTGTGAAATCTGGGAAAGACGCGGTTCCGGCATGACTAATATGCACGGCTCCACCGGTGACCTTGTTCTTCTGGGAACATTCACTGAGCAGCTGGAAGAAATTTTTTATGAGCTGACCCATGATGTGGGTGTTGATCTCGGCGGCTCCGGCGGTAACCTGCGAACACCCTCCTGCTGTCTTGGCAAGGCCCGCTGCGAATGGAGCTGCTATGACACCCAGGCTGCCTGCCATGATATTACCATGACCTACCAGGATGAGCTGCATCGGCCGGCCTTCCCGTACAAGTTTAAGATCAAGTTCTCCGGCTGCCCCAATGACTGTGTTGCTGCTATCGCCCGTTCCGACCTTGCTGTTATCGGCAACTGGAAAGACGACATCCGCATCGACCAGGCGGCAGTCAAGGGCTATGTCAACGGTGAGTTCCCGGCAAACGGCGGTTCCTATTCAGGCCGTGACTGGGGTCCATTTGATATCAAGGCTGAGGTTCTAGATCTCTGCCCCACAGGCTGTATGTGGATGGAAGGCGATGAACTAAAGATCGATGACGCTGAATGTACCCGCTGTATGCACTGCATCAACGTAATGCCGCGTGCGCTGCGCCCGGGTGTTGAGCAGGGAGCCACAATCCTCATTGGCGCCAAGGCCCCTATCCTCGATGGCGCCCAGATCGCCACCATGATCGTGCCATTTATAAAGATGGATCCGGAGAATGAATTTGAAGAACTCAAGGATATCATCGAGAAGTGCTGGGATTGGTGGATGGAAGAAGGCAAAAATCGCGAGAGGATTGGCGAATCCATTCAGCGTATCGGCCTGCCCACCTTCCTGCAGGTTATGGAAGTTGAACCGCTGCCGCAGCATGTTAAAGAACCTCGATCAAATCCATATGTCTTCTGGAAAGCCGAAGAGGTACCCGGTGGTTTTGAACGTGATCTCGCTGAGTTCAGGAAAAGAAACCCCATGTAGATTTTGTATGAATGAAAGTTTCAATACGTTCATAACGAATTGTTAAAAGATATATAGATATTTAAGGAGGTTATATTATGGGTTACAATCCAGACAAACCGATGGAAGACAGGATCACAGATATCGGTCCGCCGCATTATGAGCAGTTTTTTCCACCGGTCATCAAAGAAAACTATGGCAAGTGGTTGTATCATGAAATTTTAGAGCCCGGTGTTCTGAAACATGTGAGTGAGACCGGCGCAGAGTGTTATACCGTTAGGATCGGTTCCGCCAGACTCATCAGTACTTCACTGATCAATGATTACTGTGATATGGCTGATAAGCATTGTGACGGATTCCTGCGTTTTACTACACGTAACAATGTTGAATTCATGGTGGACAGTGCCGACAAGGTGCAAGCCTTGGTGGATGACTGCAATGCCCACGGCATGATGCCTGTAGGCGGCACCGGCGCCGGCGTCACCAATATCGTTCATACCCAGGGCTGGGTTCACTGCCATACCCCTGCCACCGATGCTTCCGGTGTGGTTAAGGCGGTTATGGATGAGTTGTTCGATTACTTTACCAGCATGACCCTGCCGGCCCAGGTCCGGGTGGCCCTGGCCTGCTGTCTGAACATGTGCGGCGCGGTACACTGCTCTGACATTGCTATTCTCGGCGTGCACAGGAAGCCGCCGCTGATTGACAACGACACCATTACCTCGGTATGCGAACTGCCGCTGGCCATCGCTGCCTGTCCGCTCGGAGCCATTAAGCCTGCCAAAGGCATTAATAGTGCCGGTGAAGAGGTGAAAAGTGTTTCAGTTAAAGTTGAACGCTGTATGTTCTGCGGTAACTGTTATACCATGTGTCCTTCCATGCCGCTGGCAGATCCGGAAGGTGACGGAATCGCCATTCTGGTTGGCGGGAAGATCTCCAACTCCAGGTCGGCACCAAAATTCTCCAAGCTGGTTATCCCCTATCTGCCCAACACTCCGCCACGCTGGCCGGAAACTGTTGCTGCAGTAAAAAATATACTTGAAGTATATGCCAAAGATGCTATGAAGTATGAGCGTGTTGGTGAGTGGGCCGAGCGGATTGGCTGGGAGAAATTCTTCGAGAAATGCAACATCCCGTTTACGGAAAAGAGCATTGACGACTACCGCCTGGCATATGACACCTGGCGGACCACAACCCAGTTCAAGTTCACAAGCCATATTAAATAATTGTACCCAATAAAGGAGTAACAACATGGCTGATAAAGAAGAAACCAAAGCTCAGATTCTTGAATTGCTGACCAATTCCAAAAAACCGGCACTGTATCTCAAGGATATGCAGAATAAGGTTGATGCAAAACCCCGGGAGATCAAGAATGCGGCAAATGAACTGGTAAAAGAGCAAAAGGTTATGTTCTGGTCCAGCGGCAGCAGCACCATGTATGCTTTGCCTGACCGCGCCAAGGATGAAGACAAACGGGGCGTGTAAATCATCGCCTTTTGCACTGCTGTAAATATTAAAAAGACAGGGGCAATTCTATGCCCCTGTCTTTTTTTTTGAGCTGAGCTTTCTTCGCAGGTCGGGTAAGGCCGTTACTAAATATGAGAGATCTGAACTGTGGCTACACGGGAAATAATCAGGCTGAAGGTTGCTGAATCCACTAATTCAGTGGCACTGGAAAGAGGCGAAAAGGGTGCGGCTCCCGGAACAGTTGTTGTTGCCGATTCTCAGACAGGTGGCCGTGGAAGGTTAAAAAGATCATGGCTGTCACCGCCTGGCATGGGGCTATACTTCTCTCTCCTTCTGCGGCCGGACCTTGCGGTTGAGAGTCTGCCAAAAATTACCCTGGCAGCAGGCCTGGCAATATGCAAGGCTGTTGAATTTGAATATGGTGTTTTTCCACAAATAAAATGGCCGAACGACCTCCTGCTTGAGGGCCGAAAATTTGGCGGCATCCTGACTGAAACAGGTGATCTGCAAAATATATCCAACCGACAGAAGCCGCTTGTTGTCGTTGGTGTCGGCTTGAACCTCTATCTGCCTGAAAGTGGCTTTCCACCTGAATTAATGGGTCGAGCCACTTCTTTATCGCTTCATACTGACAAAAAAATTTCAGCTGACATACTGTTAGAAGCATGTGTTAATGCTATTGAGGAAGTGGTGCAAAGTCTTGAAAAAGGATATTTCTCGAAAATCCTTTCGGCGTGGAAGCAGCGCGATGCAGCACAAGGCAAGATCCTCACCTGGGTCACACCCCATGGTAAAAAGCTAGCCGGTGTATCCTTGGGACCTGATGCTGATGGGATTCTGCATATCAGGGACCAGAAAGGAACCATACATGAAGTTCTGTCAGGTGATGTTAATCTGGTTGGGAAAATCCTGGAATAAGAAACCTTCAAAACCTTTTCAAAGGAAAGTTCTGCAGCGTTTCATGTAATTCTGCTGCATGATCAGTAAGTTTTTTCTTGATCAGACGTAAGTCATCCTGATCCTCATCTGCATAAATTTCCAGCAATGATTCATACATATCGCGAACTTCCAGGGCATCAAATGACCGCAGGATTTCCAGGAGATCGCCAATTGGAACGGTTGAGAAACTTTTTGATTTCGAGGCAGCATCAAGTCCGGAAAAAAAACCTTCAACTGCGGCACGGACTGCAACATCACCAAGCCAGGCAGGCTCACCAACCCCGTCCAACCTGTCCAAACGAATTCTGAGGCTTAGGTTGAGCAGAAAGTGTATTGCGGCCACCAGCCGGTCAGGCTCTTCTGCCTGTACAAAATTCACAAGCGGTTCATACTGCCTGACAGTGATAAGTTTCACTGAGATTGTACCTGCTTTCGCTTTAACCACGAAATCTCCTGCACCATGGTGCCAGGGATAGATCTGGCAGAAAGAGTTTGGATCATAATAGCAAGTCAGGATATATGAAATCTGGCGCAGCAATTCATAGCTTTCCGCATCTGACAGAAAACGGTAGTTATTTTTATAATCCCAGAGTTGAATTTGTTGTTTTTTTGTTGCAGGATTAACGCTCAGGTGCCATTCATGAAAGTCATCAAGCCACTCACCCAGCACCATGTAAAATTCTTCAGCACCTGAGTCTGTGGGCCATGTTACTCCCTCCCTGCAAAAAAAACGGGGTAAAAAATCAGGATTCATGGAGGCGAGTTGCTGCATCAGTAAAAATTCCTCCTTCAGGGAAGATTTGGCCGCACCTGCCAAAGCAGTAGTGATGGCAACTTTTTTCTTTTTCTCAAGGCCGGCAAACTCAATACTGGCGATATGGTAAAAGGCTCCATGCTTCTCGCTGCGGATAAGTATCTCTGAAATGTCAGCCTGCTTTTTGCGGCCCTGTAACTTCATTTTTGCCAGGGCAGCATGCAGGTGCTTTCCGTCGTTGGACAGGATGAATTTCTGCAGGGCGCCAAAATAGTCGTGCAGGGTAAGAAACGGATGTTTTTCAGAGGGACTTATACGAAATGGCTGTTCAAGGTCTTTCAGGGAAAGTTCTATGTCGCCATGGGGGGAAGAGAGGAGAAAGCGAAAACGCATACCATCCTTTTGCAGCACAGGTAGCCTGGCAGGACTGCAGGCTACCTGATAGAATGAAATTATTAGCAAAGAGTGCTTTTGAGTTCTTAGTAGCGATAATAGTCAGGCTTATAGGGGCCTTCAACCTCGACGCCGATATAATCGGCCTGTTCCTTGTTTAAAGTAGTAAGGTTGGCACCGATTTTTTTGAGATGCAGCCGTGCCACCATCTCATCAAGGATTTTCGGCAGAAAGTAGACCTTATTCTCATACTTGCCCTGGTTCTGCCAGAGCTCGATCTGGGCCAGAACCTGGTTGGAAAAAGAGTTGCTCATGACAAAACTCGGATGGCCTGTGGCGCAGCCGAGATTCACCAGACGGCCTTCTGCCAGGACAATAATACGCTTGTTGTCAGGGAAGATGACATGGTCCACCTGGGGTTTTATGTTTTCCCAGGGTAGGTTGCGAATGCCTGCAATATCTATTTCAGAGTCAAAGTGGCCGATATTGCAGACTATTGCCTGGTCGGGCATCTCTTCCATGTGTTTTCTGGTAATTACTCCCACATTGCCCGTACAGGTAACGAAAATATTGCCGACCGGGGCTGCTTCGTCCATGGTAACTACCCTGTAGCCTTCCATGGCGGCCTGCAAGGCACATATAGGGTCAATTTCCGTTATCCAGACCGTAGCTCCCATGCCGCGCAAAGCTTGGGCACAGCCCTTGCCCACATCGCCGTAGCCGCAGACAACAGCAATTTTGCCGGCGATCATAACGTCTGTCGCCCTTTTAATGCCATCAATTAAGGATTCACGACAGCCGTAGAGGTTGTCAAATTTTGATTTTGTTACAGAGTCATTGACATTAAAGGCCGGGGCCAGTAAGCGGCCCTGCCGCATCATCTCGTCCAAGCGGTGCACACCGGTGGTTGTTTCCTCGCTGATGCCTCGGACATCTTTCATTAGCTCCGGGTGTTTCTCATGCATTACCAGGGTAAGATCGCCGCCGTCATCCAGAATCATGTTCGGTCTCCAGTCGTCTGGCCCGAAGATGGTCTGATCAATGCACCACCAGAATTCCTCCTCCGTCTCTCCTTTCCAGGCAAAAGTCGGAATATTGGCAGCAGCCATAGCAGCCGCAGCATGATCCTGAGTGGAAAAAATATTGCATGACGACCAGCGTATTTCAGCACCAAGTTCGATTAGCGTTTCCATGAGTACCGCTGTCTGGATGGTCATGTGGAGGCAGCCTGCTATCCTGGCCCCTTTAAGAGGCTTCTTGGCGCTGTATTCTTCCCGGATAGCCATGAGGCCGGGCATTTCTGTCTCAGCAATGTTTATTTCCTTGCGGCCCCACTCAGCCAGATTGATATCAGCAACTTTAAAATCAGCCGTATCAGTCATAATTTTATTCATTGTAATTTCGTGCTCCTTACTTTATGCCGGCGGCAGCCTTCAACTCTTCAGCCCGATCGGTTTTTTCCCAGGTAAATTCTGCCCTCTCCCTGCCGAAATGGCCGTAGGCAGCAGTTTTTTTGTATATTGGCCTTAGGAGATCAAGATGCTGGATGATGGCCTTGGGCCGCAAGTCGAAATGTTCATAGATCAGCTGTTTTATTTTTTTATCTTCAATTTTTCCCGTCCCGAATGTATGTACATTGATTGAAACAGGTTTGGAAATGCCTATGGCATAGGCTATCTGAACTTCAACTTCGCTGGCCAGCCCTGCTGCCACAATATTTTTGGCCACATATCTTCCCATATAGGAGGAGGAACGGTCAACCTTGGACGGGTCCTTGCCGGAAAAGGCGCCGCCACCGTGCGAGCCCATGCCCCCGTAGGTATCGACAATAATCTTACGTCCGGTTACGCCACAGTCACCCACCGGGCCGCCGATAACAAAACGTCCGGTCGGATTGATAAAGTACTTGGTATTGCTGTCAACCATATCAGCAGGAATGATGGGTTTTATTATCT
>Ga0209742_10000998_pt1 | contig 13707 bp, 11 predicted proteins | sample DeeMarSeWOR38_10_FD_187462 | JGI IMG/M metagenome (GOLD analysis project Ga0209742, IMG submission 187462) | Marine sediment microbial communities from White Oak River estuary, North Carolina - WOR-3-8_10 (SPAdes) (version 2) | ecosystem: Environmental > Aquatic > Marine > Intertidal zone >... | reverse complement strand
TGAGATGCTGACTGTGTCCTGATTTGTATGCCACGACATGACCAAGCAAAGGACAACCAAGAAGAGTCATGTCTCCAATGATGTCGACTATTTTATGTCGAACGAATTCATTGTCGAAACGCAATCCTTCCTTGTTTAAAATGCCGTTCTGGTCCATGCCGACCGCATTTTCAAGAGAGGCGCCAAGTGCTAAACCGTTTTCCTGTAATTTTTTGACATCTTCAAGAAAGCCAAAGGTTCTTGCCCGACAGATATCGGTCATAAATTTCCTGGGTGTCATAACTACTGAATATACCTGGCGTTTGATAGTGCAATGATTAAAATTGATCTCGGCAGTAATCTTGAAGCCATCATAGGGGTATATGCTGATATGCCTGTCGCCGTCACGGAAAGAGATTTCCTGTGTGATTTTGACAAGTCTTCGGTAGCTTTTCTGCTGGCGAACTCCGGCTTCGAGAAGCAGATCAACAAACGGACCGGAACTGCCGTCCATGATGGGCACTTCAGGGCCATCAACTTCGACTATGATATTATCAATGGAAAGACCGTTGATTGCGGCGAGAAGATGCTCTGTCGTAGCTATGGAAATATTGCCTTCAGAGATTGTCGTTGCCATGGTGGTGTCAACAACTCTGTTCATAAAAGCAGGTATGGGGGTAATTGTGCCCAGGTCTTTGCGAACGAAACGGATACCACTATTTGCCTCTGCAGGAATAAGGGACAGTTTTATCTGTTTGCCGGTATGCAGACCAACGCCGCTGCTATGCACCGTTTTTCTGATTGTGCTCTGGTAAGGGCTTATTTGTGAAAAGGTTTTCATGTATAATATTTCCTAAACTGTAACGTTTTATTTATCTCTTTATAAAACAATAATCACTTTAAATTGATGCAAAAATCATACCTTTATTGATTATTGTTCGCTGTCAAACAAAATAGATCAAAAAAGTTTCAATATTTCAATTAGATAAAGTTTCAATTGTGTGATGGAGGTTGATTTAAAATAATGGATAATGTGTGGCAAAAAAAACACAATCAGAAAGAAACTGTTGCTATTTTTATTCAATTTTCAATGGATTATTGCATGATCCTGGATTTGTGAGCATGTAATAATATAGAATCTTTCAGCTTTTTCGTTTTAAAAGCAGTTAAGATTAATGTAACTGTCAAGGATTCAGGGTGTTTTTAAATAATTGGTGAGAAAGTGGTCAAAATTTTCATTTAAGCACAACTGAACAGGTTGCGCCAGGAGCGTTACATCCTGTGGAAAAATGCGGCGTAATTTAACCAAATCCTTTTCAGTTGTGATCAGCCCTTCAGCTCCTGAGGTTTTGGCATCAGCAATGAGTGATCGGATGTTGGCTGGTGTATAGTTGTGATGATCTGGAAACTCCTTGAAACCGGTTAGTTTCATGCCATATTCTGCCAAAGTTATTTTGAATGATTCAGGACCGGCAATACCACAGAAACCGTATAATGGTATCTTGCTGGCAGCAACATTGGAGATGGTATCGTTTTTGCCGTCATGTAGCCGAAGCAAATTTTTTTCTGGTTGATAGGTTGATGTGAATAAAGGTTTTTCAGGAAATAAGGTCCCCAGGAGGCTGATAAATTGCTTGGCTTTACTGTCAGGGGGAACATCGGTGCCGCTTATGATAAATGCACTGGCCCGTTGCAGGGCTGAAAGAGGCTCCCGCAGTTCACCACCTGGAAGCACTCGACCGTTGCCTAATCCTTTCAGGGCGCTGAAAAGTATAAGGTTCAGATCCCTTTGTAAGGCTAAATGCTGGAAGCCGTCATCAAGAATGAGGATATCTGCCCCAAAAGAATCTATGGCAAAGCGGCCGGTTATATAACGTTTTTTGCCTGTTAATACGGGTATTCCAGGTAGTTTTTCGGCAAGAAGGCGGGGTTCGTCACCTGCCTCGGCTGCGTCGAGTAGAACGTCGGAGGTGTTTGAGACAATATTGATAGCTTTTGAGGCAGAGCCTTTGTAACCGCGACTTAATATCGCGGGTTTTCTACCCTGCTGTTTAAGAAGTTTAGCAATGTACTGCACTAGTGGTGTTTTGCCGGTACCACCCATAATAAGGTTGCCGACGCTGATTACAGGGACTTCGAGCCTGTGCTGTTTAAAGAATCCTCTCTGGTAAAAGCGACTTCGGGTTGTCATGAGGAAGCTATACAGGGGAGAGAATGGTCTGCCCAAAAAAAAGAGGCATTTCAGACTGTTATCAATTTTTCCTGTCATGACATCAAATTAAGATGGTTCCCCTAAACTATCTAAGTCATTAAAAGGGACTCAGGGATGCTGGTTGCTAAGGTATGCAGTATCTGCGGGTTGAGTTCTTAACTAGGCTGACAGATTTTGCCATGGGTAAATTATTTACAAAGCGATAAACTATGTTCCATGTAAACTTTTTATTCCGATGACTCGTCTTATACTCTAAAAAGTCAAGTTCGCCAAACATTGACTCAATTGTAAAAAGTCTCGCAGGCAACAACTGGGCCCTATGATATCAAAATATTAGATGTGAAATACCTGTTCACATCGAGCTTTTTACAATGCCGGCAAACATTGATGATTTCGATGATAAGGCCAATTTGATGGTAAAACTATAAAAAAAGACTTGCTTCTACATTTACCGCGAAAAAAATGATATCTATAATTGTAACAGGCTAAAAAGCAGGATAAATAATTAGGGTTTGTAAAATTTACTCTTGGAAACGTGCTTGGCGCGGTTGATGTCGCAGCAGGATGAAAACAGAAGATAACAAGGATATATCCCTGGAAATAGCGGCACTGGTTGAAAATGCCAGGAACGGGAACCGTTCAAGCTTTCAGGAACTGGTGAATCTGTTTCAGATAGATATTTATCGACTTGCTTATTACAGGACTTTTTCACAGATGGATGCAGAGGATCTGACCCAGGATGTTTTTGAGCAGGCATATAGAAAATTGGCTACGCTCCATGAGCCGCAGCGGTTTCGCGCTTGGCTCTACAGCATAGCAATTAACCGGTGCAATGATTTTCTCAGAAAAAGAAAATATACAGCCCTACTGCATAAACGCAGTACGCAGGAACAGGATTTCTCGGACACGGAAAAGTACATGAACAACAGCTACGGAGACAGAATAGATAAAAAGATTTTCTGGAAACAGGTCAAAAAAATAGTTGGCAAACTTTCAAGCATGGAACGCGAGGTATTCACGCTTCGATTTATGGATCACCGCAATATAAATGAAATTGCCTCTATTCTGGACAAGAATGAGAGTACTATAAAAACGCATCTCTACAGAGCCCTGAATAAGGTTAGAGTACATTCCGAGTTTTTTAAGGAGCACAGGGAGTCGATACCATGAAGGAACAGAATCATGAACACCTGCAGGACGAACATGTCCTCTGGGCGGTAATTGACAAAAAGGAACTGGCCGTTGATCTCCAACAGCATCTGCTTGAATGCCAGGTCTGCAATGCAAAGGTAGAGGAGTTTAGGGAAGACTTGCAGGGGTTTGGGCTGAAAGCCAAACAGGCTGTACCGCCATTTACCCGTCCAGTAAAACTGCCTGCTGCAAAGCCTTCGAGTGCCGGGCATTATGGAGGTTGGCTCCCATTTTTCGGGGCTGCAGCCATGGCCGGATTAGTCGTGTTTTTTTATTTTATGGGCATGAAGACCTTAACACCTGTCCAGTTTACCACGCTTCAGAGCCAGGAAGCTTTGCTGGAGGATGAAGCCCTGATGCGTGAGATCTCAGAGATTGTCGAATATCCATTGTCAAAAGATATATATGAAATTACCGGTGAAAACGGGACCGGTTATGATGAGGATTTTTTGGATTTTGTCGTGCCTGATATGCAGGATGATTTTCAATCTGATTTTTTTATTTAAGGAGGGACCAGGCGATGTTAAGAAAAAATGCATGGGTTGGATTACTGTTTTTGCTGGTATTCTTGCCGTCAACCCTTTTGGCTCAGGGGCTGATGCATGGCAAGTGGTGGTATGACAACTCGATAAGGCAGGACTTGAAGTTGACTGATGACGAGACGAAAGTACTGGATGAAAAATATACCGAAAGCCGCCGAAAAATGATTGATCTTAAAAGTGAGGTTGAAAAGCAGAGGTTTGAGATGGATATACTGCTTGGTGCTCAGGATATGGACAAACAGAAAATCTTGGAACGTTACGAAAGCCTTGAACAGGCCAGGCGAAAACTGTCAAGGGAACGTTTCGAAATGTTTATGGCGATAAGAGAGACCATAGGAGCTGAGCGGTTTCAGGAGTTGAAGCTGATGCAGCGTGATCGAAAGAGAAAAGACAGTAAAGGATTCGCCCACGACAGATCTTACAGGGATAGAGGCAGTTACAGGGACTGAGGTAATGGAATTTTTGGGTAAAGACTTTATTTTGAGTTAATGATAAAATCGATAATCTCAAGATGACGCATGGTTACACCACGATGATGCAGGACCAGGGCCTGAGCGTGTTCACCCATTTCCTTCCTCAGGGTTGAGTTGGTAAGCAGATATTTTAATATATCAAAGATATCATTTTCATCATGACAGACAATTGCAGCATTTTTTTCCAGCAGGTCTGATGAAATTTCCGTAAAATCATCCATATAGGGACCAAAGAGAATTGGTTTGCCAAATGCTGCAGGTTCAAGAGGGTTATGGCCTCCTTCAGGGATCAGGCTGCCGCCTATAAAAGCTATATCACAGAAACTATACATGCGTGAGAGTTCTCCCATGGTATCAAGTATGAGTAATGGGGCTCCTGGAAACTCTTCATCCTGGAAAGGGGAGGTCCTCTGCCTTACCGTTAACCCGAGGTTGTCCGCAATTTCTTTTATCTGACGACCCCTTTCTATCTTGCGGGGTGCCAAAACAAGAAACAGGTCCGGAAAGAGCAGGGATAGCCGTTTATAAGCTGACAGGATCGCAACTTCCTCACCGGCATGGGTGGAGCCGGCTATCCAGACTATTTTTTCGGGAGTTATACCAAATTGCTTCCGGTAGAAAGAAGTGGGGCGCTGTTCCCGTTCCCAGCCAACAGTGTCAGGGAGTACCGCGTCATATTTGAGATTTCCCAACGCTTTTACTCTATCTGCATCAACACCAAGTTTGATCATCATGTCTGCATCGGCTGTCGTCTGCATTGAGATAAATTTAAATATATTGAACATGGGAAGAAAAATGAAACGGAACCGCCTGTAATAATTGAAAGATTTTTGCGAAATGCGGCCGTTTACCAGGATGGCAGATATATTTTGCTTTTCCAAAATATGGAGAAAGTTAGGCCAGAAATCAGTTTCAATTAATATGAAAATGTCCGGCTTGATACAATTGATAAATTTTTTGGCAATGCTATACATGTCAAGAGGAAACGGGACAAAAAGGTCAATTTCATTTGATAGGACTTCCCGGCAAAGTGTTTCTCCGGTTTTTGTAGATGCCGAGAAAATTATGACAACATCAGGATAGGTAGACCGTATTTTTCTGACAAGCGGCTGCGCTGAGAGAACTTCACCGACTGAAAGGGCATGTATCCAGATCCGCTTTTTGCCATCAGGAAGTTTTTGAGTGAGTCCCGCGATACCGAAGCTTAGTTTCAAAAAAATTCTGCCGCGATATTTGGGGAAAATGATTATTTTGACTAAAAGCAGCGGAAATAATAGTATCAGGCCAGTAATCTGAAATATATTATAAAAAATTATATTCATGTAAAAGTATCCCTCAAATTCAGGCCTGAATCTGCTTTTTTTATACAACAGGCAGATCATAATGATACAGGCTTTACATATTTAATCCCTAACAAAAACAATTACAATGAACTTGCTGCTTTTTGAGTCAAATGAAATAAAAAATGGTAACACAATTTGTCTTCGAGACAGGCGTAGTGAGCATATAATAAAAATACTCGGCTGCAGAGCAGGGGATATTATCAGGGCTGGAATTATAAACGGAGCCATCGGCACAGGAGAGATCCTCGCAATTGAGGGAAAAGGTAAAGGGGCTGAGGTTACTCTGCGTTTTTTCCCTCATGACTCACAACCTGAGCGGCCATTAGTAGATCTCGTATTGGGACTGGTCCGGCCCATTATGCTCAAAAGGATACTGGCTCAGGCAACCTCACTTGGTGTTGGCAGGATATTTCTGATAAACGCCAACCGGGTTGAAAAAAGTTTTTTTGATGCAGGCCTTCTTCAAGATGAGAACTATCGGCCCTTTCTTGTCCAGGGTTTGGAGCAGGCAAAAGATAACCGTTTGCCGCAAGTCAGCATTCATAAGCGCTTCAAACCATTTGTGGAAGATTTTATCCCAACAATTGTCAAAACATACAGCAGAATGTTGGTCGCTCATCCTGAAGCAGGGAAAAGTATGAAGCAGGTTGTAGGAAGTGAAATGAGCGGCAGAACAATATTAGCAGTAGGACCGGAAGGTGGCTGGGTAGATTTTGAGATTGAGAAATTTGTTGAACAGTCCTTTGTGCCGGTAAGTATGGGAGAGAGGGTTTTACGTACAGATACAGCTGTTGTGGGGCTGTTATCACAACTTATGGTTTTGAGGGGTGACCAAAAAGAAACAACTTAAAAATTCATATGTCCACATGATACCTTGACACTGTCTGTCATATCAGCACTCATTTTGATTTCAAGGGATGTTTTGCAGTGTATATTTCAGATAGAGAAAAATGTAGACAAACAAACAATAGGCAAAATCCTAATTAAATTATGGTTATATCCCTAAACCTTCCCTCAATACTTAAGATTAAGCAAGAACTTTCATTCCATTCTATATGTAATTATTAAGAATTACTGTCTATTCTGACATTGGCTCAATTCTTGCTTATATTATCCTTTAATTACATATTATTACATAATATTAAAGCAAATATACTTTAGTGTTTATACGAGCTACCCAATGAAAAGGCTTACTTTGTTTCTAATACTTCTTGCCATCTTCCTCAAACCAGGTTCAATCCTTGGGGTTGAAAGGAAATGTATAAAAGGAGACTGTGTGAACGGTTACGGAATCATGACATATCCTAATGGTAGCAGGTATGAAGGAGAATGGAAGGATAATAAGAAAGAAGGTTTTGGAACTTTCCATTACTCTCGTGGCTCAACATATAGGGGTTATTGGAAAAATAACAAAAAAGAGGGTTTAGGAGAATTTAACTACTATAAGGGTGGGTCATATATTGGTTACTGGAAAAATAACCAAAGACATGGAATAGGGAGAATTGTTTTAAATGATGGTGGTACATATTTAGGAGAATGGAAAGATGACAAAATTATTGGTGAACAAGGTCGTTTTTCTTATCCGGATGGATCAAAATATATCGGGGAAATAGTAAATTATAAAAGAGCAGACGGTTGAAATAAATAAATTTATTCGGATAATAAGAGATAAAAAAGTGATTTTTAAAAAGGGAAGAAACATGTTGGGAGTTTAAACTTTTAATATATGTTTAAGGAAGAAATCATCTCAAAACTGAAATTCTTCTACTAACCTTTAAACAGCCAGTGTTAATTATAGTTGGCAATATGTCTTGCTACAATCTTGAATATAGGTAAACCAAACAAACATTCAAACAGTATTGTGGCAATCTGAACTTTTCAAAAAAAAAGTCTCTCCGGCCGGAGAGGCTTCTTATATCCACATGATACCTGGGCATTTTAAGAGCTATTCACGATTTATAGCTTACAGCATATCGGGATTTACAATAGGAAAGATTTTCATCTTATATCAAATTATTCTTGAAACATTACCCTTTAGTTTCTTTCGATAACGTGCCAGGTGATTAACACATTAGGGCAATTCTACATCGACTAACATAGACCTTTTGTAATTCTTTTTCTGTCATTTGTTCCTGCAGGCGGAACCGTTTACCCAGCAGGTCAATGTACTTAAATGTATAACAAATTATAGCAGTTTTTGGTTGCAGTGCATGTTTTTAGCGTATACTAATTAGGCTGCATTAAATATGATGACATTGACAAGCAGGTACTTAAAGGTCAGGAGAAAGCATGGGTGTAAATCAAAAATAAGAAAATAATAACACTGCCCAGTAGCTAATATTCGGCATAGCGATTCAATTTTACACACTTAAATTTGATGATGTCTTTATGGGTTATGTATGATTAACAGCAAGCAGTCTTCTTCCATTCTTTTTTTGCAAACCATGCTTTTGTTCACATTATTATTTCCTTCTCTCATTTTGGCAGAAAATGAGAGTTTGCTTATTGATAATTCGCAATCTTGGCCTTCTTCCTTATTGCCTGAGAACATTGAATATGGTGCAACGACTGAACAGACAAGTGTTGCTATGCTAGACGAGTCCGAGGAGCTATTACCTCTCTTCACCATCAACGTGCATGATACCTATCCATCTTTGGAAGAGCGTGAACTGGGCACACCAGTTATCGATGAGCAAACTGATGCAAAACGTTTGTGGGGCAGACCGTTACCTTTTTTTGCACAGAATGTCATCGACTTGGGATTTGATTTACCTAATCCCTATGGTTTGGCGGTAATTCCTGGTTGGATCATGCAAGATCTTGTGCTGGAGGATTTGTCTGTGTCTATAAATAGTGGCCCACAACAGAACATAGATTTTGTAGATTTCGGTACGCCTTTTGTTGAAAACAAAACTGTCCAGTTTAAAGTTGATGCCTGGTTATTTCCTTTTATGAATGTGTTTGCCACTGTCGGTGCTTTAAATGGTAAAGGCACAATCCCATTATCAATACAGGGTGATGACTTGCTGGACTTTCTGGGTCTGGGAGGATTGTGTGACTCTATTATCCAGTCAGAGTTTTGTGGACGCATTTTAAGCACTACAGCTTACCCGGACTATAATGGCGAGAATTATACGGTTGGTATTAGTCTGGCAACTGGATGGCAACGCTATTTCTTTACACTTCCCATTACTTATACATGGAGTAACCTCAATATCATTGATAACACTGCCGAAACGTTTACCGTTTCGCCACGTATTGGTGTCATCGGTGATATTGGAGAGGCTGGCAAACTGGCAACATATGTTGGCGCAATGTATCTTGATGTCGAGGTAGATTTGACCGGAACAGCCACCTTTGATACAAATAATTCAGGGGTGCCGGGTGTGGATGAAAGGACTACGGTTGATTTTAGTATCAACCAGCGCAACAAAGATAAATGGAACTTTCTGCTTGGATTCAACTGGGACTTTAACGCCAACTGGGCCCTACAAGCTGAAGTCGGTTTTGGGGGGTCGCGGGAAAGTTTTATCACTTCGGCCACTTTTCGATATTAATGATTTTGGTCTCCGTTTTAAAATTCAAAACTCCCATAGGATATATTAGCGATAGGGAAGGGGTCTTTAAAATCGGATGGGCCATTCTTATTGAACATTTTTTAACATTACTCATTGCCCATCTCATTTCCCCGCACTTTATCCACCAGCATCTTAAGCTCCTTAAGCTTGAGCAGATAAAGAGAAATTCCGTAAACAAAGGCCCCGGACAGGACGAAAAAAAATACCCCCCCAAGTTCTTTAAAAAATCCCTGCTGCATCCAGCCAGAAATAAAGGTATTCAACCCGTAGAGGTATATCCCCATCAGGAGAGCGGCAGCAAGTACCTTTCCCACACCGGTTATCAGGTAAGAAAGAGAATAGCCATCGAGTTTCCAGTACAATACTAGACCCAGGAAGAGGAAATTGGCAGTCATGGCTCCTGAGATTGATAGCGCCATGGCTTTATGCTGCAGGGAAGTTATAGTCAGAAGAATTAAAGTAATGTTTGCCCCCACTGCCAGAAAGCTGCCGGCTACGGGATATCGTGTATCGTTAAGGGCATAAAAGACCGGCACCATAACTTTGACAGAGGCATATGCGAAAAGGCCAAGTGCATAAAAACGAAGAGCTTCAGCTGTTTTGGCAGTGTCGATTGCAGTGAAATTTCCATGCTCGAAAATTATTCTGATGATTGGGTCAGATAGCAGGATAAGACCGACAGTTGCAGGAATGGTAAGGGAAAATGCCAAGGTAAGTGATGAGGTGAATGTTTCCTTAAGGCGCTTAAAGTCTCTTGTTGCAGCCTGACGGGACAAAAGGGGCATGGCGGCTACTGAGATGGCGACTCCAAAAACACCAACCGGGAACTGGAAAAATCGAAATGCGTAATTGAGCCAGGAAAGGCTGCCTTCCTGGAGTGATGAGGCGAAATAGGTGTTGATGAAAATATTGATCTGCAGTGCGGCAAGACCGAACACCGCCGGGGTCATCAGCTTTAATATGCGATGTAGGCCAGGATCCTGGAGATTGAGGTGGGGTTTGAATCTAAAATCGGTGCGGGCAAGAGATGGCAGTTGACCGACAAGCTGCAGCATGCCGCCAATCAGGGTTCCTATGGCCATACCGACAATGGATGGGTGGCCATTTTTGCTCAGCAAGAAAGCAAGGCTCACCCCGCCAATGATGGAACCCAAGTTAAAAAAACTCGAAGCAAGGGCGGGAATAAAAAATCTCCCTTTAGTGTTGAGGATTCCCATGACCACCGAAGAAAGTGAGATGAAAATCAGGAATGGAAACATGATCATGGTGAGGAGATGCGTTAAGGCAACCTTGTCAGGAATTTTTTCAAAATCTGCATCTACCAGGACTAGAACAATTTTATCGGCAAAGAGAATGCCAAGGAGTGTTATAATGCTGAGCAGGATTGTGATAAAAACGATAATATTGCCTGCAAGTTTCCAGGTCGCCTCAATCCCCTTAGTTTCGTCGTAATCTGAAAAGACAGTGACAAAGGCTGCACTTAAGGCTCCTTCGCCAAAAAGGTCTCGCAGTAAGTTGGGTATTCTGAAGGCGACAACAAAGGCGTCAAAAGCAAAGCCGGCACCGAATAAAACGGCAAAAGCCTGTTCCCTGACCAGGCCGAGAACCCTGCTGCACATTACTGCTATGCTTACCTTTGAGGCTGAACGGGCTATTCTGCCTGTGTCTGCTGCTGGTTGTTGCATCTATATAATTTGACAAAAATATGATTAATTGAATAAGAAAAAAACACGAAAATTTTTGCTACTCTAGCAGGCTAAAGCAAAGATGACAATGTTCTTGCTTGACTTTGCCGCAAGCTTATGAATAGTATGCATTCCTTTGTATTTAGTATACGCGTAGCCTACTGTATGAAATTAACCATAACTAATTGATTTAAGAGACTTAACTGCTGGGGAAATGTTTAGGACGTTGAATGCCCCATCTGAGTAATTATTGTTCGAGTTTTAATTGGAGGGTTAGATGACGGACGTTAAGCTGGTTAGGAATGTGGCAATCTTGGGACATGGCAATTGCGGGAAAACCACTCTGGCTGAAGCAATGCTTTTCAGCGCAGGTAAGATAAACCGTTTGGGAAAGGTGGATGATGGTTCATCCACGATGGATTATGAACCGGAAGAGATTAAGCGTAATGTCTCTATAAGTTCAGCATTCAATCATTATATCTGGAAAAAGCACGAAGTCTTTCTCGTCGATACCCCAGGAGATGATAATTTCTTGAATGAGGCCAAGTTTGTAGCCCACGTTGCAGATAGCGCTTTGTTCTGCATTGGAGCAGCAACGAGCGTAAAAAACCAGACAACGAAATATACAGATTTTATCGAAGAACGCAAGATTCCTACGATCATCTGTATTACCCGCATGGATCGTGAGCGTGCTGATTTTAACAAGGTAATCCAGGGAATTAAGGAGAACCTTCCTTTAAAGCCTGCAATAACCTATGTACCTATAGGTTCCGAGGCAAACTTCAAAGGCGTTATTAATATCATAAACCAGAAAGCATATATTTTTGATGATAAGGGTAAGGCCAAAGAAGCTGATATTCCGGAGGATATGGTAGATGAAATTGCTGTATACCGGGAAAGCCTTATGGAACAGGTTGCTGAAACCGAAGATGAACTTATTGAAAAATTCCTCGAAGAGGGAGAGTTGACTGATGAAGACCTGGTTAAAGGTTTGAAAGCAGGAGTACTGTCGGGGGATATCTGCCCGGTCAGTGTAACGGCTGCCTATAATAATCAGGGCGCAGATCTTTTACTTGATATGATAAACGACCTTCTCCCTGCTCCAGATGATTGTGCTCCCAAGGTGGGAACCGATCCGAAAAGCAAGGATGTTGTTGAAAGAGAACCTAAACCTGATGCACCTTTTTCAGGACAGGTTTTTAAAACCATGGCAGACCCGTTTGCAGGAAGGTTGACTATTTTCAGGGTTTTTTCCGGTACATTATCCGGCGATAGCTTTTATAATTCAACAAAGGATGTCAGTGAACGGTTTGGGCAGATATTTATTCTGGAGGGCAAAAACCAGAAGCCAGTTGATTCGGTTGGCCCAGGAATGATTGCTGCTGTTGCTAAGCTGAAGGAGACTGTTACCGGAGACACCCTCTGTACTGAAGTTCCGCCAATTGTTTATGACCCCATCATACCAATTTCACCGGTTATATCCTATGCAGTAACAGCCAAAAAAGGTGACGAGGAGAAACTCTTCAGTTCGATCACAAAGATGCTTGACGAAGATTTGACCCTGCAGCTCACAAGGGAGGCCCAGACCAAAGAAATACTTATCTCCGGAGTCGGCCAAGTACACCTGGAAGTAATCGGTGAAAAAATCAAGCGGAAATTTGGTGTGGAAATGGAACTGCATACACCGAAAATTCCTTATAAGGAAACTCTGAAGGGTAAGGCCCGTGTTCAGGGCAAACATAAGAAACAGAGCGGTGGCCGTGGACAGTTTGCCGATACCTGGATAGAGATTGAACCCTTGCCAAGAGGCGGGGGATACGAATTTGTCGATCGGATTGTTGGCGGGGTTATCCCCAAGACATACATTCCTGCTGTTGATAAGGGTATCCAGGAAGCAATGGAAAAAGGAGTTATAGCCGGGTATCCCATGGTCGACATAAAAGTCCAGTTGGTTGACGGATCATTCCATGCTGTTGATTCTTCGGAACTGGCTTTCAAGATCGCCGGTTCCCTGGCTTTCAAGAAAGCCGCTGCAGAGGCAAAACCGGTTCTTCTTGAGCCAATCATGAATATAACTATTCGGGTTCCTGAGGACTGTGTCGGTGATGTGATGGGTGATCTGAATTCACGGCGCGGCAGGGTTATGGGCATGGATTCGGAGACCAAAAATGAAATTATCAATGCCCAGGTCCCCATGGCTGAGGTTCAGAAGTATGCCGCAGACCTTACTTCGTTCACAGGCGGCAGAGGGTCATTCGAGGTCAGCTTCTCTCACTATGAGGAGGTTCCTGCACAGCTTGCAGATAAAATTATTGAGTCAGTCAAGAACGAAGAATAATTTTCGATATCAGTTTTTGTTCCCAACTTTTTTTCTTGCAGTTCAAATTGAAAAACCTCGCTAGAGAATTCTTCTCAGGCGAGGTTTTTTGTTTTTATCTTTTTTTCTTTTATATCAGAAGCCGTCAATTTCAATTTGGGATGATTTCAATTTTTTGGGGTGAGTTGTTATTTCACCAATATGATATGGGGTTTCACCCAAGGCTGTTAGCTGCTGCATGACATCTTCCAAAATGTTTTCGTCAACTATGACGACCATGCCGATACCCATATTGAAGATCCTGCACATTTCCTGTGATGAAATATTGCCTTTCTCTTTCAGGAAATCAAAAATAGGGGGTATCTTCCAGCTTCCATAGTGGATGAT
>Ga0209742_10000995_pt1 | contig 13725 bp, 14 predicted proteins | sample DeeMarSeWOR38_10_FD_187462 | JGI IMG/M metagenome (GOLD analysis project Ga0209742, IMG submission 187462) | Marine sediment microbial communities from White Oak River estuary, North Carolina - WOR-3-8_10 (SPAdes) (version 2) | ecosystem: Environmental > Aquatic > Marine > Intertidal zone >... | reverse complement strand
CCCGCTACCCGTATTCTACTTCGTCGACGAGATCTTTCGGGGCACCAACAACCGGGAGCGGCTCATCGGCAGCCGGGCTTATATCCAGTCGTTGGCCGGCCAACCAGGGACCGGCCTGATCGCGACTCACGACCTGGAGCTGGTCCAATTGGCTGAGGAGATGCCAGAGATCCGGAATTTTCATTTCACCGACGATGTGAGCAACGGCCGCATGGTTTTTGACTACAAGTTGCATGCCGGCCCAAGCCCGACGACCAATGCTCTAAAGATCATGCGCCTGGAAGGTTTGCCAGTCTGATTTCAGGACAATCGGGATAATGAATAATACAACCGAACAAACGATCGATTATAGCCGCAAATGGTACGTCATGGCCGCCGTGGCCATGGGCGTCTTCCTGACCACGATCGACGCCAGCATCGTCAACCTGGCCTTGCCCACCCTGGTTCGATATTTCGACACCACCTTTGCCATCGTCCAATGGGTGGTCCTGGCTTACCTGCTGACCATCTCCACCCTCATGCTCAGCTTCGGCCGGCTGGCCGACATGATCGGCAAAAAACGCCTGTACGCCATCGGTTTTGTCGTCTTCACGGTTGGTTCGGTGCTGTGTGGTATCTCACCCACTGTCTTCTGGCTGATCGGATTCCGGGTCGTGCAGGCCATCGGCGGGGCGATGATCCTGGCTCTGAGCATGGCCATCATCACCGAGTCCTTTCCGCCGAGCGAGCGCGGCCGTGCCCTGGGCCTCAGCGGCACGGCCGTGTCGGTGGGCATCGTCGTCGGCCCAACCTTGGGTGGGCTACTGGTCGATGCTCTTTCGTGGCATTGGATCTTCTACGTGAATTTACCGGTGGGTATTATCGGCACCATTTTGGCTGTACGTTATATCCCCGATATAAAACCCGCTGGTGGTCAGCGTTTTGATTTCCTGGGGGCTATTACCCTTTTCTCCAGCCTTTTCTGCCTGCTATTTGGCCTGACGCTGGGGCAAGGATTCGGCTTCAGTGACCGGCGAGTCTTATTCCTCTTTGGCGGATTCGTCCTGTTCCTGGCCCTCTTTATCTTGATTGAATGGCATGCCCGGCAACCGATGATCGACCTTCGGCTATTTCGTGACAGCCGCTTAAACGTGGGCCTGATAACCGGGTTCATCACCTTCTTGGCCATCGCTGGGGTTATCGTGCTCATGCCCTTCTACCTGGAGAACGTCCTGGGCTATTCGCCCCGTCAGGTAGGCCTACTCCTGGCCATCGTCCCCATCGCCATGGGTGTCACCGCCCCCCTATCTGGCTCCATGTCCGATCGATTCGGCACCCGGCCGATCACGGTGATCGGTTTGGCCGTGCTCCTGGTTGGTTACCTGGCCCTGAGTACCCTGGATACTAAAACCAGCAGTTTGGCCTATCTATTGCGATTTTTGCCCATCGGCATTGGCATGGGCATCTTCCAATCCCCCAATAACAGCGCCATCATGGGCACCGCCACCCGGGAACGGTTGGGCATCGTCTCCGGCATGCTAGCCGTCACCCGGACCACAGGCCAGACGACGGGCATTGCCTTGTTAGGCGCGCTATGGGCCAGCCGGGTCTTCTTTTACGCCGGCGAAGTCCTGCCCGAAGGGGCCACCGGGGCATCGCCAGCCGCGCAGGCAGCCGGCTTGCAAGATGCTTTATTGAGCATCGTCATCCTCATCGGAGTGGCCCTTTTACTGGCCGTTTGGGCTTTGATTCAAGAACGCCGCCAGCGCGCCGACGAGATCTTAAAAGCGCCTGTGACCCAATAATGAATGAGCCTGGTTTCCAATAGAGGAAACCAGGCTCATTGCGCACCCACCACCTTAAGGGGGTGGTTAGGTTTGGGAATCAGCGCACATTTATGGCGCCACGATTTAGTATGTTATTTTAAAATCCCTATCCATTGGTAAGGTGCGTCTTATCGACAACTGCTACCATTTTTATCTAGGTATTTAGTCGCAATTACCGAGGCCATGGACCCAGGATAACTGTGTCGACGACGTGGATAACGCCGTTATCGGCAAAGATGTCGGCGATGATGACCTTCGAATCGTCGTTGACGTACAACTCATCATCGAATACCTTTAGGCCAGCTATTTGACCATTAGCCATGGTAATATTACCTTGCGAAACTCGGGCGGTTGCTTCGTCCACTTGGCCGGCCATGGCGTGGTACAACAGAATATCTGTTATCTCTTCCTTGCTAAAGGCATCGGCGATGTTGTCGGCGTCCAATTCTAACTTGGCGAAAGCCTCATCGGTGGGGGCGAAAACGGTATACTCACCGCCAGACAGGGCGCCAGCTAAATCGGCATAGACCACTGCTGCCACCAATGTTGTAAAGCGGCCGTCTGCAATGGCAATGTCGACGATGGTATTGCCAGTGGGCACAGCTGCTTCGGCCTCTTCCGCTTCAGCCTCTTCGACAACCATCACCTCGTCAGCAGCACCACCCACGGCAACTTCCTCGGCTACAACGGCTTCTTCGACTGCTGCTTCAGCAACCTCATCTCGCGGCCAGGGCGGCAGAATGACGGTATCGACCACATGGATGATGCCGTTTGAACCGAAGATGTCGGCGATGATGACTTTCGAGTCATCGTTGACGTACAAGTCACCTTCGAATTCCTTCAAGCCCGCCTTTTTTCCATTGGCCATGGTGATGTCACCTAACGAGCCTAAGGCAGCCGCTTTATCAACTTTGCTGTCCATAGCATGGTATAACAGGATATCTGTTATTTCTTCCTTGCTAAAGGCATCGTCGATATTGTCGGCGTTCAAATCCAGCTTGGCAAAAGCATCATCGGTGGGGGCGAAAACTGTCCACTCGCCACCCGACAAAGCCTCAGCCAGACCCGCATACGTCACAGCAGCAACCAATGTCGTAAAGCGACCATCTGCAACGGCTATATCTACAATCGTACTCTCATGCATGTCGGCTGATACAACTGGCACAGCCAGGATGAGTATCAATACGACCACTAACAAACTACCTACTACTCGATTCATTTTGCTTTTCATTGTTAATCTCCTTTAGAGAACTAAGGTTTGGGGTGCGCACATAGTCACATAATACACCTTGTACAGATATTGTCAATGTAATGTAGAAATACGTAGGCGATATGTTAATCTCCTACTCATTTTTATTCACCGGGAAAAGCGTGATAGCTAAGCGCAGAGCCTGATTGCACCGACGAAAAAAGTCGGTATCAAGCCGGGGATTTTCGTTCCATCGAATAATACAAGGTCAGGAAACGGTTCTGCCCAAAATAAAACCGGTGATCAGTCCTTAATTGCCCGTTCTGGACATAAACGTCGATCTCCTCCCCCATCGTCGGCAGCTTGAGGATCGTCAGCGATCCATCTTCGTTGTCGATATCGGTCAGGTAGTGACCTGTAAAATCTGATCCCGTATCATGGGTCTTCAAGAGCAGGCCATCTCCCCTGTTATTGAAAGGCTTAAGTGTGGCCGTAAAATTAGCTTCCGGCAATGGGAAGCCGACGCTGACGTAGCCCAAGCCATCATACCGTACCACGGTGTAGATTCCCACATAGATGGCTTCCCCCGAATCTTCATAAGCCCTGATCCAGCCCCTTAGAGTTTCGATGTGATCGGCTGTTACTTCATCGGCCCTTCTATCACTTTTACTTGTTGACCCGTATTCGATGGTGTCGATGTAACTGACCATCCCTCGATGAGCTTCTTCCATATTAAAAGGAAGATTCGCCTGCCCGATCTGCTGGGCAATGAAGTTTTTGAAGAACCAGAAGAAGGGTTTTATGAGAGGGTTCCATTTTGGCTCAATTGATAACTTGAACCGGGAGGTGTGCTCATAAAATTCCCGGATGAGCGGGGCCACCTGGACCGGATCGAAGGTGGGTCCTCGCAAGCTATCGAAGCTCTCCACGATGCCGATATCGGGCTTGTTGCGCTTGAAGCTGCCATCGCTGTCGCGGGCCAGATTGGCCATGTATTCGGCGCCGATATATTTGGTGCGTGCCTCAAAGGGCACGACATAGCGTGCTTCCTCGGCCGGCACGTGTTCGCCGGTGAATTGCAAAGGCGCCGACTTCCGAAAGAAGAGCAAAAGTAAAAGGCGGTAGAGTAACGTCACGCTGCCGCCGACGATGGCGGCGTTGGGATCGATGCTGAGTAACCCAACCAGTAAGCCAAAACCAAAACCAACAGCCAGGCCAAGAAGCAGCTTCCGCGGTCCCAACCCGGCCAGGCCAACCAACAAGCCCATGGCCAGGCTTAACAACAAGACATTTTCGATGACAAAACTCAGGATAACCGCCCCGGCCGCGCCGACGATGGTGGAGCCGATCAGGCGATGCCAAAGTGGTTTGAGCCCGGCTGGCTTCCGCCGCACGTCGGTGATGGCTTCGACCAGGCCAAAATAGAGCCCCCCTAAAATGGCGCCAATCAGGGTGCCGTCCGACCCGGCGAAGCTATAGCCGATGAGGGCCCCGCTGGCACCACCTATGAAGGCCCCGGTGATGCCCGCAGCTAGGGGATTCGACGGTTTACGTCGGCCAACTTGAGCGCTCATCGTCTTTCTGAATTATTCCAAACCGGCCGCTTGGAAAGCCGCCTGCACGATCTCTTGGGCTTCGGCCTGGATTTGTTTCAGATGCTCTGGCCCGAGAAAGCTTTCGGCATAGACTTTGTAGATCGCTTCGGTGCCAGACGGCCGGGCGGCAAACCAGCCATTTTGGCTGGTCACTTTCAACCCGCCGATGGCCGCTCCATTGCCCGGGGCGTGAGTTAGCTTAGCCACGATGGGCTCACCAGCCAAATTGCGGGCCCCGACCATCTCCGGCGCCAGGTTCTTCAGTGCTGCTCTCTGCGCTGTGGTCGCCGGTACATCCATTCGCTCGTAGATGGGGCTGCCGAACTGGCCTTCCAGGGCCTGGTAGTGCTGGCTCGGATCCCGCCCGGTGGTGGCTGTGATCTCAGCCGCCAGCAGATCCATGATGATGCCATCCTTATCCGTCGTCCATACCGTGCCCCCCTGGCGGAGAAAGGAAGCCCCGGCGCTTTCCTCGCCCCCGAAACCATACGAGCCGTCGATCAGCCCCTCCACGAACCATTTAAAGCCTACCGGCACCTCAGACAAGGTCCGATTCAGGTCGGCTGCCACCCGGTCGATCATGGAGCTGGACACCAGGGTTTTGCCCACGGCCGCATCCGGACGCCAGCCTGGCCGGTTTTGGAAAAGATACCAGATGGCCACGCTCAGGTAATGATTGGGATTCATCAGCCCGGCGCTTTTGGTCACGATGCCATGCCGGTCGTAGTCAGGGTCGTTGCCGAAGGCGATGTCAAACTGGTCCTTCAGGCCGATCAGGCTGGCCATGGCGTAAGGCGAAGAACAATCCATGCGGATCTTGCCATCCTTGTCCACCGTCATGAAGGAAAAGGTAGGATCCACATTTCGATTGACCACCTCCAGATCCAGGCCATACATCTCGGCAATGGGATCCCAGAAGGCAATGCCAGACCCGCCCATGGGGTCGACGCCGATCTTGAGACCAGCCCCGGCGATAGCCGCCATGTCGATCACATTTTGCAGGTCAGAGACATAAGGCCCGATGTAATCAAGCTCATGGGTGGTGCTAGCCTGCAGGGCCTGCCTAAAGGGCAGACGTTTGACCTCTTTTAGGCCATTTTGCATGATCTCATTGGCCCGATCCTGGATAAGACCAGTCGTTTCTGTCCCGGCCGGCCCGCCTTCCGGGGGATTATATTTAAAACCGCCATCGCCGGGCGGGTTGTGCGATGGGGTGATGACCACGCCATCAGCCAGGCCTGCACTCCTGCCCGCGTTGTAGGTCAAGATGGCCCGGGAGATGACCGGCGTGGGCGTATAGCCCAGGCCACTCTGGATCATGATCTCCGTCTCGTTTGCGGCGAAGACCTCCACGGCCGTGGCCAGGGCCGGCTCGGATAAGGCGTGGGTATCCATGCCGATAAATAGCGGGCCGTTTATCCCCTGGCGCCGTCTCAATTCACAGAGCGCCTGGGCGATGGCCAGGATATGATCCTCGTTGAAGCTATAATCAAAGGACGATCCCCGGTGCCCCGAGGTGCCAAAAGCCACCCGGTGGGCCAGTTCGCCGGGATCCGGCTTGTAAGTATAGTAAGCAGACACCAGCCGGGGAATGTTCGGCAACAGTTCCCGGGGAGCCGGCCGGCCAGCTAATTCATGCAACGACATGGGTCCTCCTATCCCAACGTATCTACATTATTTAGATCCTCAAAGGCCTTTCTTAAACGGGCTTTGAAGGAATCTTCGCCCTTTCTCAGCCAGGCCCGGGGATCATAATACTTCTTGTTGGGGCTGTCAGGCCCGTCGGGATTGCCGATCTGGGATTGCAGGTAGCCTTCATTGGCCTGGTAATAGTGCCGGACACCATCCCAGAAGGCCCATTGCAGATCCGTATCGATATTGAATTTGATGGCCCCGTAGGAGACGGCTTCGCGAATCTCATCCACGCTGGAGCCGGAACCGCCGTGGAAGACGAAATTAATCGGCTTTTCTTCTGTGCCAAACTTTTCCTGAACGTATTGCTGCGAATCCCGCAATATTTTCGGCTTTAGCTGCACGTTGCCCGGTCGGTACACGCCGTGAACGTTGCCGAAGGCGGCCGCGATGGTGAAGCGGTCACTCACCTTCAACAGTTCTTCGTAAGCATAGGCCACTTCTTCCGGTTGGGTGTAGAGGCGCGAGCTCTCCACTCCTGTATGGTCGACGCCATCCTCCTCGCCACCGGTGATGCCCAGTTCCAGCTCCAAGGTCATGCCCATCTTGCTCATGCGTTCCAGATATCCCTTGCATATCTCGATATTCTCCTCCAGGGGTTCTACCGATAGATCTAGCATATGGGAGCTGTAAAGCGGGATGCCATGGACTGCATAAAACGACTCGCCGGCTTCCAGCAGCCCATCAATCCAGGGCAGTAGTTTTTTGGCACAGTGGTCAGTGTGCAGGATGACCCGGGCGTCATATCGGGCAGCCATCTGGTGGACGTGGTGGGCGCCCGAGATAGCTCCGGCGATGGCCGCCTGCTGGCCCTCGTTACTCAGACCTTTACCGGCGAAGAACACGGACCCGCCGTTAGAAAACTGCAAGATTACCGGCGCGTTCACCTCCCGCGCCGTTTCCATGACCGCGTTGACGCTGTCGGTGCCTATGACATTCGCCGCCGGCAAAGCAAATTCATTGGCTTTTGCGTAGGCAAACACCTCCTGTACTTTCTCGCCGGTAACCACCCCGGCTGGGACTTGATCTTTCAGTGCAGACATTGATTAATCTCCTTTCCTCAAATCTACATGGGCCTTCATTCCATCTATTTTCTTTATTGTATCGAATTATCCTTAAATCAAACACCGTCGCTCGGTCACCCCAACCAAACCGTAACCGTTCGGTATCGAACCCGTTTCCGCAGACCACCCCCAATCCCTATAAACTATTACCATCAGGCGAAAATGCCGAAACATGGTGATCCTTCATGTGAAGGTCTTAATGGTTCATTCGGGAAATAAATAAAGCTAGCATAACGAAGAATTAAACACTCTTAGCTCCGAATGAAGCTTGCGGAATGAGGAATCCCTGAGTCCTCACAAAGAAACTACATTGAAATATTGTGAAGCCTATAGGGATTTCTCCCTTCGGTCGAAATGACATGATGCGCATTCATCCAGTTCAAACATCTATGAAATGAACCACTTAACATGATGGGCATTTATGAGAACAAAATGTGACGGATGCCTGAAATGTAAGCTCCCTCATTTTATAGAGCGAAAGTCGATGGTAACTTGTACTTCAAATTGGAGTAACAGACTATGTTGAATATTTTGCCTAAACAACTACAAACCAGATCCATTCCGCGAATCGCGCTGGTCGGCGTCATCGCCCTGGTGGCCATCATTTTGGTGATCCTCACCAACGGTGAGGCCGTTTCCGGTGGTGGGTCGTCCCCGGCCGGTGAGGCCGCTACCGGTTTAGGCGGCCAATCGCTGGCCGTTCTGGCGCTGCTCGCCTTCGTCGGCGGCGTGGTCAGCTTCGTCTCCCCCTGCACTCTACCCATCCTGCCGGCTTACTTCGCCTTCGCCACCCAGAGCGGCCGCAGCCGGATCGCCGTGAATACCGTGGCCTTTATGTTGGGCGTGGCCCTCATGTTCAGTTTGTTAGGCGCCAGCGCCTCGGCCCTGGGCCAGCTTGTCATTCAAAGCCAGGAGCTATTATTGCTCTTTGGCGGGGCCATCGTCATGCTCTTTGGCGTGATGAGCCTGCTGGGCAAGGGATTTACCGGCGTAGGCAATAAAAGTAACGCCACCGCCAACACCGGCGCCCGCGGCTCCTTCGTCTTCGGCTTGACCTTCTCCCTGGGCTGGTCAAGCTGCGTCGGCCCCATCTTGGGCGTCGTCCTGACCCTGGCTGCCTCCACCGGCAACGTCGCCCGGGGCATGCTCTTACTCTTCATCTACGCCATCGGCTTGGGACTGCCCCTGATCATCGTCTCCACCTTCTTCGGTCGGGCCAGCCGTAAGAGCCTCTTCTGGCGCACCTTGAAAGGCAAAGGCTGGTTCGTGAACTCCCACTTGATCGCGGTGGCCGTTATCTGGGCTCTGGCTCTGTGGCGGGTCCTGGTCTCTTTTAGCCAGTACGGCTTTGAAAACCTCAGCTTCTTCGCCGGTCAGCAGTTCACCCCGGTACACGAGTTCGGCATCCTGGCCATCGTCCTGGCTGGCGCTGCCCTATGGGTCCTTTCCAAAACCGGCGATCGCCGCACCACCTTGCAGCTCCATTCAACCCAGTTGTTCAGCGGCGTCTTGTTCATCTTCATGGCCATCCTGATGCTCAACGGCACCCTGGCCGAATTCAACGCCCTGATCCCAACCGACCTGGCTATCTGGTTCTCCGGCGTCGAAGACCAACTCATCGCCCTCTTCAGCTAAGTCACAATTCAAACCCAAGCTCCGCTTGGGCATTCACATTTCACAATTCACTATTCACAATTCACCATTAGATTGGAGTACAAAATGTCTATCCAAAACGCAGAACTAACAAATCAAGAAACTCAGGAAACAGGTAAATCCGGCCGCAACCCAATCATCCTAGCCGGCGGCCTAGTCATCCTCGTCGGCGCCTTCCTACTTCTCATTTTCGGCGGCGCTCTATTCGGCGATAACGACCAAGCGGCCGGACAGGTTGTGGCCCAGCAGCCGGCCACCGGCGCCGTCCAACTGCCCACCGGTGGCCCGCCCTTACAAGTCGGCGACCAACCCTACGAATTCGCCTTACAGGGCCTCGACGGCCAGACGGTCACCTTGAGCCAGTTCATCGGCCAACCCATTCTGGTCAACTTCTGGGCTACCTGGTGCGGCCCTTGTCGCATCGAGATGCCGGAGATCCAGGCCGTCTGGCAAGAGTACCGGGACGACGGCCTGGTGGTGCTGGCCCTGGACCAGGACGAATCTGCCCCGGAGGTGCAGGCCTACTTTGACGAACTAGACCTCACCTTCACCCCCTTGCTCGACGAGGGTAGCGACACCGCCCAAAACTTCGGCCTGCAAGGCACCTTGCCCGCCTCCGTCTTCATCAACCCCGATGGCGAGGTAAGCGTCATTCATCGCGGCGTCATGACCCGGGGCCAGCTCGACACCTTCCTGGCCGAGACCTTGCCAGAGGATATTCAATCGTGAGAACTAAAGCGTAATGGAGTAATGCGTAAAAGGTGAGATGTGAAACGTGAGGCGTGACAAAAACGCAACACCACGTTTCACCCATCACCAGACCCTATTCATTCACAATTCGCAATTCACAATTCACAATTCACTACATACGGAGATTTATCATGAAAAACTACACCAAACGATTACCCTTTTGGCTTATTTTGAGCCTCTTTAGCTTGATCGTCCTGACCGCCTGCAGCACCCTGGTTACTGGGGGTGGCGTGGGTGCTACCTTGGACGAAGAGGAACCGGCCGCCCTACTGGACGAACTGGAATCCGACTTATCAGCCGAATCTGCGGCCGGTTCCCAGGCTGATGCAACAGAAGCCCCCGAGGGTGAAGGCCAGACCAATGGCGTGACCATTTTGACCGAAGACGATCGTTCCGAACGACTGCGAAGTTTGACCCGGGCCTGGAATACCAATTTTAACCTTCATTCAGTGCCCTACGACGAGTTACTGTCCGGCGGCCCACCCCGCGATGGCATCCGCTCCATCGACGATCCCAAATTCATCACTAATGACGAAGCGTCCGAATGGCTGGCCGACAACGAGCCGGTCATCGCCCTGGAGATCGACGACGACGCCCGGGCCTACCCCTTGCAGATCATCACCTGGCACGAGATCGTCAACGACGAGGTTGGCGGCGTGCCGGCCGTGGTCACCTTCTGCCCCCTCTGCAACTCCGCCCTGGCCTTTGACCGCCGCGTAAATGGCCAGGTCTTCGAATTCGGCGTCTCTGGCCTGTTGCGCAACTCCGACCTGATCATGTACGATCGCACCACTGAAACCTTGTGGCAGCAATTCACCGGTGACGCCATCGTCGGTGACCTCACCGGCCAGCGTTTGACCTTCCTGCCCACCTCCATCGTCAGCTTTGCCGATTTCCGCGCCGCCCATCCCGATGGGCAGGTCCTGTCCCGGGACACTGGCTTACGGGCCAGCTACGGCTCCAATCCCTACGCCGGTTACGACACCTACGATCACGTCCTCAGCTCTGGCGGCAACCTGCCCCTCTTCCAGGGCGAGATTGACGGCCGGCTAGCCCCAGCCGACCGGGTGGTCACCGTCTCCTTGGACGAGGCCGGGGTTGACATTGCCTACCCCGTGACCCTCTTAGAGCAGCTCCGCGTCGTCAACGACACGCGAGGCGACCAGGACCTGGCACTCTTCTTCACCCCCGGCACCGCCAGCGCCTTAGGCGCCCGGGTCATTGCCGAGGCCGAGGATGTCGGCGCCACTGGCGTCTTCGACCCCAACCTCGACGGCCAGAAGCTAACCTTCAGCTTTGACGGCCAAAACATCGTCGACGACCAGACCGGCAGCACCTGGAACATCCTGGGCCAGGCCGTCGAAGGCCCCTTGGCTGGCCAGGAACTCCAGCCCATCGTCCACGGCGACCACTTCTGGTTCTCCTGGGCCGCCTTCAAACCCGACACCATCATCTTCCAGGGCTAAAGACCATTCTCCTCTCACGAAAAAGGCGGCTGGCCGGACTCGTCCCACCAGTCGCCTTTTTTATATCCCTAATTGTGTCACGTGTTATAATGCCTCAAGAAACACTTCGTTTTGGAGACATCATGCCTCAGATAAGCCGTTTCTTCGGAATTATTATCTACATGTATTTTAACGACCATCATCCGGCTCATTTCCATGCAGTTTATGGCGAATACGAAGCCGTTTATATCATTGACACATTGGAGATACTTAGGGGTAACCTACCCAGACGAGCACATGGAATGGTTATGGAATGGGCATCTTTATATCGTTACGAACTTAAACAGAATTGGGATCGAGCCCAACTAATGGAACCGCTCGAACCTATTAAACCATTGGATTAGATGAGGAAAACAGTTATGGATTCATTAGGTAGATTGGTGCGTGTACGAAAGGCAATACCGCTGGAAGCGTATAACATACGACTTGAATTTGAAGATGGATCGGCGAAAGAAGTGGACCTTGAGCCCTTCTTGCATGGCCCGATCTTTGACCCGGTGCGAAAAGATCCCGACTTCTTTAGGCAGGTGAAAATCGAGGGGGGTACAATCGTTTGGCCCAATGGAGCCGATATCGATCCGGATGTCTTATACTATGGTTTAAAGCCGGCCTGGATGGAAAAGCCCGAACACATTGAGGGACTTCAATAGAGGCTCATATGCATCGGCGCTACAATGCCACTATCACCGAGATCTATCGCGTTATCGATTTCAAACTGCTCGGCGACTATACTATCCGTATTAAGTTTAACGACAATACGGAACAGGTCGTAGACTTTGAACCTATTCTTCAAGGACCGGTTTTTGGACCAATACGCGATCCTGAACTATTTAGAAATTTGAATCTCAACAAGTTGTTCGGTACGCTAGAATGGCCCAACGGCGCAGACATCGATCCATCAGTTCTGCACGACTAGCCTGATCATGTGGACGCGATTATCCGGCGGCGACAAAAACTGTTATCCACGGCCAGTAAGTAAATCCTTGGGAAATTCCCAAACCGCCACCACCACCCTGGGACCGCGGGCTTCCAGCCCGCACAGAATAAGACTTCTGCAACAAGCTGAATGTAATTCATACCATCCCCTCCATCTCTCCTTCTCCGCGTCCCCTCAATCCCCGATCCCCAGCCCCCAAACCCCGGCCCCAACGCAAGGTGTGGAACAACCTAATAGACAGGTATTGATCTGACCCCGTTTTAGTGGACACCAAGATAAGGTGATAAGCTATACCAAGAGAGGTGTCCGATGGTCAGAAGAAAATACACAAAAGAATTCAAGATCGAAGCCGTCCGACTGGCAGAAGATAGCGATGTACCGATAGATGAGGTGGCCCGCGAGCTTGGGATCCACCCCAACACACTATACAAGTGGCGTCGAGAATACTTGGCCGATGGCGAAGAAGCGTTTCCCGGCCACGGTAAACTCAAAGCTGGAGATGATGAAGTACGGCAGCTGCGCCGGGAGCTAGCTCGAGTGCGAGCGGAGCGGGATATTTTAAAAAAAGCCCTGGCCTTCTTCAGCAAGGAAAGCAGATGAAGTTTCGCTTTATCCAGCGCCATGCGGAACAGTACCGAATCAAATTGATGTGCTTGGTGCTGGGCGTTTCTCGTTCTGGTTATTATGCTTGGCGCAGACGGCAACCAAGTGCACGAGAACGGGCGAATCGTCTCCTGAGCGCATTGATCCGGTTGCTGCACCAGAAGAGCCGGAGAACCTATGGCTATCGTCGGATTCATGCGGCGTTGGTTGCTCAAGGTACCACCTGTGGCAAGAACCGGGTGGCACGCTTGATGCAGAAAGATGGGCTGCGGGCACGGCGACGTCGCCGGTACAAGCGTACGACGCAGTCGCGCCATAACTGGCCGGTAGCGCCCAATCGATTGGCTCAGTCGTTTGTGGCCACCAGTCCCAATCAAAAATGGGTGACTGACATCACCTATATCCGAACTGTCGAGGGCTGGTTGTATCTGTCGGTCGTGTTGGACTTGTACTCCCGTATCGTGGTCGGCTGGGCAATGGAACCTTATCTGACCGACTCTCTGACCAAGAAGGCGCTTAAGATGGCCCTGGAGCGTCGTCAGCCACAGCCTGGTTTGCTTCACCACTCCGACCGTGGCAGCCAATATGCCAGTGCCAGCTACCAGAATATGCTGACTCATCGCCATGCGCTTGCCAGTATGAGTCGCACCGGCAATGTCTACGACAACGCCCCGATGGAGAGTTTCTTTGCCACACTCAAGACGGAGTTGATTCATCAATGTAACTACATTACCCGTCGGCAAGCGAAATCTGATATCTTTGAGTACATTGAGGTCTTTTACAATCGCCAACGCCTTCATTCGGCGCTGGGTTACGTATCGCCCATGGAATTTGAATCATTATTGGATCCACCTTAACTAAGTGTCCATTTTTTCGGGGTCATTCCAGTATGGAGAAACAATGTTATAATGTCCTTTGCGCGTGCATGATAG
>Ga0209742_10000993_pt1 | contig 13744 bp, 10 predicted proteins | sample DeeMarSeWOR38_10_FD_187462 | JGI IMG/M metagenome (GOLD analysis project Ga0209742, IMG submission 187462) | Marine sediment microbial communities from White Oak River estuary, North Carolina - WOR-3-8_10 (SPAdes) (version 2) | ecosystem: Environmental > Aquatic > Marine > Intertidal zone >... | reverse complement strand
ACTGACGCTGATTTTCTTCGCGGTCGCGCCTATTATTTCACTTTTGGTGGTGTTTGTTAGTAAGCGTTTTCGCAAACTCAGTCGCCGCATTCAGCATTCCATGGGTAACGTAACCCAGGCCACACAACAAATCGTGCATGGCCAGCGCATTATTAAAATATTCGATGGTAGAAAGCAGGAAATTGACTCATTCAGTCAAGTCAACGAGCATAATCGCAAGCAGCACTTGAAACTAGCAGCGACGGCTTCCGCCAATGTTCCTATTAACCAGTTCCTGGCAGCTGTGGCATTGGCATTTATCATATATATTGCCACCAGCGGCACCTTGATGAGCGCCCCATCGGTGGGCGATTTCGCGTCATTTATTACCGCCGCAATGTTGCTATTGCCGCCATTAAAGCGGCTTAACCAGGTCGTAGAAAACTGGCAACGGGGAATGGCCGCCGCGCAAAGCGTGTTTGACCTGCTGGATGAGGTGCCGGAAGTCGATCAAGGTACAACGGAAGTTAAGCGTGTTAACGGGGAAATTGAATATCGCAATGTGACTTTCAATTACAGCAATGAACGTCATGCAGCATTGAAAGACATTAGTTTCAAAGCACACGCGGGTCAGACGGTGGCCATTGTGGGCCGATCCGGCAGTGGTAAATCCACCCTGGTTAACCTCTTGCCGCGGTTTTATGATTTGCAGCAAGGCACGATTAGTATTGATGGCGTACCCATTCAGGATTTCAAGCTGGCCAATTTGCGGCGGCAGATTGCACTGGTCAGCCAGGAAGTCACTTTATTCAATGATACTGTGGCAAATAATATCGCGTACGGTAGCACCAAAGACGCCACCAGGGAGGAAATCATACACGCCGCCGAGACCGCGCATGCCATGGAGTTCATTAATGAATTACCCGATGGTGTCAATACCATGATAGGAGACAAGGGCATGCTGATTTCCGGTGGGCAACGTCAACGGATTGCGATTGCACGCGCGGTGTTAAAAGATGCCCCGATTTTGATACTGGACGAAGCCACTTCGGCGCTGGATACCCAGTCCGAGCGTTATATCCAGGACGCATTGGAAATCCTTATGAAGGGGCGTACCACACTGGTTATTGCCCATCGTTTGTCAACCATCGAAAAAGCCGACAAGATTATTGTGATGCATGATGGAGAAATCGTGGAAGAAGGCAATCACAGTGGTTTGATTGCCGCCGATGGGCATTATGCGGCCTTGCATAAAATGCAATTTCGAGAGGCTGCCAATGGGTAGCGTTGATTAATGTTCCACTGATAGTATCCAGATGCTCGCTCAGACTATACAGCGTAGTTGGTATCAGAACATTGGCGTTATCACAATTCTGTTATTACCACTCAGTATTATATTTTGCGCGCTATCGCTAATTCGACGCTACCTTTATAGAATCGGAGTTCTACAATCAACCCGGTTATCGGTTCCTGTTATCGTGGTGGGTAACATCAGTGTGGGTGGTACTGGCAAAACGCCTTTGGTCATTGCGATAGTCCAATATCTAAAAGCCAATGGCTTTAATCCGGGTGTTATTAGCCGAGGTTATGGCGGGCAAGCCAGTCAATGGCCGCAAGCTGTCACGGCGGAATCAGACCCTGCTATGGCCGGTGACGAGACTGTGCTGATTGCTAACCGATGCCGCTGTCCAGTGAGTGTTGGTCCGGATCGCGTCGCGGCCGCTCGCGCATTACTTGATGCGCACCAGTGCAACATCATCATTTCTGATGATGGTCTGCAACATTACGCACTGGCGCGGGATATTGAGATTGCGGTCATCGACGGCAGCCGGCGCCTGGGCAATGGCTTGTGTTTACCCGCAGGCCCATTGCGGGAATTGCCCGGACGGTTACACAGCGTCGACTTAATCGTGTGTAACGGCAAAGCGTTGGACAATGAGTTTGGCATGGAACTGAAATCCTATGCGTTTCATAGCGTGACGGATGAATCGAATTTACAAGCCACCAATGCATTTGAAGGAGTGGAGGTTGAAGCGGTGTCCGCTATTGGTAACAACGAACGCTTTTTTCAGCACTTAGAGGATTTGGGTATCCGCATCAATAAACACGCATTCGCGGATCATCACCGCTACCGGCAGAAGGATTTGAAATTTAAGACTAACAAGCCGATTCTGATGACGGAAAAAGATGCGGTAAAATGTAAACAATATCCGGTAGAGAACGCCTGGTACCTCAGGGTGGACGCGTTACTGGAAAACCGGTTTTACGAAAGATTGACGAGCCTGATAGGAAGACACAATGGATAGAAAATTACTGGATATTCTGGTGTGCCCGGTCTGTAAAGGGCCGTTGGTGTACGTAAAAAATGCCAATGAATTAATTTGTAAAGGAGATCGTCTAGCATACCCTGTTAAAGACGATATCCCGATAATGCTGGAAGACGAAGCGCGCGAACTGGCGCCGGAAGAGGAAGTGGATTAGTGTCGTTTACGGTAGTAATACCGGCACGTTTTGCTTCAACGCGGTTGCCGGGAAAACTGTTACTGGAGCTGGCCGGTAAACCGATATTGCAACATGTCTATGAACAGGCACAACAAAGTAATGCAGAGCGCGTTATAATCGCCACCGACAGCCCGGAAATCATCTTGGCCTCCGAAAAGTTTGCGGCCGATGCAGTGCTGACATCGACGCAACATCAGTCTGGTACTGACCGCATTGCTGAAGTTGCCGAAAAATACCAGTTACTCGATGAGACTGTCGTTGTGAACGTGCAGGGTGACGAACCGTTAATCGCACCACAAAACATCAATCAGGTCGCGCAAAATCTTGAACAACACAGCAATGCCAGTATTGCTACTCTATGCACCGAGATTGATAACTGGGAAGACGTTGTCGACCCGCATATGGTAAAGGTCGTGACTGATGAACAGGGATACGCCCTGTACTTCAGCCGTGCACCGATTCCCTGGGACCGCGAGCAATTTAGCGGATTATTCCAGGGGTCATCAATGAGCGGGGGCTTGGTGCAACTTCAAAGCACTTATTATTGTCATATGGGAATATATGCCTACCGGGCAGGATTTTTAAAAACCTATGTCAGTCTGCCGCACAGCCGCCTGGAAAAAACCGAAGCCCTCGAGCAACTGCGGGCGTTAAGTAATGGCTACAAAATTCATGTCGGCCTGGCGCAACACGATAAATCGATTGGAATTGATACCATGGACGATTACCAAAGAGTAAAAGAGATGATGGAGCGTTGTTAATCCTTGTCATTAGCTCTCCCGGTTTTGTAAAGTGAGACGATCGTATTGCTTAATCATTCCCCCGCAATAGTCATGAGTACCCAATCGCTATAACATGTTATCCAGGATATTTAAAAGATCCAAACCCAAGGAGTTATTGATGGTTAACGTATTGTTCGTTTGTATGGGCAATATCTGTCGATCACCCACAGCAGAAGGTGTGTTTACGCGTCTGGTGGAAGAGGCCGGATTATTGGACAAGATTGGTATTGATTCCGCCGGCACCCATGCCTATCACGTGGGAGAACCCCCGGATCCCCGGGCGCAGAAGTCAGCACTGGCGCGCGGTGTCGATATCGCCCACCTGCGTGCGCGGCGCGCGATTGCAGAGGATTTTGAACGTTTTGACTATGTGCTGGCAATGGACTATGACAATCTGGAAAATCTGCAATCCTTGTGTGAGTCTCAGCATTCAGCCAAACTGCAACTGTTCCTGGAATATGGAAGTCATGCCGATATCCGGGAAGTGCCGGATCCTTACTACGGTGGCCCGTTGGGGTTTGAAAGGGTACTTGATCTTATCGAAGATGCGTCCAGTGGGCTATTACAAAGTATCCTGGATCAACATACCAATCTCAGGTAACAGCTGACGACACAGCACTGTCGGTTGACAGTACTGTGCCGCAAATCTGTTTTCTCTCAATTATTAGAGTTTTTTACTTTGAAGGCCGTGTCAGAAGTATCAGCTGCTGGCGTCTGATTGGCTTGTTCCGGATTAGCCTGATGATGTTGTTCCCTGGCGCTACTATTATCGGACGCATAGGCCGTACCGGGTTGTGATGTAGATGGTGTGCTAATCGGGATCGTCTCGCTTTGGGAGCTTTGAGTTTCCCGGCGTGGTTCTTTGGTCGCAGATACGTTTGCCTGGCTGCTATTCTGAGAAACGGCATTATTCGCCGACGCTGGAGTGTTCTGGTTCTCGGTTGCTGGCCGGTTATAAGGCTCGGTACGCTGAGCGGGTTGACTGGCAGTTTTGGATGAACCATCGCTGTCTGGGCGCTGCTGATTACTCTCCGGCCTGGGTTGTGATTCCGTAGCGACGGTTGGCGTTGACTCTCTGTTCTCACGCTGTAGTTCGCTACCTGATTGTGAGTTTGTTGCAGTTTGCTGCCCCTGTTGACCAGACGAAGAGGATTCTCCCGAGCTTACCGTAGCATCGGTCTTGCTTTCTGTAGGAGTCGACTCAGGCTTGTACCGTGCTTGCTGTGAAGCCGGTTGCTCGCTACCAGGCGTGGATTGTTGACTATTCTGTGTGCCGCTGGCAGAAGGTGATCTTGGTTGCTCAGCATGGCGGGCTCCCTGTGGGCTCGCATCAGCATTGTAGCTCGGCGCTGGCACGCTGCTACTTTCCGCGGACTGCGCGGAAGCCGATTGTGGAGGATTAGCCGTATCGGATTGATTGCGTGGATCATTGCCATTAGTGGCGCTTTTTCCTCTTTCGCTGTCGCCCTCACGACCTCCTTCACGACGTCTGCGACGGCCGCCTCGGCGACCACGCCGCACGTTACGGTTACTTTCGCGACTGCTGTTATCAGGCCGTGATTCTTTCCCGGTTTCTGGTGCTTTACCAGTTGTTTTTACTGCGTCTTCTGTACTGGCCGCTACCTCACTGGCCACGGGTTGTTGTGGTGGCTTGCTATCTTTCGCGGCCTGTGTCGCTTTTTTCTCCCGTCCTCCGGATTCCTGGCGACGACCGCCTTCTGGGCGACGTTGTTGGCGTTGCTTTTTCCCTTGCCCAGGTCGTTGTGAGCCTCGGGGCGACGAAGTGGTGCGTTGTCTTCGTTGCGGAGACTGACGAGTCGTAGCTGGCGTTTTGGCGGCTGGTTTTTCTTTTTCTTCGCTGGCTCCAAACAAGCTACCAAACAAACGTTTCAGGAAGCCAGGTTCAGTGCGTGTTTCGGTTTGTGGTGGTGGTGCAGGTTGTGAGGGTACAACCGACTTGACGGCTGGCACTTCCATTTGCGCCTTTTGAGTTTCCGCCATAGATTCTGGCGCTTCTTCGCGCTCGATGGTCATTTCGTAGCTGGACTGACCAGCCGCTGCCTGACTGACTTCGCTGACTTTGATACGTTGTATGTCGTAGTGCGGTGTTTCAAAACTTTCGTTGGGTAACAACAACAGAATAATTTTTTGCCGCGATTCAATCTCAATCAGTGCTTGACGTTTTTCATTCAGTAAATAGGTTGCCACATTAACCGGTAGCTGTATCACAATCTTTGCGGTTTGCTCTTTCATTGCTTCTTCTTCAATAATGCGCAAGATTGAGAGTGCGAGCGATTCGGTGCTGCGAACCGTTCCCTGACCCTGACAGCGGGGGCAGACGACCTGGCTGGATTCACCCAGGGAAGGCCGCAAGCGTTGACGCGACATCTCCAGCAGTCCGAAGCGCGAAATTCTGCCAATTTGCACACGGGCACGGTCCATTTTGAGCGCTTCTCTTAAGGTGTTCTCGACTTCCCGTTGATTACGATTGGATGTCATATCAATAAAGTCGATCACGATAAGACCACCCAGGTCCCGCAGGCGAAGTTGGCGGGCGATTTCTTCGGCCGCTTCGCAGTTGGTGTTCAATGCGGTTTCTTCGATGTCGCCCCCTTTGGTGGCGCGCGACGAGTTAATATCAATAGAAACCAGTGCTTCGGTATGGTCCATAACGATAGCGCCGCCGGAGGGTAGACGGACTTCTCGTTGAAAAGCCGTTTCGATCTGAGATTCGATCTGGAAGCGAGTAAATAGCGGTACCTTTTCCTGGTACAGTTTTACCTTTTCGATGTTGTGGGGCATGACAAGCTGCATGAATTCGCGGATGCGATTATAGGTTTCGCGCTCATCAACAATCAGTTCGTTGATATCGCTGCGCAGATAATCACGCAATGCGCGAATGATCACATTGCTTTCCTGGTAAATCAGGAAAGGCGCGTCCTGCTCATTGGCAGCTTTTTCGATCGCTTCCCAGAGTTGCAGCAAGTAATTGAGGTCCCATTGCAATTCTTCGGCATTGCGGCCCACACCGGCGGTGCGCACGATAATACCCATATCGAGAGGGATATCCAGCGCGGCAAGTGCGTCCCGAATCTCCTGGCGATCATCGCCAACGATGCGCCGTGAAACGCCGCCAGCACGGGGATTATTTGGCATCAGAACCAGATAACGTCCGGCCAGACTAATGAATGTAGTTAACGCTGCACCTTTATTGCCCCGTTCTTCTTTTTCGATTTGAACGATGACTTCCTGACCTTCTTTGACGACATCCTTGATATTGATGCGCCCACTGCTCAGGTCGACGGAGGGATCAAAATAAGCGCGGGAAATTTCTTTTAAGGGGAGGAAACCATGGCGTGTGCTGCCATAGTCAACAAACGCTGCTTCGAGGCTAGGTTCCAGTCGCGTTATTCGGCCTTTGTAAATATTGGCCTTTTTTTGTTCTCTACCAGCTGATTCGATGTCTAGATCATATAAACGCTGGCCATCCACCAGCGCTACACGCAACTCCTCAGGTTGAGTTGCGTTAAACAACATTCTTTTCATTGTTTTATTCTCTCTCGGCGCTCATACCTTGCATCCCTTCCCGGGATAGCACTTGCTGAGAGTTTTATGCCCGCTACTTATGTTTCTTTTTTATGACAGGTATCAGGCATGTGGATATTAAGATCTATCCACTCAGCAAGCTCACAAGCATGATGGTTGATCCGCAAGGGAGCGCACTACGTTATGTTAATACGTTATGTTAAATTAATAACAACTGTTTGATTACTGTATAATTTGCAGCCGTATTGCAACGGATGCCTGGAATTCTATTGGAATTCACTTTCTTACGTAATTTCAAAGCTATCCCGCTTGTATTTGTTGACTATAGCAGTTATATCAGCCTTCGACAATGTCAACAAATTAGATATCAATGTCAAAATTACGTACATCATCAAATTATGGAAAAATCAGCTGAAAAACCATTTATTGTCGAGATCGGCGACGAACGAGCTGGCCAAAGGATAGACAATTTTTTGTTGTCCCAGCTGAAGGGTGTACCAAAAAGTCGCATATATAGACTGTTGCGCAAAGGCGAAGTTCGTGTCAATAAAGGTAGGATAAAGCCGGATTACCGTTTGAAAAGCGGCGATCAGGTACGAATCCCACCTGTTCGCGTCGCTGCTCAGGATATGTCGAAGCAGCTGGCGCCAACACAGGGCGTACTGGCGTTGGTGGAATCATCCATTATTTATGAAGACGAAAATTTAATGGTATTAAATAAACCTGCAGGGCTAGCCGTACACGGGGGTAGCGGCATTGACTACGGTGTTATCGAAGCGTTGCGGGCGATTTTCCCAGAACAGCAGCATTTGGAACTGGTGCACCGCCTCGATCGGGATACATCCGGTTGCTTGTTGGTTGCAAAAAAGCGCAGCATGCTGAAACGGCTTCATGAACAACTTCGTAATAACGATATTCAAAAAAAATATGTGGCGTTATTGAAGGGGCGCTGGGCAGACGGTAAACAGATTATCGACGCGCCATTGCGTAAGAATACCTTGAAATCCGGGGAGCGCATTGTGCGCGTGGATCCTGAAGGTAAAACGGCGCAAAGTATTTTTAAACCCGTCAAGCTCTTTGCAGAATCTACCTTGGTGGAGGTGGAACTCATTACCGGTCGTACCCATCAAATACGGGTGCATGCGTCACACGCGGGTCACCCAATTGCCGGTGATGAAAAATATGGCCATCGAGGATTCAATTTATCCATGAAGGAATTGGGGCTCAACCGATTATTTCTGCACGCCAAGTCGTTGACCTTTTCCCTGTCGGAAGAAAAAGGATCAATTACCGTTGTTGCACCATTAGGACCAGAATTAGAACAGGTGCTGGAAAAGTGCGAGAATGAAGTAAACCTCATCGAAAAAGGTAGTATGTAGTGCAACAAAATATTGAACTGGTAATTTTTGACTGGGACGGCACGCTAATCGATTCGCAAGCGAACATTGTCCAGTGCCTGCAATGGATGATAAATGATCTCGACTTGCCCGCCAGAACAGAAAACCAGTTAAGTAATATTATCGGTCTTGGACTTTATGAAGCCCTCAACACCTTGTTCCCGGAATACGATTCCCAAACCTATCAACACATGGTGGATCGTTATCGCTATCATTTTTTAAGCAGCGATCCTTCGCTACCGTTTCCTGGTGCGGAAGATGTACTGAGCTATCTGGCAAATAACCGCTATTTGCTCGCAGTCGCCACCGGTAAAGGTCGCCGGGGGCTTGAAAAAGCACTGGATCACAGCGGTTTCCGGCAATGGTTTCACGCAACGCGTTGCGCAGATGAAACCCGTTCCAAACCACATCCGCTGATGCTGGAAGAAATCCTTGATGAGTTGGGAGTGGAGCCACAGCGAGCAGTGATGATCGGCGATACCGAATATGATTTACAAATGGCCAAAAACGCTGGAGTGCACGCGATCGGTGTCAGTTATGGTGTTCACGATGCTGATCGCTTGCAGCAATGTGAACCCGTAGCAGTACTTGACGAGATTCGTACTTTACTTGAATGGTTGGATGGCGAGAAAATTGCAATTTAATCTTCCATTGACCGATACTGTGATTCCAATTCGATACCTGTAGATCCTAAACAATTAAAAGTCTGGGGCGATTCTCCATTTCGCTACCGGCAAAGGACTCTGATCTAATGACTGACGACGAAAAGAAAAATTCAGCTTCTGAATCCGGCAATCACCAAGAGGGTGTGGATAAGGAGCCGACACCTGGGAAAGCTGATAGCGGTGAATCATCGGTACCGTTGTCTTATGAGCGTTACGACGAAGAAAAGCGCGACCCATGGACTCAATCACCACCGGTTAGTGAAAAGCAGTCAGCCGCATCGGATGAACAGTCGACTAAAGAAAAATCTAGCGGTATTTTTGCCGGCAAAGGAAAGGGTAAAGTTGATTTGTCCGGAGAGCATTGGGATCGGGATATACTCAATCGTCTGGCGTTTGCCACGTTAAACGAGCAACGTCGCGCCAGGCGCTGGAGCATTTTTTTCAAGGCGCTGGCTTTCATTTATGTGGGCGCTTTGTTGTTTTACATCCCCTCGGATCTTGGTCAAAAAGGCATTGCGGGCGGCAAACATACCGCGATCATCGAGGTGAATGGAGCAATTGCATCGGATACGGAAGCCAGTGCGGATAATATTGTCGGTGGCCTGCGTGAGGCATTTAAAAACAAAAACACCGCTGCAGTCATTCTGCGCATCAACAGTCCGGGCGGCAGTCCGGTGCAGGCCGGTTATGTCTATGATGAGATCAAACGTCTACGGTCAAAATATCCCAATACCAAACTCTATGCAGTAATCGCCGATATCTGCGCATCGGGTGGGTATTATATCGCCGCTGCCGCAGATGAGATCTACGCAGACAAGGCAAGTATTGTGGGATCTATTGGCGTATTGATGAATGGTTTTGGTTTTGTTCAAGCTATGGACAAGCTGGGTATTGAGCGCCGCCTGCTGACTGCTGGAGAACATAAAGGTGTGCTGGATCCGTTTTCCCCGGTGAAAAAAGAAGAACTCAAGCACATGCAATCATTGCTGGATGGTGTGCACCAACAATTTATCAACGTGGTCAAAGAAGGACGCGGTGACCGCCTGAAGGACTCACCAAAACTGTTTAGTGGATTGTTCTGGAACGGAGAAGAGGGCGTGGAGCTCGGTCTGGTGGATGGTCTTGGCAGTTCGAGCTATGTGGCCCGGGAAATTGTTGGTGTGGAAAACCTGGTGGATTTTACCGTGCGAGCGAATTATTTCGACCGGTTTGCCGAACGCTTCGGCGCAGGATTTGCCAAGATGATGGCAACTACCCTGGGGATCAACCCGGCATCCATTCAGTAAATTATAGTGGATCGACTGCTTACACTGTTACCGTGTTAGCAAAGTGCAGCGCAGTCCGGATTTGTTCCTGGTCCGTGTAGAAATGCGGGGAAAATCGAATACCGCCGCCTCGCTCTGCACACATGACATGCTGTTGTTTGAGCTTATTGTAAAGAACACTGACAGGGTGCTGATTGTGTTTAAACGTCACGATGCCCCCAAGCTGTTTCGGATCGGAGGGTGAGAGCAGGGTTAAGTTGTCCCCAGCATCAATCAATTCCAGCATATAGCGAGTATTGTCAAGGACCTGTTGTTCGATTTCTTTGATACCGGCCTCCAGAATTAAGGACAGGCTGGCGTTTAAGGCATGAATACCTAACATGTTGGGGCTACCGCATTCAAAGCGGCGCGCAGTTTTCGCGACTTGCCAATCCTGGACATTGTAGTTTCCATAATCCTCAATCATATGCCATCCATACTGCGTCAATTTGAGTTGCTCGCGCAGGCGGCTGGCGCAATAGAAAAATCCCAGGCCTTCCGGGCCCAACATCCACTTATGTCCATCCGCCATGGCAAAGTCCGCCTGACATTCCTGGATATCGAAGCTGAGTGCGCCCACGCTTTGAATGGCATCCACACAAAACAAAATAGCTTGTGACTTACAGAATCGTCCAATTTGTGGCAGATCCAGTTTTAATCCACTGGCATATTGTACGGAACTCACGGATACCAAACGCGTGCGCTTGGTGCAGTAATCCATAACACGTTGTTCGGCTGTCGTGTCAGTGCAATTGCTTATGTCCGCAAGGCGAAGTTCGACACCGTGCGACTGCAAGGATTCCCAGACAATGTGATTGGATGGAAACTCCTGGTTGGTGATGACTATATTGTCGCCCGGCTGCCATTCAATACCATAAGCCACCATGGACAATGCTTCCGACGTGTTTTTTACCAGCGCAATGTCTTCGTATGACGGGGCATTGATGAGGCGTTGCAGTTTCCTGCGTAACTCAGTTTCTGTTTCAATCCATTGCAGATAATTCAGTGAACCATAATGATAGTTTTCCTCGGCAAACTGAATGACCGCATTGCGTGTTCTGATTGGCCAGGGCGATACCGCTGCATGGTTGAGATATATAATATTTTTATCAATATCGAATTCAGATTTGTAGTTGCTAAATTTGCTCATAGTCCATTTTTTTGATTGTTTACACTATTTGTCCGGTATTAGCAGCGGGCCATAAGTTCAACTGTGATACGTCTAACATATTGATTGTAAAAGGCGGTTGAATCAATATGCCTCTCGTTTTTCTGATTTTACTATATTAATTTAATGTGTGAGCCGATATATCTTTAATTCAATAAAAGCTCTTTCAGGCATGGACGCGGTCATTGATTATTTATAAACTAATTACTTAAGTAATTCGCGGAAAGTTAGTGTTGTGCTATGCGTTATTTAAATAACTGCATTAAATATATTCCTATTTTTCTCTGTTCGCTCGCCGTTTATTTACCGTTTATAGATGGCGTGCGAGCGGAGAGCGTGCATTTTCCTGAAGCAACTGGCAATTTGCTCGCGTCGGCAACAGCAACCGCAAATCTTAGCGCCAGTAGCCAGATTGCCTTACTGGAGTCCAATCTCACCGAATTGAAACGCGCCCTGTTTCGCGACGCTGTTGAAGCGCTCGAAAATGGGGATCTGGACACGTTTGCGACATTAAAAAACCAAAGCACCGATTATATTTTATATCCCTACCTGGAATATTTTGATCTGCGTAATCGATTGTCATCGGCAAGCGATGAAGAACTGATGACGTTTATCGAGGCATACAAAGAAACACCGTTAAGCTACCGAATTCGCACCCAATGGCTGTATCGTTTGGCGGAAGATCAGCGTTGGGATCAATACCTGAAAGTGTATAAACAACAAGGTGGTGCTAAATTACGTTGTGCTTATCAGCATGCCCGTCTGGCAACGAATAACTCTAAAAAAACCTACCGTGCAGTTATGAAAGCGACCGCACATCTCTGGAAAGTGGGGAGTGAGCAACCCAAAGAATGTGAATATATTTTCAGCAAGTTCGAAAAAAGCAAGTATCTAACCACGCCACTAATCTGGGAACGAATTGACAATGCTATGGAAAAGGGTAATACCAAGCTGGCGACTGAAGTGAGCAAAAAATTAGGTTCACGGGACCGTAAAGCTATAGAACTCTGGGTCAACGTCCATAAGAATCCAGCGAAATACCTCGAATCAAAACAATTGCGCAAATCCAGTCTGGTTAATCGTAAAATCATTGTTCATGGCACGAAACGCCTGGCACGCAGGAATGCAGAGCAAGCGAGAGAGCTGTGGGGCAAATTGCAACACAAGCGTGGATTTGGCAAAGAGCAACTGGGCGAAATGCAGCGTTATATCGCATTGCGTTCTTCCTATCAGCGACATCCCAATGCTTATGTCTGGTTAAATGAGGTGGAAAAACAATGGGTCGATGATGACGTGCTGTACTGGCGCGCCATGTCCGCGTTACGTTTGCAGGACTGGAAAGCGCTGGAAAAATCCATTGACGACTTGCCTGCCAAAGAGAAAGATGAACCAAAATGGCAATATTGGCAGGCCAGAACCTGGGATCAGTTGGGTAAAAAGGAACAGGCTGCGGAGCTGTTTAAACAGATTGCCACGCAAACCAATTATTACGGGTTTTTAGCCTCGGACCGGATTGGTGCCAGTTATTCCTTCAATCTCGAACCATTGCCACGGGATGAAAAGGTCATCCAGGAAATTTCTCAATTACCGGGTATTCAACGTGCCAGGGAACTTTATCTGGTTGATCAGCAGGACGACGCGCGACGTGAATGGGCAATAGCAACTGGTAAATTTGATAACGAGCGGTTAAAACAGGCGGCATTGCTTTCTCATGACTGGCAGTGGCATCACAACGCGATCATGACAGTTGCCCAGACACCTCATCGTAATGACTATAATATTCGGTTTCCGACGCCGTTTCGTGAATTAGTATTCAACAATGCAAACGCCCACGGCCTGAATCCTTCGTTAATATTTGGTATCGCGCGACGAGAAAGCGCATTTCGGCCTAATGCACGATCAAGTGTCGGGGCCCTGGGTTTAATGCAATTAATGCCTGGCACTGCGCGCCTTGAATCCAAGTTACTTGGCCGAAACCGACCGACTTATAATGAAATATTGGATGCTGAAAACAATATACTGTTAGGTAGTTCTTATTTAAACCGTATGCTGGAACGCTTTGGCGGAAATCACGCGTTGGCAGCAGCTGCATACAACGCGGGTCCCAGACGCGTGGACTCATGGATTCCCACCACCGATCCTGTATCGTCCGATATCTGGGTCGATACCTTACCGTTTAAGGAAACACGTGAATATGTGCGCGCGGTACTGGCATATTCAACAATATTTGACTGGAAACTAGAGCAAAAAATGACAACTGTATCTTCACGCATTAATGATGTGATATCAAAAGATGCATTAGCCGCACTTAACTCCGTAAACTAATCATTAAATTTTACAAAATTGTTACCCTGAATAGCATGCACATGTTATTTAATATTGTTGTGCGTAATTGATTTTT